>CAJHXO010000112.1_pt1 | contig 12906 bp, 9 predicted proteins | sample 9198491 | NCBI WGS metagenome assembly CAJHXO01 (sample SAMEA7708296, study PRJEB35096) | sediment metagenome | biome: marine neritic benthic zone biome [ENVO:01000025]; feature: sediment [ENVO:00002007]; material: shallow marine sediment [ENVO:03000034] sea grass bed [ENVO_01000059] ...
CCTCAGGTCCGCCCCGATGCCTTGGCCGGCAAGGTTTTGATCGACCGTTTCCGATACCGAAACGACGTGCGTCGCCATGGCACCGATCAGCCGGTAAAGGCCCTTGTAGATGGCAACGCGCCAGGCCTGCCCGCGGCCCTCGGATTGCTCGTATACGCTGTGCATGGTCGCGATGCGCGCCGACACACCGGCTATCCGCGCCGCAATCAGCCCCCACAATTGTGATTGTGCGTTGTGGCAGTCCACAATGTCTGGCCTGATCGTCTGAAACAACCGGACCAATTCGACCACCGATTGCGGATTACGGCGTGCGGCGCGTACGACATGGAGCTTCAATCCTTCGCGGGCGAACCGGGCTTCGGTCTCCGATCCGGCAAGGACAATGACCCGGACATCCCATTGCGCCGGTAACCGGGTCGCCAATTGCAGAACCCGCATGTCAGCGCCGCCAAACCGGCGCGAAAGGTCAACCAGGACGATCTTCATGACAGCTTTCTGCGGCCCAAGCTGATTACGCTTGCAGCCATTCATATTGTGATTCTTGCAAGTGCGCTGTGTATTCGGCCGCAAAATTCAGGCTAGGCGGAAAGAAATTTGTACTGCCTGCATCGACCCAGGGAAACGTATCGCTAAATTGGCGATCATTCTTGATGCAAAACAAAAGTATTAACCATCTATATTAATCTTAATGGTTAGTAAAATTGTGTTATTTTAGACAAATCCGGCGAAAACTTGTTTAGATTTGTTTACCGCTTGAGCGATGCAAGCGTGTTGTGTGGTACGGGGAGTTTTCATGTCATCTCTTGTCAAGCATATTATCGTGGTTTTGCTTGGATTATGCGCTGCTCTTATTGCGCAAACTCACTTACCACTTGACGAACCAAAAGCCGCACCGCTTTTCCTCACGGCGATATCAATCGGCGGAATCATACTGGCATTTCTTGGTGCGAGCCTGACACGCCGCCATGATTTTGTCTGGATTGCGGCACCCGTGGCCATTTATTCTGCAGCGCTAATCGCCCTGGTCATGCAGGCCGATCAGTATACATTCGCAGTGCTTTCGATTTCGGCCGGTGCGATTCTTCTCGTGGCTGGAACCACTTGGACTACGGTGCGCTCGGCTCGCCTGGTCCACGAAATTGACGAACTCGGCGCGCTCCTTCTGTTCGAGGGTCGGCTGAAATCGGTGGCGACGCCGGACGATTTCGAGCTTTACGGCCAGAAACTTCTTGCCCAGTGCCACCGGCACCACCGGCCGTTGGCTGTTATCGCGCTTCAGTGGCGGAACCTCGGTGGGCCTGAAGACGAAAAGGAGACCGGCGTTGCTGCGCGGCTCGTGACGCATCTGCGGCGCCACGAACTGATCGCGGGCATCAACGACGTTTTGCGAACTTCGGATCTTATGCTGTCCGGCGACCGGTCAGATCGCTGTTTCCTTGTCTGTCCCGATACCGATCTGGATTCGGCTTTGGGATTTTGTGCCCGTCTTGACGCCGCTATCACCGATAGGCAGCCGGCAGAGATCACTTTCGGCATCGCCCATTTCGGCGAGGCAGGTTACGGCTTGGACGAGTTGATTGCCGCCGCTGTCGACAGGCTGGCCGGTGCGCAATCGCGTCCGGTTCAGCAGCCAGCGCCGAAAATTCCAGCGATATTACCGGAATTCGTACCTTCGTCGGCGAGAGAATTGGGACGCTCGCCGGCAACAAACTGGGCGCGCCCTGCCAATGCCCCATCTCTCGCCAAGACCGCTGGATAGATTGCAATGAGCGTTCTCGGCCTGCAATCCGCCAACAGCGTCCCGGCCGGTTCGGCCGGGCGACGCGGATTCATTCACAAGCCGCCGCTTGTCGGCTGGACACATGGCAGGTTGCTCGCGGGCAAGCGGGCGTTTGATCTTACCTTGACCGTTGCAACAATGCCGGTGTGGCTGCCATTTCTGGCGATCCTGATCGCGATGGTCAAAATCAGCGATCCGCGCAGCCCGGCCATCTTCCGACAATGGCGCACCGGCTATTGCGGCCATCGTTTTAAAGTCCTCAAGATCCGGACCATGGTGCCGAACGCTGAGCAACTCATCAAGGAGCTTGTGGCGCACAACGAGGTCGGCGGACCTCAATTCAAAATGCGCAACGACCCACGCGTCACCCGTCTTGGCCGACTCCTGCGCAAAACCTGTCTTGATGAGCTGCCACAGCTTTTCAATGTTCTGAAGGGCGAGATGAGCCTCGTGGGTCCGCGCCCGGGCGCGGCGAAACTCGATGAATATTCCGATTGGTGGAAAGCACGCCTGATGGTGGCGCCGGGTCTGACTGGACGCTGGCAGATTGACCGACATCTTTGCAGCGACTTCGACGGGCGGGCACGGCTTGACATTGACTATTTGCGCCGTCGCTCAATGGCTCAGGATCTGTCGCTACTAGCCCGGACAATCGTGTACGCCTTTGTCAAACGGAGCGGAATATGAGCACGCTCGGCATGATTGCCGGCGGCTACAACCCCGCCAATCCGGGTCGCGCCGGACTTCCGACTGGGCCTGTGTTAGCCGGCATTGTCCTCGCCATTTTGTCCATCGGCATTGCGTTTGCTAATCCGATGATCGGCCTTGCCGCATTTATCGCTGTCGCGGCTGGCCCTCTCGTCATTGCAGCCGTCGCTTGGCCGGAATTGGTGCTTTATGGTCTGGTCTCCGCGACCGCGCTCAATCTGTCCGATGTTCTCAGTATCCAGTACAGGATTCCCGGAATAGGCAAGGCCATGGTCGCGGCGGCTGGACTGTTCCTGCTGGTCCACGCGCTACGCTTTGGCAGGGCCATTGTTATCGACCGGCTTAGCCTGGCTGCCTTGCTTCTTTATTGCGTCCTGGCAGGGCTATCCGTTTTCTGGGCCTATGAACCCCATTCGGCACTTGCGCAGACCGACGCGCTATATCGGAATGCGATCATCGCATCGCTTGTCCTGATCGCAGTCGGGCGTTTCAGCGTCTTACGCAACGTTGCCCGCAGTCTGTTGCTGCCGCTGACGCTGCTCGCAGCTATTGCCGTGTTTCAGGTAGCAACAGGCCGCTACGACATCAGCTTCGGCGGCCTTGCCGGCGCCGGTGTTCACCATATCGCCGGCGATCTCGATTCCATCCGCGTCAACGGCCCTTACGTCGATGCCAACAGTTTCGGCCGAATTCTACTGATCGGCATTCCATTTGCCGTTTATGAAGCTGTTTGCGCCCGCAGCGGTTGGTGGCGCATTACGGGTGCCGTCAGCGCGATCTTGCTGGTTCTTGGTGTGTTTCTCACCTACTCACGCGGCGCGATGCTGGGTCTGGCAGTCATGACGCTGGCACTTGCCTGGTGTTATCGCCGGCACTGGCGCGCGCAGCTGATGCTTGCAATTCCGCTTTTCGTCGCCGCATCGCTGCTCCTGCCGCAGAATCATTTCGATCGCGCGGCTGCGCTTGGCACCGTCTTCATTAGCGGACAAAGCACGCGCGAGACCGATCAGTCGGTTCTCAACCGGATCGACGAGAACGCGCTGGCGGTCAAGATGTTCACTGACAACATATGGGCCGGGGTAGGCCCCGGCGGATATGCCGAACTCTTCCAGAAGTATTCGCTTGATCACAACAAGCGCCTGCGATTTGAGGACCGCAAAGCCCACAGCCTTTATCTGGAACTCGCTGCAGAGGGAGGCCTGCTGGCACTGCTTGCATTCTCTGGTTTTCTGGCAGTGCTTGGATACAATGTCGTTACGGCTTGGCAGTCGGCATCGCGCATGGCAGGAGCGCAAACCGGCTTGGCCGCAGCTATCGGTTTTGCCCTGGTCGGCTATCTGTCCGCCTCAAGCGTGTTGCATGCCGATTTTTCACGCATGTTCTGGCTGCTATGCGGCATGGCCCTGACGCTGCCGATCTGTGTGCGTCATGCCAAAAATCAAATTACCGCAGGAGATCTGGTCATTGACGTCCCGCGCCTGGACATCTGGCCGATCAAATCCCAATCAAAACTGGAGCAAAGCACCAATGAGTGAAGTTATTTCAAGCAGAGAATTTGCCGACGTCGCCGGGCATCGGCAATGGCGCCCCGGCACGGGGTTGATTGTGATGTTATTGGTCTTGCTGCCAATCCTGGCCGGACTGTCGACGCTGGTGTTGTCGGCAAGGCAGGCACCGGAATATGAAGCAAAGGCCAGTGTGCTGGTAACGTTCGGCCGGGAGTACATCTTCCGACCGTTGCGTGGCGATGCGGAATCCTGGTCGCCCTGGCGTGCAGAGATCGCTGTCAATGCCGAAATGGGCATTTTAAACAGCTCGGCCATGCAGGACGCAGCCATCCGATCGGTCGGCGCCGACCGCATAACCGGCGCGGGACGAGAGGAAAGCGACATGCCTTTGTCGCTATTCAATCAATTGCTCGCCAACCTGCATAAATTGGCCGTCGGTTGGGGTATCGTAGAACAGCCGGGCGATCAGATGACGGCTGCCCAGGCCATGCTTACCCGCAATCTGAATATCAAGGGTGTTGCCGATTCCAGCGTTATCCATGTCTCCTTCCGACATCCTGATCCAGTTGTCGCCACGGACGTCCTTGATGCCCTGCTCGCGGCCTATTTCGACAGCCACCGGATCTTGTTCAGCTCGCCGGAAAGCCGTTTTTTACAGACGCAGCTTGAAAAAAGGTCAAAAGCCTTCGAAGAGGCAGGCCAGCGAATAATCGCTTTTCAGGACGAATTGGGTATCGGTGATTTCAATGTGACGCTCGATGGACTGAACCAGCGGGATGTTGTTCTGTCCGGCGAAATCGACAGCCTTGCCGGCGAAATTGCAGCGGCGAAAGTGACGCAAGAGGCGTTACGTGCCGCCAGCTCAAAGAAACGCCGACCCAAAGATACACTTCAGGCCGATGCCGCCTTGGGCGGTCTGGAAGCACAGCTTGCGCTCGTGCGATCCCAACACAGCGCAGTTCGTTCGAAGCAGCGATCGCTGGTTTCGCAGAAATCCGTTTACGACGCGCTTCTGCAACAGCGTGATGCTGCCGAGCACGCCTATTTGAAGGTCCTGACACAGATCAGCGACGTTCAGACCGATACCGACCTGGATGCCGCCGGATTGGCCAGCGTCAAAATGATTCAGGATCCGGTTGTCCCGGCGAAAGCAGCGTCGCTGCCCCCGCTGACGCTTGCCGGACTTGCAGCAGGCCTGGCATTCATGGCCGGACTTGCCCTTGTTGTCACGTTGTCGGCTACAAGTGCCGCAGCGATGCAGCGTGAACTGGTCTGGCAGAACCATTCTGAACAGATGAGAGCGCCAACGCTGCCGGCCGGAGCAACGATAAAGCTGCTGCCGGTGAAAAAGCGCAGCAGTTTTGGCCTCAGCGAAATGAATAAAATCCAGAAGCAACGCGCCGCTTGAGAAAAAGCCTGTAAATTCTGAAGACCGTGAGCGTCTAGCCCCAGGTGGTGACGACGCTCACCGGGTGGCGGGCGCCGATCGCCAAAGCGGCGAAGTATCCAGGAGAAGGTTGTAACGGCTCAAGCGTCCAATCATCCGGCCTACCTGAGTCAAGATGCGTTAGCCGGGCCCGCTGATCAGGCGCGAGCGAGACAGCGAAACTGTCCAACGGCATTGCAAGGCCATGGCCCAGCGCCTTGACGATGGCTTCTTTTTGCGTCCAACACGCATAGAAAGCAGCAAGGCGGTTTTGCGGCGGGATGTTCATGAGCGCGCGATATTCGTGTGGTGAGAAATATTGCTGTGCGATATCTTCCGCTTCCGGCATTGGCCGAAGCCGTTCAAGATCTATGCCGATCGCCATATCCTGAGCGAATGCAAATAGCGCCAAGCCATCGGATTGGCTGCTGTTGAACCGGAGACCGGACGAGGCGACAGCGGCGCCATATCGGCGGTGTGGTCCAGCTAATGCCGGTTTGCGGCCGTCGCCTTCGTCGATCTCGATATCCGAGGCTTCAAGCGCCAGATAGCGCCCCAGCAATTGCCGCAGCGCGCCGCGCCGCGAAATAAAACGGTGCCGGTCGCGACCTGAGGCGAATGCTTGCGCCCGGCGCTGCTCCGCAACGCTTAGGCTGGCAAAATATCGGTTTGTTTCAAACAACCTGTCGACATTGATTGCCCAAACGTGGACTGTCTGAGGCAGCAGCGGGCCCAGATCGAGTCCGAATTGGAACGCGATAGATTTGCCTGGCAGTCCATCCGGTAAGGCGTGAGGTTGATTACGCTCCGCCCGGCGCGACTCGGCCGCCACTGACGGTCGCATCAGGCACCAGCTCCAGTTTCGGCAATTGCTCTATGTATGCATTGCCTGAACATGCCGCCGAGCCGTTCAACATTCGGTTCCAGCATGATTGTGCAGGGTTCGCCCGGCGTCTGATAGCTGTGGACTTCGCCGGCAATCCATGCGTTCCAGCCACATTTGTTCAGCACCGAATATTTCCGGTAGTTCCGCGGCGTGAGATAGAGCTCGAAATCGCCGTTGAATTTCTCCGTGGGCGTGTGCTTTTCCGTAACCCGGAGAATGAAGAATTCCTCGCCCATCCCGGTGCGCATCCAGCTTGGCAGAGAACAACCAATGCGGAGATAAAGCTTGAGCGCAACCTTCCACAGGAGATGCTGGGCCTTCTCCCGGTAGACCGGGTTGGTCAGGTGGCTCTCCCAAATGAATCGCGGCCCTTTTGCGATCGCGCGGAGAATCTTGGCAGGAAGGCTTCGCTGTATCTTGCTTCTGTTGACATTGGGATCGGCGGTTGGAGAGGCATATCGTTCAACGACTGCGTCGAATCCGACGAGCAACGCGACATCTTCACCTTGTGACTGGAGCTGGCGCGCCATCTCGACGGCCACCATCCCGGCGGTAAAGCTGCCGCCCAGATGATAGGGGCCAACAGGCTGGACGGTCTTCATCGCCTCAATGAATGTCGCTGCGATTTCCCCTAATGAGCCATCGAGCATCTGGGCATCCGTCAGTCCCTGCCACCGGAGGGCGTGAAACGGTTGATCGAATCCGAGTTGGCCGGCAATGTTTTTAAGATTGATTACGCCGCCGCCGACACAGAAGAAGGCAGGGCGCGTGCCGCTCGATTGAATAGGCACGATAGCAGGGTGAAAACCGCTGCTCTCGCCATCTTCACTGCCGCTCAGAATCCGCGCGAACTGCTCGATTGTCGGCGCCCGAAGCATTGTGGCGAGTGGCAAAGACTTGCCGAACTCTTTTTCGACGCGTGCGAAGATCCGGATTGCCAGAATCGAATGGCCTCCATTGTCGAAAAAATTGTCGGTGACACTGATGGCCTGCATTGCGAGTGCATCCGCCCATATCGCTGCCAGTTTCTCCTCAATATCGTTTCGCGGCGCGATAAATTCACGAGCGCCGATGCGCTGCCCCCAATCCGGATCGGGAAGCAGCTGCTTGTCAATCTTGCCGCCCGCGGTGATCGGGAGCCGATCCAATTCGACATAAGCCGAAGGCAGCATATAGACCGGCAGGCGATCCTTGAGATGAGCCTGAATGTCGTCGATGGTTTCATCCGAGACAACGTAGGCCACCAGGCGCAGATCACCCGCTTCATCCTCCTTGGCGAGAACAACCGCAGCGCTGCTGACCTGATCCAGAATCGATTCAATTTCCCCCGGTTCGATACGAAAACCTCGCAGCTTGATCTGGTCGTCGGCCCGGCCGGCGAATTCCAGCTCTCCATCGGGGCGGAAACGCGCAAGGTCGCCGGATTTGTACAACCGTTCGCCGCTGTTGCGCGGATTGGAGATGAAGCGCTCAGCCGTCAATTCAAAACGGTTGAGGTAACCGCGAGCGACCTGAACGCCGCCAATATAAAGCTCGCCGGTCTCCCCATCGCCAACCGGGTCGAGATTGTTGTCGAGCAGGTGGAGGCTCACGCCCTTGACCGGTTTACCGAGCGGAACCTCCTTTTTCGGATCCGCATCGCTGATATCTGCCAACGAAACGACGATCGTCGCTTCAGTCGGGCCGTATGAATTCCACAATGGAATATTGGTGAAATTCTGCCACCGGGCCAGGTGAGCGGCGCGAGCTTTTTCGCCACCGATGACGACATAACGCAGAGCCGGTGGAAGCGCCTTCATTTCGCCGTCCAGCTCATTGACCAGTTCGTGCCAGAATGCTGTCGGTATGCCGATGCCTGTAATGCCCCACTCCCCCAGCTTGCGAAGGAAGACAGGTACTGAGGTCAGCATATCCTCGGTTCGGATAACGAGAGTTGCGCCGCTCACAAGGGCGGTAAGCATCTCCTCAACGCTGGCGTCGAAATTGATGGTTGAGAAGAGCAGGATACGATCGTCGGAGTTCGTGCCGAATTTTTCCGTTGCCGCGAGGATATAGTTCACAACCGAACGGTGTTCGACCAGAACGCCCTTCGGTTTGCCTGTCGAACCGGATGTGTAGATCACATAGGCGAGTTGAGCCGCATCGCCGCCGGCAATGTCATCGGCGGGAAAAGTCTGGAAATCATCCCCGTCGACGGCGACGATCTGCGTGCCAGCGCGACATGGAAGCGTGTCTTTGTGGGATGAGCGCGTCAGGATAAACTTCACCTGGCTGTCTTCCAGCATATGGCGCAGACGCTCTTCGGGATATGTCGGATCGAGCGGAACATAGGCGCCACCGGCTTTGAGAACCGCCAGAATCGCGACCACCATATCGAGCGAGTGGTCCATATAGACGCCGATGAGTTGTTCGACGCCAATTCCCAAACTCCTGAGGTAATGGGCTATCCGGTTGGCCCGGCAGTTCATTTCTTCATAAGTCAACGACTGGTCTTGAAATACCAGTGCTGTTTTTTCAGGATTCTTCTTTACGTTAACTTCAATGAGGTGATGGATAAGCTCACCGCGAACGGCATCATTATTAGCAAACCGGTCCATTTAATACCTCGATAACCGTTATATTCCTTCACATTTCACCATGAATTCGGCGGAAATGTCGAACAACACAGGTATCGATAGTTAATTGTAGCCAGCCCAATTTCTTGCGGAAAACCAGGTAGTGAAAACGGCCTGCCCGCCCGTCACGACCAGTTCAAAATGACCTTGCCGGAATCGCCCGACCGCATGACGGCAAAGCCTTCCATAAAATCGTCGACCGGCAGGCGATGGGTGATCAACGGCGCCAGATCGAGCCGGCCTTGGACAAGCGTCGTCATCTTGTACCAGGTCTCGAACATTTCCCGACCGTAGATGCCCTTTAGCGTCAGCATCTTGAAGATCACCTTGTTCCAGTCGATCTCGAAAGCTGCCGGCGCGATGCCGAGAATGGCGACCTTGCCGCCATTGTTCATGACATCGATCATGTCGCGAAAGGCCGACGCTGATCCCGACATTTCAAGACCGACATCAAAGCCTTCGCTCATGCCGATGTCGGACATGACTTGTGAAAGCGTCTGGCTGGACGCGTCTACAACATGTTCGACACCCAGGCGCCTGGCAAGGTCGAGGCGGGACGGATTTATGTCGGTGATAACGACCTTGCGGGCGCCGACCTCCTTGGCCACCAAAGCACCCATAATGCCGATGGGCCCGGCGCCTGTGACTAGAACATCCTCGCCGACCAGATCGAAGCTCAACGCCGTGTGAACGGCATTGCCGAAGGGATCGAAGATGGCGGCGATTTCGTCGGGCACGTCGTCGGGGATGGCAAAGATGTTGTGTTCGGGGATTGCCAGGTACTCGGCAAATGCGCCCGGCCGGTGCACGCCGACGCCCAGCGAATTATGGCAAAGGTGGCCGCGGCCTGCGCGGCAATTGCGGCAGACACCGCAGACGATGTGACCTTCGCCGGAAACGCGGGTGCCGGACCTGTATTGGGTCGCGGCGCTGCCGACATCGGCGATCACCCCATAAAATTCATGGCCGACGACCATGGGAACCGGGATCGTTTTCTGCGCCCATTCGTCCCAGTTGTAGATATGCACGTCAGTACCGCAGATCGCCGTCTTGCCGATCTTCACCAGCACGTCGTTGGGGCCGACCTCTGGCAGCGGAACATTTTCCATCCATATGCCTTCCTCCGGCTTAGCCTTGACCAGGGCTTTCATCATAGTGCTCATCGTTGATTAACCGCTCAGTTGATGACCGAAAACTCGCGCCCGACTTTGGCGAAAGCATCAAGCGCCCGCTCGATGTCTGCGCCGGTGTGATCCGCTGACATCTGCGTGCGGATGCGCGCCTTGCCTTTCGGTACGACCGGAAATGAAAATCCGACAACGTAAATGCCCTCGCCCAGCAGACGCGCCGCCATTTGCTGCGCCAATTCCGCATCGCCGAGCATGACCGGTATAATCGGGTGGTCACCAGGCACCAGTGTGAATCCGAGCTTTGTCATGCCGGTGCGAAACTGCGTGGCGTTGGCGAGAAGCCGCTGGCGCAATTCACCGCTTTCCTGCAACAGATCGAAGACTTTGAGCGAAGTGGCGGCAATGACCGGCGCCAGCGTGTTGGAAAAAAGATAAGGGCGGGAACGTTGCCGCAGCCAATCGACGACCGGAGCCCGCGCCGCCGTGAAACCCCCGGACGCCCCGCCCAGCGCCTTGCCGAGCGTGCCGGTAACGATGTCGATCCGGCCTTCAACGCCGCAATATTCCGGCGTACCGCGGCCATGATCGCCAAGAAATCCGAGGGCGTGGCTGTCATCGACCAAGACCATGGCGTCGTAACGTTCCGCAAGATCGCAGATCGCCGGTAGATCGGCGATGACGCCGTCCATCGAAAAAACGCCGTCGGTTGCGATCAACCGGTATCGGGCGTTGCCGGCTTCCTCCAGGCAGCGCTCCAGTTCGGTCATATCGTTGTTGGCGTAACGCAGACGCTTTGCCTTGCATAAACGGACACCGTCAATGATTGAGGCGTGGTTCAGCGTGTCTGAGATGACGGCGTCGTCAGGCCCCAGCAGGGTTTCGAATAACCCGGTATTGGCATCAAAACATGATGAATAGAGAATGGCGTCGTCCATACCGAGAAAGCCGGCGATCCGCGCTTCCAATTGCTTGTGTTCTTCCTGTGTGCCGCAAATAAAGCGTACCGACGCCATGCCGTAGCCATAACGGTCCAGCGCGTTTTTCGCTGCCGCCACAAGGTCGGGATGATCGGCCAAGCCGAGATAATTATTGGCGCAGAAGTTGAGCACCTCGCCGCCATCGACGACGGTGATCGCCCCGGCCTGCGGCGAAGTGATAACGCGCTCGGCCTTGAAGAGCCCGCTTTTTCTGAGACTCGCAATTTCATCCTGGAGATGGTCGATGAATGGCACCGTCATTTGACGAATTCTCCCGCATTAACCGGCTGCAACCGGGACGTGGATTCATAGCATGATCGACAGGCCGCCAAAGCGCGGCCTCACACAGAATCCCAGACCGACTCATAAACATCATTGATCCTTTGCGCCTCGCCACGCAGCGGAAAATGCTTTTCTACGTGCCGCCGGGCCGATTTCGACATGGCGGCAAGGCGAATTGGGTCAGCAAGGAGATCGTGAGTCGTGGCTTCCATCGCGGTGAGATCGTCCGGCGGGACGAGATGGCCGGTCTCGCCTTGGATAATGATCTCCGGGAACGCCCCGACCGTAGTCGCGACAACCGGAACGCCGCTGGCCATCGCTTCCAGGGGCGTCAGGCCAAACCCCTCCCAGCGCTGCGGCGCAATGAACAGCGATAGCCGGCGAAACCAGGCGACAACCTCCGCAATCGGCAATTCACCGAGAAAGTGGATACGATCATTGAGACCGGCAGCGGTGACCTTGTCTTTAAGGTCGTTTTGGAAGGCGGAATTATCGGCTGTCGCCAGACCGAGGATGACGGCAGTGAAATCGGGAAAATCCGGCAACACCCGAATCATGGTTTCAACGAACAGATCGGTGCCTTTTTGGTGGCGGATGCGCCCGAAGCACCCGATGCCGAACCTGCCGGGCAGGCCGCCGGCGGCCCAATTGGCGCTGCGATCGGCCGGCGGAGCGAAGGCCTCGATATCGACGCCGTGCATGATCACTTTTGCCGGCACCTGCAGATAGGTTTTCGCCTTGGCCGTGGTGGCGATGACGGCGTTCATCCGGCGGATCAGGAAGCGCGTATAGGCGGTGTGACGACGCTGGGCGGCGGAGGTGAAGACCAGCTTCAGTGGGCTGCGCAAAACATGTTTAAGAAAAATCCCAACCAGCATTTCAATGTTGCGACGAGCGTGCCAGATGCGAAACGGTCGGGTTGCTGGCCGGGTGAGCGCCAAGCGAAAAAGCTGCAACGCGGATATCTGCGGCACATCTTCCGGAAGATTCGGGCCAATGCCAACGATATTCATCGTTTCAGCCTGCAGCGGGACAAGCCGAGCAATCGTCGAGGTGACACCAGAATAGCGCCGGTTAAAATTCGGCGCGACGATTTCGATCTTGGCAAGCGGAGGTGGTTTAACCGGCATATTGTATCCGTCGACACCTATTCCCGACGCAGCCACGATCCGGCCATCAGCGGTAGGTTGTTAAATGTGATTAGGGCTGGCGGCGCAAGCATCTTGTGGCTGGTCGGTCCGACCTTTGCCAGCCATACCGCCTGCAGCTGAGCCAATCGACGGTATAATACCGGACAATCCACGCTGACCCGGATCCACCAATGAATTCACTAGCCGGGAGATACTGAATCCGGAGAACCATTTTCCTCCATTCAGGAAGTTTTCCTGGCGGTCAGGAGCGTTGCAGGCAGTTGCCGCCGATACCCGGAAACCTATCCGCATGCTTATACCACCGAGCGGAATGAGTGACTCACGCGGGGGATTCCCAAGTGATCTGATCTCTGACTCAATGTGGCGAATCAGGGAGGTTCGCCATGGCAGCGCCTATCAACTTGCGGGACGACTTTGACAGCGCTTCATTGCGGCGCCTGGCG
>CAJHXO010000369.1_pt1 | contig 12532 bp, 11 predicted proteins | sample 9198491 | NCBI WGS metagenome assembly CAJHXO01 (sample SAMEA7708296, study PRJEB35096) | sediment metagenome | biome: marine neritic benthic zone biome [ENVO:01000025]; feature: sediment [ENVO:00002007]; material: shallow marine sediment [ENVO:03000034] sea grass bed [ENVO_01000059] ...
ACTCCAAGTTCGGTGAAGTCGAGACTGCTCTCCAGTAAGCCCAGGGCTCTGGAAAGCGGCGCTGCCGATCTCGGCAGTCAGCCAATATTGAGCGCGTCACGCGCTGCGACGGAGGGCCTCGGCCCTCCGTTTGCTTTTTGAAACGGCTTTTTAACGCCGCTCGGACAGATTGACCCTATGCAACCTGGTGGAGACAAGGAACAATGGCGATAGCCTCGATGGCCGGTCACGCGGCGACGATTATTTTTCCGGCCGCAATGATCTATGCAGGGGTCATGGATCTTCTGACTATGAAGATCCGGAACATCGTGGTGCTGGTGGTCGCTGTCAGCTATTTCGTGTTTGCGCCGCTTGCCGGATTTCCGCTTACCGAGATCGGCTTGAGCCTGGCGGTTGCCGTGGCCGTGTTTCTTGTCACTTTCGGATTTTTTGCCGCCGGCTGGATCGGTGGTGGCGACGCCAAGCTCGCCGCGGTGACCGCTTTGTGGTTTGGCTGGGACCATGCGGTGCCCTACTTTATATATGCAGCACTTGCCGGCGGGTTGCTTACGCTTGCCATAATCGGCTTCCGCTCCATGATGTTGCCGGCGTCATTATATAAGTACGAATGGATAGTCCGCCTGCATCAGTCGAAATCGGGCATTCCTTATGGCGCCGCGTTCGCTCTGGCGGCTCTGATTGTCTTCCCGCAAACTGACTGGCTGGCATCGGTCGTCTGAAATTATTCTGGACGTCTAAGTCCCGGCCGGCTTGCTTGGCTGCCGGCACCCTTGAAAATGTGACCAGATCGCGACCGCGAATTTTCGACTGACGATGTCGGACATGCAGCTGTGGCAGACCGAACTTGATCGTTTCATCCTGGTTTGACGATCCGCAACGTCATTATTGGCCGTTTGTCGGGTTCAGTGGGAAAAAATTTTTGCCGATAAAAATCGCCTTGATTTGGCTGCAATCCTAGGCTGCGGAATCTTTTGGACAAAAAACCGTATCTTTGCGGGCAGAAAAATGGCGAATATTTGGTTTCATTAACCATCCTTTGACCATTGCAGAAGAGACTGTGCCTCGACCACTCGCCCTTCCGGCGAACCGAATCCGGGGCCTTCACAATGAAGATATTTCGTGTGCTCGTTCTTGCCATCGCGCTGATTGCCGGCAGCGGTGCCGCCTATTTGGCGTTAAATCTACAACCGTCATCCGGACCGGAGATGGCCGCTGCGCCGGTCGTGCCGATGACGGATGTTCTCGTCGCGGCTTCCAACATTCCGCCCGGCGCATCGCTAAGCGACCGCAATATCCGCTGGCAATCCTGGCCGAGTGAAGCCATCAACGACGCCTTTATTTCCAAGGACGACCAGAGCGATGCAGTTGAGGTCTTGACCGGCACGATTGTTCGCAGCCAGTTCTATGACGGCGAACCGATCCGCGAGGGCAAGCTGGCTCGCGCAGAGAGCGGTTTCATGTCGGCAATCCTTCCCACCGGCATGCGCGCCGTTGCCGTTCGCGTTTCCGCGCAGACATCGGCAGGCGGCTTCATTCTTCCCAATGATCGTGTCGACGTGATCTTGACCGACGATCAGCCGGCGGCAGACGGCAGGGGCGACCGCGAGATCATCAGTTATACCCTGCTTCGGAATATTCGCGTGCTGGCGATCGACCAGACAGTCGAAGAGCAGGACGGCGAGCGCGTTGTTGTCGGCAAAACGGCGACTGTAGAGCTTGATCCGTCACAGGTAGAGACGATTGCTGCGGCCGAGGAGGCCGGAACGCTGTCGCTATCGCTGCGCAGCGTTGAAGACGCCGACGATATCCAACTCACCAAACGCAAACGGTCCGGAATAGTTAAAGTGTATCGGGCCGGACGCAGCAACCTTGTGAAAACCCAATGATCCGAAGCGGCAGAATCGGGCCGAGGAGAATGTCAATGAAAGCGCTTGGATTGTTCCGCGCACTCGCACTTGTTACGTTGACGATTGTGACCGCCGCGGGCCTCACCGTGGATCGCGCCGAGGCGCAAGCTAATTTCCCCCGCTATGTGAAGCTGGGCGATAACGCCTCCAGTCATAACCGCCTTATCCGGCTTGGCATCAACAAGTCCATGGTAGTGGAACTGCCGCGGGACGCCGGCGACGTGCTGGTTTCAAATCCCGATGTCGCCGATGCAGTCCTGCGGACGTCACGGCGCCTGTATTTGATCGGCGTACAGATCGGCCAGGCCAGCGTCTTTTTGTTCGACGGCGCCGGCCAGGAAATAGCCAGTCTCGACATCATGGTTGAGGGCGATCTGTCCGGGCTTCAACGCATTCTCAATGCCGCCGTGCCGCTGGGTACCGTCCAGGTCGAGGCCATCAACGGCTCCATCGTTTTGACCGGTAACGTGCCGTCATCGCTGGACTCAAAGAAGGCGGAGGATGTCGCCAATAGCGCCCTGGAGAAGGACCGCACTATTTCCGGACGGTTCGTCACCCGCGGCAGCGTCATCAATCTGCTGACTGTCTCCGGTTCCGATCAGGTGACGTTGAAGGTCACGATTGCTGAGATTCGCCGTGAAGTGGTTCGTCAGCTGGGAATCAATAGCTCGGCTCTGCTCAGCAGCGGCTCGATCGGATTCTCCCTGTTCAACCCGTCGGTCACGCCGGCAAACTTTGTCAATCTCGCCAGCAGTTCGGCCAGCGTGGCCTATAACAGCGGCGGCGACATTCTGAGCGCTACCCTTAAGGCGCTCGAAGAAACCAACATGATGCGGATGCTGGCTGAACCGAACCTGACGGCGGTTTCCGGTGAACGCGCCTCCTTCCTGGCCGGCGGCAAATATCCGGGCATCCGTTCAGTTGAAGCCGGCAGCCTTGGCGACACCGTATTCGACGCCGACAGCAACACGACCACTCAGGAATCGGCTACGGGCGATGCAGTTGAACTGGAATTCCTGAATGTCGGCGTTGCCCTTGACTTCCTGCCTGTCGTCTTGTCCGGCGGCCGTATCAGCCTGAAGGTCAAGACCGAAGTTTCCGAGTTCGCCATGGACGGGAGCGCTCGTCTCAATGGCGGCTTCGGCGACGCCTACACGCTTCCGCCGATCACCACGCGGCGCGCCGAGACGACAATTGAACTCCCCTCCGGCGGTTCGTTCATGATCGGTGGCCTGGTGCAGGAAACGACACGCCGCTCCATAAGCGGTCTGCCGGGCCTGCAGCGTCTGCCGATCCTCGGATCGCTGTTTTCCAGCCGCGATTTCCAGCGCTTCGAGACCGAGCTGGTGATCATCGTGACGCCATATCTGGTTCGCCCGGTAGCGCCCTCCAAACTGGGCACTCCCATCGACAACCTGGCTGTCACCAACGACGCGCAGGGCATTTTCCTGGGTCGCCTTACCCAGACCTATGGCGGCGCCGACAGCCGTAGCCCGGCCAGCCAGTACCACGGTCAAATCGGCTTCGCTTTCGAATGAGCAGGCCCCAGTTGAGGAACGCAACGATGTTCGACAAGTCTAACAAAGCCGCAGCTTTGATGCGTAGAAGCGGATCGCTTGCTGCCGTTCTTCTGGCTGGCGTCATGCTTGCCGGTTGTCAGTCGGCCAGCACGACGGACGTGAGTTTGACGGATCAGGATTACCGCAAGCGTCATCCGATCCTGATCGCCGAGCAGCCGGAAGTCATGGACATTCCGGTCGCCATGAAAGCGACCGAAATGTCACCTGACATAAACCGGTCTATCAGGCGGTTCGTCAATGCTTACCGCGCCTCCGGCACCGGATTCATGAATATTCAGGTTCCGGCCGGATCGGCCAACGAGGTTGCTGCACTGACTGCGGCGCGCGCTGTCAAGAATGCTGTGCAGCGCTCCGGCGTTGCCGCCGGCCACATACGGGTCACGCCCTATCAGGTCGACAACAAGGCCTGGGTCGCGCCAGTGCGGCTGTCGTTCCTGAAGGTCAAGGCGGTGGCGCCTGATTGCGGGATCTGGCCGGATGACCTCGGCAAACCCGATACCGACAAGCAGTACTTCAATTTCGGTTGCGCCCAACAGCAGAATCTTGCGGCGATGGTTCAGAACCCTTCCGATTTGATTTCGCCGCGTGAAATGACGCCTGCCGACGGCGAGCAGCGCTCGCGCGTAATCGATTTCTACCGCAATGGCAGGGATCCGAGCGGCCAAATCCAGACGCAACCGAATCTGAACGATCTTTGAGGCTGATATGAGCAATCTCGCGCAGACTGAAACGCTCGACGACGCGATCGCCGAACCTGTCCGCATCGACGATGCCAGGCCGGTTCCGCGCATAACGATCCAGGCGTTTTGCGACACGCCTGAAGTAGCCGGGACAATCGAAATGGCGTCCGGCGACCGCCGCATGACCCGGGCGCATGTGAAAGTGCATACCGGTGGTATCGCGGCTGCGGCGGAATTCTATAAATCGGCGCCGACACCAAACCTGATAGTCGTTGAAAGCCGGCTTCCCTCGCACGACCTTCTGGCCGAACTCGATGTTATGGCGGAAGTCTGCGACGCGGGGACCAAGGTTCTTGTGATTGGCCATTCCAACGATGTGACGACCTATCGTGAACTGCTCAGGCGCGGCGTCAGCGACTACCTGGTGACGCCGCTCGACGTGATGACGATCATCGCTTCGATTTCCGAGATCTATCATGAGGAAGGATCGGAAAAGCTCGGCCACCTCTATGCCTTCATTGGCTCAAAGGGTGGTGTCGGCTCATCGACGATTGCGCATAATGTCGCCTGGACGATGGCCCGGGTTTTCGGTTCCGATGTCCTTTTGGCTGATATGGATTTGCCCTTCGGAACGGCCGGTCTTGATTTCAATCAGGACCCGATGCAGGGCGTTGTCGACGCCATGTCCGGATCGGACCGGCTCGACGAAGTGCTGCTGGACCGGCTGTTGGCCAAATGCGAGGAGCATTTGAGCCTTCTCGCCGCGCCGGCCTCGCTCGACAAGTCCTACGATTTTGAGGATGCAGCTTTTGACAAGTTGCTTGACGTCGTTCAGGCTAACGTACCCTCAGTTGTCCTTGATATGCCGCACGTCTGGACCGGCTGGTCCAAGAAGATGCTTGTCGCAGCCGATGAGATCATCATCACTGCGGCCCCCGATCTGGCAAATTTGCGCAACGCAAAGAACCTGATCGACAATCTTAAGCAGACGCGGCCCAACGACCGACCGCCGCGGCTTGTGCTCAATCAGGTGGGCGTGGCAAAGCGTCCGGAAATCAAGCCTGATGATTTTGCAGCAGCCCTGCAGCTGGAACCGATCGCAACTCTGCCGTTCGATCCACTGCTGTTCGGTACCGCCGCAAATAATGGCCAGATGATTGCCGAGGCATCGGCGAAATCGTCGGTGTCAGACATTTTCACCGACATTTCCCAGATCATCACCGGTCGCAAAGAACTGCGCGGCAATCGCCGGGCCGGTCTCAATCTTGCGCCGTTGATCGACAAGTTGAAATCGCGGTCGAAGGGGCAATCCAAGCAGAAGATGAAGAAGGCCAGCTAGGCCACGGGGGCATTGAGACATGTTTGGAAAGCGCAGCGATACCGGCCAGGCACCGCAAAAAGTCATTCAGCCGGCGGATCACATGGCGGATCCGCAGGTGGAACTGCCAGCGGTCGAGCCGACACCCACCGCGCCGGTTCCGGTTGCCAAGACCGCGGCCAAACCTGCCGCTAAGCCAGCGCCGCAGGTCGCCAAGAAGACCGATGAATATTATGACGTAAAGACTCAGATTTTTGGCGCGCTGATCGATACCATCGATCTCTCCCAGCTTGCCAAGATGGATTCTGAACAGGCCCGCGAAGAAATCCGCGACATCGTCAACGACATCATAACCGTCAAGAATGTGGTGCTGTCGATTTCCGAGCAGGAAGAGCTGCTTGAGGATATCTGCAACGATGTTCTGGGCTATGGCCCGCTGGAGCCGCTTTTATCGCGCGACGACATTGCCGACATCATGGTCAACGGCGCCGCCACGACCTTTATCGAAGTCGATGGCAAGGTGGAGGAGACCAACGTCCGGTTTCGCGATAATGGGCAGTTGCTCAATGTCTGCCAGCGCATCGTCAGCCAGGTCGGCCGACGGGTCGACGAATCCAGCCCGATCTGCGATGCCCGCCTTCCAGACGGTTCACGTGTCAATGTCATCGCACCGCCTTTGGCCATCGACGGCGCCGCACTGACAATTCGTAAGTTCAAGAAGGACAAGCTGACCCTTGACCAACTTGTCCAGTTCGGATCGGTCACGCCGGAAGGCGCGACGATCCTGCAGATTATCGGCCGGGTGCGCTGCAACGTGATCATTTCCGGCGGCACCGGTTCCGGCAAGACCACGCTTTTGAACTGTCTCACCCGCTATATCGACACCGACGAACGCATTATCACTTGCGAGGATGCGGCCGAACTGCAGCTGCAGCAGCCGCACGTGGTTCGTCTGGAAACACGCCCGCCCAATCTGGAGGGCGAAGGCGAGGTCACCATGCGTGATCTGGTCAAGAACTGTTTGCGCATGCGCCCGGAACGCATCATCGTCGGCGAGGTTCGCGGACCGGAGGCCTTTGACCTCCTGCAGGCCATGAATACCGGCCATGACGGTTCGATGGGCACGCTGCACGCCAACTCCCCGCGCGAGGCCCTGTCGCGGATTGAATCGATGATCACCATGGGCGGCTACAGCCTGCCCTCCAGGACCATTCGCGAAATGCTGGTCTCCTCGATCGACGTGATCGTGCAGGCGGCCCGTTTGCGCGATGGCTCGCGCCGCATCACCCACGTGACGGAAGTGCTCGGCATGGAAGGTGACGTGATCATCACCCAGGACCTGTTCCTCTACGAGATGACTGGCGAAGACGCCAATGGCCGGGTCATCGGCCGGCATCGCTCAACCGGTATTGGTCGTCCGGCATTCTGGGACCGCGCCCGCTATTTCAACGAGGAGCAGCGCCTTGCCGCGGCCATCGATGCCGCGGAAATCGACGAACCGATGAGCGCCTAAGGTGTCGGAAAATGTTCGCTCGACAGCGTCTCTCAGCTCAGCACACACAAGGGTATAACGGATGAATCCGGCCATCGTACAAGTCGCGGTTTTCCTGCTGGCAATTCTGAGTGTCGGCGGCATCGTCGGTGCCGCCATATATCCGTTGCTGACAGGCGAAACCCGCCAGAAAAAGCGCCTTCAGTCGATTACCAGCAACCGCAATATGAGCGACCGCCGTGCCGCGGCTGATGAAAACCGACGCAAGCGCAACGTTGAAGAAGCGGTCAAGGAGCTTGAGGAACAGCAAAAGGCAACGGCGCGCAAAGGCGCCAAGCCGTCACTGACATTACGCATGCGTCAGGCTGGTCTGAGTTGGAATCGAAATTTCTACCTTGGCGTGTCGGTATTTGTCGGCGTTTTTACATTTCCGGTGATGCTGACGGCGACACCCGCCGGGTCGCTTGTATCGATGGGTTTCGCCTTGGCCGCGGCACTGATTCTTCCCTACGGCTATGTCAATTTCAAGCGCAGCCGGCGGTTCAAGCGTTTTTCCAACGAATTCCCCAACGCCGTCGATGTCATCGTGCGCGGCGTCAAGGCCGGCCTTCCCCTGATCGACTGTCTGAAAGTCATTGCCAGCGATTCGCAGGAGCCGGTTTGCAGCGAATTCCAGGAAATCGTGGAAGATCAGACCCTTGGCTTGCCGCTTGCTGAAGCGGTTTCACGGCTGCCGGAACGGGTGCCGCTGGCCGAAGCGAACTTCTTTGCCATCGTCATCGCCATCCAGTCGCGCACTGGCGGCAGCCTGTCGGAAGCCTTGTCAAATCTTTCCAAAGTGTTGCGCGACCGCAAGATGATGAAAGCGAAGATCCGCGCCATGAGCACGGAGGCGAAATCCTCCGCCGGCATTATCGGCTCGTTGCCGATCATCGTTGCCAGCCTCGTCTACCTCACCAGCCCGGATTATATCCTGCTGCTGTTTGAGACCAAGGAAGGCAACATGGTGCTCGCCGGCTGCCTGACATGGATGATGATGGGCATTGGCGTCATGAAAAAAATGATCAATTTCGACTTCTGAGGCAGCGGCAATGAACATCTTTTCCGTTTTGGAAGATCCCAATACATTGCTGGCCTTCACGGCGGCGATTGCGGTGTTTACGGCGATCCTGACCATTTCCTGGCCATATCTGGCGCGCGATAATCTGAACACCCGCATGCGCCAGGTGGCCAGCGAGCGCGAGCGGATCCGGGCGCGTGAGCGCGCCAAGCTTCAGGCGACCCAGACCCAGAAGGGTTCGCTGAAAACGGAGCCGAAGAAAGTTTTCAAGGACATTGTCGACCGCTTCAATCTCACCAAGCAGGCGGGCGATGGAACGATGGTTCATATGCTGCGCCAGGCCGGCTTTCGCGGCCAGAATCCCGTTTTCACGTTCCTGGCGTTCCGGCTGATCATGCCGGTGCTGATGTTCACGCTTGCGGTTGTATACATTTTTGCGCTTGTCGAATTGGACCAGCCCTTCCTGGTCAAGCTGACGATCGCCATCGTTGCAGCCTATGCCGGCTATTATGCGCCGACGATTTACGTGAAGAACCTGATATCCAAGCGCCAGAAGTCGATCCGCAGGGCTTGGCCGGATGCGCTCGACCTCCTCCTGATTTGCGTTGAATCCGGCATGGGCATCGAGACCGCATTCCGCAAGGTCTCAGAAGAGATCGGCCCGCAATCGCTTGAGCTGGCTGAAGAGATATCCTTGACGACTGCCGAGATGTCGTATCTCGCTGACCGCCGCAAGGCTTATGAAAACCTTGGCGAGCGCACCAACCTGGACGGCGTCAAGGCCGTCGTGACCAGCCTTGTCCAGTCAGAGAAATACGGCACGCCCCTGGGTCATTCGCTGCGTGTTCTCGCCCAGGAAAACCGTGACATGCGCATGATGGAAGCGGAAAAGAAGGCCGCAGCTCTACCACCGAAGCTGACCGTGCCGATGATCCTGTTCTTCCTGCCGGTGCTGTTTGCGGTGATCATCACGCCCGCCGCCCTGCAGGTCATGGCGATCGAATAGGGGCAATCGCTTCACCCGCAACATACAGGCAAATAAAAAAGCCGGTTCAATCAAACCGGCTCTTTTTTGTTGAACTTTTCCAGCTCAAACGGCGGTCCGCTCAACCGGCCTTCTTGATGTCCGACCAGGTGTCCTGCTGGCTCAGGACCTTTTGCAGATAAGCCATGTTCTCCTTGGCCTGCTGGCTCGAAATGTCACGGGTCGCCATCGCTTCCGCCTCTTTGAATTTGCCCTTGAGGCCGAGAACTAACGCCAGGTTCTGCCGGATCCGGATCGTGGCAGAGGGATGATTGAGCGCTTGCCTAAGCGTCGTTTCCGCCTTGTCGAGGTCGCCCGTCAGCGTATAGGACATGCCCAGATTGTTGAGCACCTGCGGTTCGCCCGGTGCCAGCACTAGCGCCTGCTGGTATTTTTTTCGGCCTTCCTCGTTGCGGCCGAGCGAATCCAGTATGCCGCCTTCTGCGGCGAGTAGCCGCCAATCCGGATTGTCGGGCGTCTGGGCGCGGCGAACCGTCCGCAAGGCTTCATCGAACTGCCCGTCCGCCGCCAGCGCCTTGCCATAGGCAGCCAGCACCTCGCGGTCATTGGTGTGCAGGATCGTCGATTTGCGCATCACTTCGACAGCCTGATCTGTCTGGCCGGCAGCGCGCAGGGCGGCCGAATAGTTCAGTGCCGCAACCTTGCTTTTCTCGTTGGCGCTGTAGGCCTGGCCCCATTTCTGCACGGCGCTGAGCGCCTGATCGCGCGTGAGGTCGGATGCCACGACAGTGCCGCTCGCTTGGATCGCACCGGTCTGTCGCGGCGCATCGGATGTCGCAGTGGTCGTCTGACAGCCGCCGAGAATTGCCACAAGGGCACAACCGGCAAGCAGCGAGCCAACGGTCGGGCGGCGCTTGGTCCGCGGGGAGGTGTTGAATGGCATGATGACGAATCCGCTATGGTTTGCCAGCGTTAACCATTAGGCGTCAGTCGCTAACGGTCCGTTAACGCTGTTTGTCTTGCCAGACACAACCATAGTGCTAAATCGGACCAATTCCTGTTTCCCAGCAATCCGGGAGTAGCCATGCCGGCATCACCGACTTTCTTCGCCGATGTCCCCGCCGACGCGGCCATCCCCGTCCAATGTGTCGACAAGGACAATCTGGAAAGCGCACTGGCCGGCCTTTCAGAACCTGAACGGCGTTTTGCGCAAGCCCAGGACTTTACCGCCAAATCCGGCGCCCTTGCGCTGCTTTCCGGCCCATCGGGCGCTCTTGGGCGGGTATTGTTCGGCCTCGGCGAGACTGATTCGCCGGCCCGCACGCCGCTCCTGCCCGGCACCCTCGCCCGCGTCCTTCCGCCCGGCGCCTATCGGCTGGAGGGCGACCTCGACGATCCGAAACTGGCGGCCCTTGCCTTCGTGCTCGGCGGCTACCGCTTTGATGCCTATCGCAAAAGCAACGGAAATTCGCCAATGCTGGCACCATCGGGCGATCTTGGCGTTACTGCCCTGACAACGATCGCCGGCGGCCTGTTTCTGGCTCGCGATCTGATCAACACGCCTGCCAATGACCTTGGTCCGGCCGAGCTCGCCGAAGCGGCGACCACTCTGGCGGGTGAGTTTGGCGCTGCTGTGAATATCGTCCAAGGAGACGACCTTGCGCGGGATTTTCCGTTAATCCATGCTGTCGGCGACGCCAGCGAGCGGCGGCCAAGGCTGATCGATTTGACCTGGGGCGAGGCCGGCGCGCGTCAGGTTACGCTGGTGGGCAAGGGCGTCGTCTTCGACACCGGCGGCCTCGACATCAAGCCGGCCAGCGCCATGGCGCTGATGAAGAAGGACATGGGCGGCGGCGCGGCGGTGCTCGGGCTGGCCTGCATGATCATGGCCGCCGGCCTGCCGGTCCGTTTGCGCGTGCTCGTCCCGGCCGTTGAAAACGCCATATCCGGCCGCGCATTCCGTCCCGGGGACATATTCTCCAGCCGCAAGGGGCTGAGCGTGGAGATCGGCAACACCGATGCCGAAGGCCGCCTCGTTCTCGCCGATGCCCTTACGCTTGCCGACGAGGATGAACCCGACACGCTGATCTGCATGGCAACGCTGACAGGGGCGGCCCGTGTCGCACTCGGCCCCGATATCGCCCCATTTTATACCGGCGATGACGATCTCGCCGGCCAGATCGCCAAAGCCTCCTCATCCGAGGCCGATCCGGTCTGGCGCCTGCCGCTTTGGCCGGCTTATGACACCTGGCTGTCATCGCCGGTCGCCGACGTCAACCACATTGCCAGTAACGGCTTTGCCGGCTCGATCGTCGCCGCGCTTTTCCTCAAACGCTTTGTCGAAAAGACGCGGCGGTTTGCCCATTTCGACATATTCGGCTGGGCGCCGGAATCCCGGCCCGCAACGCCCAAGGGCGGCGAGGCGCAGGCGATAAGAGCGCTGTTTCATGCTCTTGCAAAACGTTATTCGGCAGATTGACTTGCTCGGCAGGCCCATCCGGCGTTTAATTGGTTCGGCTCCGAAACAAACAGGATAACCGTCATGGCCGTTCAGCTGCGCCCGGCACAGGCGCTGCATCTTTGGGAAGCGGTGCTACTGGAAATGGTGCGCAATGCCGAACCCGACCTGTCGGCGCGCCAGATGACGATCCTTTTGACACTGTATCTGGAAACCCATGCCCACACCGTGCGCGGTCTGGCGCAAAGGCTTGGTGTCACCAAGCCGGTGATCACGCGGGCGCTGGATTCAATGGGGCGGATGGGCCTGGTTACCCGCAAGCGCGATCCGGCCGACCGTCGCAACGTCCTGATTCAGCGTACGGTCGACGGCGCACTCTTTATCGAGCGCCTCGGCGATCGTGTAGTGAAAAAAGCAGCCGAACTGTCCCACTGAGGCGCAAAAGCAATCATGACCGCTCTTGATCCGCGCTTCCACGCTTTTAGGCCCGATCTTGCCGATATCCGCCTGCAGGACCGGGTTGAGGCCGAGCGCTTTGTTGCCGGCGAGCCGTTCGTGGTGATCGCGCCGACTGCCGGGCTGCATCGTCAACCGGCGCCTGACGCCTTGCTGGAGAGCGAATTGCTCCATGGTGAGGTCGTCCGTGTTTTCGAGACGACCAGCGAAGGCTGGTCCTGGATGCAATCGGAAGTTGACGATTATGTCGGCTGGGTTGGCCGCGATGCGCTTTCGCCGAATCTGGTAGAGCCGACCCATATCGTCAGCATGCCGCGAACCATCGTTTTTTCCGGGCCGGACATCAAATCGAAACCGCTGGCGATCCTGCCGCTCGGCGCCCGAATCGCGCTGACCGGCGAAGCGGAGGATCACAATGCCCGCTACGGCCTGATACAGCCTGCCGGCGCCATCGTCATGCAGCATCTGGCGCCGGTCGCCGAAGCGCTGACCGATTTCGTCGCCATCGCCGAAAGCCTGGCCGGCACGCCCTATCTGTGGGGCGGGCGCTCCGCCTTCGGTATCGACTGCTCCGGACTGATCCAGTTGGCGCTCGG
>CAJHXO010000365.1_pt1 | contig 12310 bp, 11 predicted proteins | sample 9198491 | NCBI WGS metagenome assembly CAJHXO01 (sample SAMEA7708296, study PRJEB35096) | sediment metagenome | biome: marine neritic benthic zone biome [ENVO:01000025]; feature: sediment [ENVO:00002007]; material: shallow marine sediment [ENVO:03000034] sea grass bed [ENVO_01000059] ...
CATCGCGCCGCTTGAAGAGCCTGCCCATGATGACGAAGCGCTCGACTTGCGCTGCCGGGAGCTCGTTGACATGCTCGGCCGGTCCGGCTGGCTTAGATATTGTGTTCCGGGCGAGTATGGCGGCGCCGGCAGGCTGGAGGTCCGCAATCTGTGCCTCGCCCGCGAGACCTTGAGCTCCGTCTCCGGCCTCGCCGATTTCGCCTTCGCCATGCAGGGCCTCGGCACCGGCCCGATCTCGCTTTTCGGCAGCGAGGAACTGAAAAAGCGGTACCTGCCGAACGTCGCCGCTGGCAATTCCATTGCCGCTTTCGCCTTGTCGGAACCGGACGCCGGATCGGATGTCGGCGCCATAGCGGCAACGGCGACGCGGGACGGATCCGATTATTTGCTTTATGGCGTCAAGACTTGGATATCCAATGCCGGGCTGGCCGATCACTATGTGGTCTTCGCCCGCACCGGCGAGGCGCCCGGCACCAAGGGCCTGTCGGCCTTCGTGGTCGATGCCGACAGCCCCGGTCTTGACGTCGCTGAACGTATCGCCGTTATGGCACCGCATCCCCTTGGCACCATCGCTCTTGACAGCTGCCGGGTGCCGGCCGGGCAGATGCTGGCAGGTCCGGGCGACGGCTTCCGGGTTGCCATGGGCACCCTCGATGTCTTTCGCTCAACCGTTGGTGCCGCCGCGCTCGGTTTCGCCCGCCGCGCCCTGGATGAAGCGGTGGCGCGCGCCCGTGAGCGCCAGGTTTTCGGCCGGCACTTGCGCGACTTCCAGATCATTCAGGCCAAGATCGCCGATATGGCCGTAGCGGTCGACGCCGCCGCGCTGCTCGTCTATCGCGCCGCCTGGGCGAAAGACACATCCGATGGCGGGCGTGTGACGCGGGAAGCCTCGATGGCGAAGCTGTTCGCCACCGAAGCGGCGCAAAGGGTCGTCGACCAGGCGGTGCAGATCTTCGGCGGCCTTGGTCTCGTCCATGGCAACATTGTGGAAAGCCTGTATCGCGAGGTCCGGGCCTTGCGTATCTACGAAGGCACCAGCGAGATCCAGAAACTGGTCATTGCGGCCGATATTCTGGCTGAAAAGCCGGATCCGGAGTCCGGACCATGAGTGTGAAGCTGAGCCGCACCGAACTGGCGACACGTGACAGGGCGGTGCGCCAATGATCAACCTGACCATCGAGATACCGGTTGCGACCGTTGTATTGGATCGTCCGCCGGTCAACGCCATCAGCGATGAGTGGCTCGACAGTTTCGATGCCGTCCTGGACAAGGTTAGCGCCGGCGGCGAGGTCTCTGTTCTTCACGTCAGGAGCGCGCTTAAGACTTTTTGCGCCGGCGCCGATCTGGATCTTATGCGGGCACTGCTGGTGACGCCGGAAGGGCGCAATACCATGGTTGGCGTTGTTCGCCGCATCCAGAACGCCTTTTCACGCCTGGAGGCGATGCCGGTGGTCAGCGTGGCGGAAATCGGCGGCGCGGCGCTTGGCGGCGGTCTGGAGCTTGCGATGGCCTGCGACCTGCGCGTTGCCGGCGAAAGCGCCAGGCTCGGATTGCCGGAAGCCGGACTTGGCCTGGTCCCCGGCGCCGGTGGGACCCAGCGCCTGCCGCGAATTTGCGGCGAAGCAACCGCCCGCCGGCTCATCCTTGGCGCCGAGGTGGTGGACGGCAACGAGGCGGAAAGGCTTGGGCTGGTGCAATGGGTCCGGCCCGATGATCAGTTGTCCGACTGGACAAGCGGCCTCGTGGCGCGATTGGCGGCGCTGCCCGGTCCAGCCCTGGCGGCGTGCAAGAGCTGTATTGCCGCGACGCTTGACGGATCTCCTGAAGGCTATGACCGCGAACTGCAGGTCACGCGTGAACTTCACGGCCAGGCTGAAACCCAGCGGCGCATCCAGGCATTTCTGGAGCGGGCCTCATGACCGGCGCCGCAAAGGCCGGCGCCGCGAATATGGGCGTTTGCCTCGATCGACGACGCATCGAACACGAGGCGGCTGTCGGCAATTGGCCCGATCGTGTGCTCACGGATTATTTCGATGACGCCGTTCTACAGCGGCCGCAGGATCGCGCTTTGACCGCCCATCGCCATGATGACAATTCGCAGATCATTCTGAGCTTTGCCGAGCTGAACGATCGTGTCGACCGTATCGCTGGCAATTTGCGCCGACTGGGCATCGATCACGGCGATATCGTCTCGTTTCAATTGCCGAACTGGTGGGAGTTTGTCGCGCTTCACCTGGCCTGTATCCGCATCGGCGCGGTGAGCAATCCGCTGATGACGATATTCCGCGCCCGGGAACTTGAATTCATGGTCGGTTTTGCCGAATCCAAGATGCTGGTCGTGCCGCGGACATTTCAGAAATTCGATCACCAGTCGCTCGCCCTGGACTTGCAGTCACGTCTCCCGGCCCTGCAGCATGTCCTGGTGGTTGGCGGTGACGGAAGGAATTCCTTCGAGGCGGAATTGCTTGCCGCTATCGACCGGGCGGCGGCGCCGGAGGCTACGCCGGCAACGCCAAATGACGTCATACAGCTTCTCTACACGTCGGGCACGACCGGTCGGCCCAAGGGTGTCATGCACAGCTCCAACACGCTGCTGACCTCGGCCATCCAGCTTTCCGGGCGACTTGGACTGACCTCCAGCGATGTCATTTTCATGCCGGCGCCGTTCGCCCACCAACTGGGATTTTGCCTGGGCATGATGATGGCGATCCAGGTCGGCATGCCGCTTGTCACCATGGACATCTGGCAGCCGACAACGGCGGCCGAACTGATCGCGGAACATAAGGTCACCTACGCGTGCGGTTCCACACCGTTTCTGACCGACCTGACCGAAGTTCCGGATATCGGCAAACTGGATATTGAGGCTTTGCGGCTGTTCCTGACCTCCGGCGCACCGATCCTTCCCACCGGAGTTGCGAAAGCCCACGCCGTTCTCGGCGTCTCGGTCCTGACCGGATGGGGCATGACCGAACTCATTCAGGGCACTTCGACTTCACCGGCTCAAAGCCCCGACGATCCAATCACCGACGGCCAGGTGTTTCCCGGCGGCGAGGTCCGCATTGTCGATGCTGACCAGCATGAGCTGCCGACCGGCGAGGAGGGCAATCTGCAGTTTCGCGGCTCCACCGTATTTATCGGCTATTTCAAGCGGCCCGACCTTTACGACCTTGGCGAGGGCGGATGGTTCGATACCGGCGACCTCGCCAAGCTCGACGAGCGTGAGCATATCCGCATCGTCGGCCGCAGCAAGGACATCATCATTCGCGGCGGCGAGAACATTCCGGTCTTTGAAATCGAGAAACTGATCTATCAGATGCCGCAGGTCAAAGACGCCGCGCTTGTTGCCATGCCGGACTCCCGCCTGGGTGAAAGATGCTGCGCCTTCGTGACGCTGCAACCGGGCTGCGATCTTGAATTCGCCGACATGATCTCGTTTCTGGAAGAGCAATTTCTGGCGCGTCAATACCTGCCGGAAAGGCTTGAAATTCTCGATGAAATGCCGCGCACGCCAACCGGCAAGATCCAGAAATTTGTGCTCCGAGACATCGCCGCGTTCCAGGGCAGCGATTGAACGGCCCGGTATGTTGACACCGCCTGTTGAGTGGCGGAAGAAGTGCCGGGCTTGATGAATGAATGTTCAAAAACCGCCAAGCGTAGCCTGGATTGGCGTGGTCTGAAAAAAGGAAAAATCGTGCAGAAACACTCCAGCCGCGCCCCGGAAGTGAAAAGCCTGGTCACCGATGAAGCTCTGGTGCGTGAACGGCGCACGCAGATCGTTGCCGGAGCGGTCAAGCTGTTTTCCAAGAAGGGCTATGATCGGACAACCGTCCAGGAGGTCGCGAAAAAAGCCGGTGTCAGCACTGGGCTGATCTATCAATATGTGCGCGACAAGGAGGACCTGCTGCTGTTGTCGATCCTTGATGTCGTCGATTCCTATGCCCGGGAAATCCCGGCCGCGCTGGAGGGCGTGGAACAGCCCCTGGACCGGTGCTGTGCCGCGTTCGCCGCCTATTGCCGGGTTGTTGATGCCCGCCGCGGAGCGGCGCTGCTTGCCTATCGATCGACCATGTCGCTGCCGCCGCGCCGCCAGCAGCTGATCAAGGACGCCGAGCTTGAGACAAACGAGTTGATCGGCGCATGTATCAAGGAATGCGTCAATCAGGGGTTGTTTCGTGATGTCGACGTCGATCTCGCGACATATCAACTGGTCATGTACGCCCATGCCTGGGCGTTGAAGCACTGGCACTTCGTCAAGCGCATCGATCTGGAGGTCTATATTTCACGCGGCCTCGATCTGTTCCTGCACGGCCTGTTGACGGACAAGGGGTGCAAGCAACTGCAGCGGCAGCACGCCGGCAATGGCAAAGGCGTGCCCGGGTGCCGCCAATAGGAATTTCTCAAAACCAACATCCGCCTGACTTTGCCCTGCGGTTTGCCCGGTGGGTGCCCACGCGCCCCTTGTAAGGGATACCAACCTCGGCGGGCGATACGCGGCGTTTCGAGTCAGGTTGAGTTCTAGGAAACGGCAATGTTAGCTTAAGCCCAGTTCACCACAGTCGGGGCGCGTTGACTGAATCAGGCTTTGACGGACGGGCTTACAAACGGAAATTGGCATGTCTCAGATCGACGACGAAACACGCGCGCCGATCCAGGCAACGGCGAGGTTGGACATTCCGGCGGTTGAAAAGCGAGCCGCGCCGCTTCGCCGGGATGTCGTCGATGCCTTGCGCAAGGCGATTATCGAAGGCCGTCTTGCGCCGGGCTCCCGGCTGATCGAACGCGAACTGATCGAGATGACCGGCGTCTCCCGGACCGTCATTCGCGAAGCACTGCGGCAGCTTGAATCAGAATCGATCATCGAGACAATTCCCAACAAGGGACCGATCGTTCGGCAACTGACGCGCGGCGAAGCAGAAGACCTTTACGCGATCCGCGCCGTCCTGGAGGGGCTTGCCGCCCGCATGTTCGTCGAAAATGCCTCGCTTGAGGATATCAAGGCGCTGAAAAATGCGCTCGATCGCACCATTGATGCCTATCGGGACAGCCCGCCCGACGTCATCATGAAAGTGAAGAATGAATTCTACGAAATTCTGTTCGCCGGCGCCGGCAGCGAGACACTCTCGTCGATGATTTCCATGCTGCATGCGCGGATATGGCGCTGGCGTGCATTGGGTCTCGGTCACCCGAAACGCTCGCCGCGCCGATCGAAGCAAAGCATCGCCGAATTGCGCAAACTCTACGATGCGCTGAAGAAAAGAAACGCCGATCTTGCTGAAAATATTGCCCGGCGCGAAGTCATGAATGCCGCTGCCGAGATCATGAAGATACTGGGACGGGAAAACGCCGACACGCTGTAGCGGCGCCTTGTGAAAACCTTGTGAAAGGAATCGCGGATGAATTCCGGCTCCTCCTCTGACGCACCGATCATCCGCGGCTTTAAGCTGCTGGCGCATCACGAGCTGGATGGGTTCGGTGGTCTCGGGGAAGGCACAGCAATCCAAATCGCCAAGGACGGCCGGCGGATCCTGTGGCTTGCCCATGAGCGCGCACCAAAGAATTTTACGGCCCTGGATGTCAGCGATCCGCGCCAACCGAGACTGATCGTCCAAACCAGCCTGCCAGAACCGTATATGCGGTCGAATTCGCTTGAAGTTGTCGGCGACACCATGGCCGTCGCCTATCAATGCAAGGAACCCGGCCAAAAACCGGCGGGCCTGGAACTATTTGACATATCAAAGCCGGAAAAGCCGCGATCCATCTCGTTTTTTGACGCATCCGGACCCTATTCCCGCGGTGTACACCAGCTTTGGTTCTGCGACGGAGCATATGTCCATATGTCGGCCGGTGCCGCCGATTTTCAGTCCCACCGCCCAGGTGACGATCAGTTCTACAGGATCATCGATGTCCGCAATCCCTCCAAACCGGAAGAAGTCGGGCGCTGGTGGCTGCCGGGCGTGCGGGTCGGCGACAGGGAAGATCTGCCAGTCCAGCATAACCCTGCCGGCAAGGGCTTTCGTGTGCACAACACGAATGTCTATCCGCAGCGGCCCGATAGGGCCTATCTCGGTTGCGTCGATGCCGGCGCAATCATCCTCGACATTTCCGACATATCACGCCCAAAAATGATTTCGCGGTGGGACAATTCACCGCCCTATCACGGTTTCACACACACGGTCCTGCCGCTGTTTGATCGCGATCTCGTGATAGTGACCGAAGAATCGGTTGTCGATGCGGCCTGCGATTGGCCGAAGCTGGTGTGGATTCTCGATGCGCGCCACGAGGAAAACCTCATTCCCATCGCGACATGCCCGCTGCCCTCGGTTGAAGATTTCGCGCATCGCGGTGGTCGCTATGGGGCACACAATATTCACGAAAACATTCCGACCCCGACATCCTGGCAGTCGGACCAAGTCATTCTCGGGGCATTTTTCAATGGCGGCCTCAGGGCGTTCGATATTTCCAACCCCTATCAGCCGCGGGAAATCGCACATTTCGTGCCGCCGGCGCCGCCACTATCACCGACAGGATCGATCCAGCTCAACGATGTCTTCGCCGACGAACGTGGCATCGTCTATACGGTCGATCGCCATGTCGGCGGGCTGTATGTCCTTGAGATGGATTTCTAGAGGTTTCACCGACCGGCCGCCTATCGCCGGTCCTTGACCAGAACCATCACACTGTCTTACGGTATTACGAACTATTTAGTTGCTGTAATCCCCCAAAATTATAAGGCAAAAAAATGAGCACTGAACCGGTCAAAGTCGGGATAGTCGGTCTGGGACGGTGGGCGCACGTTCTTACCCGCGCGGCGAAACTTTCCGGCGAAATCGAAATCGTCGCCGGCTACAGCCGCTCGGAAGAAAAAAGAAGCGCTTATACCGGCGAAACAGGGATTGCCGTCGTGCCTGATCTGCAATCGCTTTTGTCCGATCCGGACATCAGGGGCGTGATCCTGACGGTCCCGAACGAACAGCATTTGCCGGTTGCCCGAGAAGTGGCGAAGGCCGGCAAGCATGTCTATACCGAAAAACCGATTGCCAACACGCTTGAGGACGGGCTGGCGCTGGAGGCGCTTGAAGGCGAATTCGGCATCTCCGTAACCGTCGGACATAGCGCCCGTCTGCTGGGTGGCATCCGGGCGATCCGCAATGCAATCGATGCCGGCGAGCTTGGCCGCGTCGGATTTATTGAAGCGAATTTTTCCAATGAGCGGGCGCTCGAACTGACACCTGACACATGGCGCTGGTACAACGATCGCGCCCCTGGCGGACCATTGTCGCAGCTTGCCGTCCACATGTTCGACATCGTCCAGTATCTCGGCGGCGATGTTGCGCAAGCCAGTTCCGTTGCCTCCAAGCTTTCGCCGGTCGGTGCGGAAGTCGACGACCAGTCGATGACATTGCTGAAGCTCACCGACGGCAAGATTGCCTATGTAGGCACCTGCTGGACATCACCGGGCATCTTCGCTGTGCGCGTCTTCGGTTCGAAAGGCCTGATGCATTACGAGATTGATTTCGGCACTTGGGACACACCGGACAAAATTCGCGACAATTCCATGTTGTATATCCAGCGCGGCAAGGACGGTTTCGGAAAGCGCGAAATTTTGCAGGAGCCGGAGAGCAATATGTTCCGTGCCGAGCTTGAACTTTTCGCGGATAGTTGCAGGTCGGGGAGCGGAAACGAACTGAGCGCATCGAACGGCAATTCAGCGGTCGCCTGCCTCTATGCGGCGTTACGTTCGATCGAGCGCAATGGTGAGTTGGTGAAACTCGACGATGTCCGCGAGGAAGCGCGCCTGAAGCTTGCCGGGGGAAAACGCGATGTTGCCTAGTCGCAGTTTTTCCGACCTTACACAGCCGGAGATTGCCGAACAGTTCAAGAAGAATCCGCTGGTCATCCTGCCGGCCGGAAGCGTCGAACAGCACGGCCCGCATTTGCCGGCCGGCACCGATTCCTTTGTCGCGAACCTGATTTCCGAAGAACTGGCGTCACGAATGGACGGACTGGTTCTGCCTGCTCCGACGATCGGCGTAACACCGATGCATATGCCCTATGAGGGTACGATCACCTTTACGCCAGACACCTATATGCGAGTGGTCACGGAAATCTGCGCGTCCACGTCGGTTCACGGTGCCAAATCGCTGCTGATCGTCAACTGGCACGAAGGCAATATTCCCTCGCTGGCGATCGCCGCCGAAGACCTGCATCGCAAGCACGGCATGAGCGTGCTCACCGTACAGGCATGCTATGTCGCGGCGGATCTGTTCGGCGAGCAGTGCAACGGCCTCACCCATGGCGGGGAAATAGAAGTGTTGGCCGTCCTGGCCTACCGGCCCGAATTGGTGCATCTCGACCGGATCGACTATTCATCCGATCACAGCCACGGCCGTCACATGGACAAGCTCCGGCGCACACGCAGCTACCAGCCGGTCCTGACCGACATCCGCACCATTGCGCCGACCGGATGGTACGGCACCCCTGAGAGCGCCACCGTGGAACGGGGCGTGGCCATGCTTGAAAAGATCGCCGAATCAATTGCCGCCGAGGCAACCGAACTGTTTGCCCAACTGGAGGCAACGCAGGGTGGAATTGGGGAAGTGAAGCATCTGCGAGAGGCAGTTTGATGGCCCGGGTCATTGCCCTGAAGAATGCCGCCAAACTGAGCTTACCGGGTCGGAATTCACGTGAGATCGTCGCCGCGGCCTGCGGTGCGCGGAACGCGACGGTAAGGTTTGTCGAGATTGAGCCGGAAAAGGCGGAGCCCAGGCGCGGTCCGCATATTCATTTCGATTTTGAAGAGTGTATCCACGTTCTTTCCGGACAAGCGGTCATGCGCACCGACACAGGCGAGTATCCGTTGACGGCCGGCGATACCATATTGGTTCCGGCGGGCGAGAAGCACGCCACATACAATACCGGCGATACGGTTTTGACGTTGCTGTGTTTCTTCCCGACAAATGATGTCAGTGCCGCTACTGTCGAGTACGACTCCTGGGAAACCGCTAGCGGATAACGACAATGCCAAGCGTTCTGTGTCTGCGCCCGCAGGCCGACTTCACCCGGGTTGGCGTCGTGCCGCCGGCGTCAATGGACATAAGCTACTTGGCGCCGGACGATGCGCAAATGCCCGCTTTGCTGAAGCAGGCAGATGCGCTCGTTATCCCTGCCGTCGGGCCCAAGCTGCCGCTTGAACTGTTCAAGGGCTCCCGCCTTAAGCTTGTCCAGGTAACCGGCGCCGGTGTTGACCGGATGGATATCGAAGGAATGCGGGAGCTGGGCGTTCCGGTCGCCAATGTTTCAGGTGGTAGCAACGAGGCGATCGCCGAATACGCGGTCTCCTGCGCTTGCGCACTGCTTCGCCGGTTCATTGAAGCCGACACGGAAATTCGCAACGGCGAGTATAGTAACTATCGGGCCAGCTATATTGCCAATAACGCCAATGGTCTTGAGGGCTTGCTGGTCGGAATTGTCGGCCTGGGTGTCATCGGCACAGCGGTGGCGCGGAAATTCAAGCAGCTCGGCTGCCGTATTGCATATTACGATCCGGCCCCCGCCGACCCGCAGGCAGCCGGCGCCCTGGAGGCCGAGGCGCTTGGTCTTGAGGATCTGTTTTCGCGCTGCGATATCGTCACCGTGCATGTACCACTGCTGCCGGCGACAACGGATTTGATCAATGCCGACGTACTGTCGAAATCAAGGAAAGGCCTGGTGCTCATCCAGGCCTCGCGCGGCGGCGTCGTCAATGAAAGGGCTCTGGCCGACGCGCTTGAAACGGGGCATCTGGCCGGTGCAGCGGTCGACGTCTATTCCAGCGAGCCACCGGCGCCCGACAATCCGCTGCTCACGATGTCGGCCGCGGCCGCAAGCCGGACGATTCTGACACCGCATGTTGCCGGAATAACCCGCCAATCCTGGGCGTTCCTGTTTCGCACCGCGTGGGACAATGTCAGCGCAGTCGTCCTGCAAGGCCAGGCACCGCGCCACGTTATTTGAACCCGATGGTTACCGGGATCTATGGCCGAAAGGGTTAGGCAACGCGCCCACGCCCGTTTCATTGCCGACTTTTCCGGGCCGACTTTTCCGGTTTGTCGGAACGGATGGTGTTGCATTGCAGGGCCGCAGCGCTGTCACTGCGAAAAATTGACGCTCGGCCAGTCGGACTCGTCTTTGTCGATTGTGCCAGACGTGTATTCCACGTTACAACGTCTGCATTTGGAGCAGATGTCGTGGCCGGTCTTCGGGAACGGCAGATCGCGGAACGCAGATGGGCAGCCAGTGCATATTGATCTGACGCCGGTGACGGGAGAAGTGTCCTTGTTATCGGTAGCCGGAGCCGTCAGCGGCCGGACGAAAACTGTTTGATGTATGAGGCAACTTCAACGGCTCGGGTTCAAATTAAATGCATACATTCGAATTATTGAAAGTATAAACCTAACCAGCTATCGTGACGCTTGGAAATCGAGCGCATTGGAATCGGGGGAGTGTCGAATCATGCTCATCAGCAATCCTTGGGAGAGGGCCGATTAATGTTCACGAGCAATCCGTTCGCCGAGCTTTCGGCATCCGTTTCGCCCACCGTCATGCAGCTGTTCGTCATTATCATGATTCTGCTGGTTATCGGCGGCACCTTGTTGGACATGGCCCATAAGAAAAGCGCCAGGTACTTCTTCGAGCATCGGGAGAAGATGAAAGCCAAGGGGACGCGCCAGGTCGGCGGCGGCGAGATGACGTCGCTGGCGCTCCAGACCTTGGCGGTCGACGTCCTGACCTCGGGCGAGTTCTGCAACCAGCGGCGCAGGGCTTCCCACCTGCTGACCATGTACGGTTTCGTGATCTATGCCCTGACGACGGCGATCATGGTCTTCTTCTACCCGACGCCCGCCGCGCCCGGGCCCGGCATTCTTCCGCTGCTTTGGTACCTCGGCGCCCTGATGGTTTGCTTCGGCGGATACTGGTTTTGGTTTTTTATTCGCGTCGACGTTGCTTCAGAGGGCGTTTCACCGTTCCGCCTGGTGCGCGCCGACCTGTTCATCGTGTCGCTTCTGGCATCGTGCACCTTCGGCCTGATCTGGGCGGTTCTCCAGTCTGCGGGGGCCGGCGCCTGGGCGTGGGTCGTCCTTGCCCTCTATCTCATCGCCACGATGGTCCTGTTCGCCGGCATCCCGTGGTCGAAGTTCGCGCATATGTTCTTCAAGCCGGCGGCGGCATTTGAAAAGCGGGAGGCTATGGCCAATGGCTCGGCCATGAACCTGCCCACTTTGACCCGTGACGATCCTGAACAGCAGCAGCGGCACTCCATGCAACTTTTGCGCGATGCTTCGATGGATATGGGGCTTGGCATCAAACGCGAAGCGCCGCGCCACTACTAGCTGGCTGATCGCAGGAACAATTCGGAAAGACAAGGAACCGGCTCATGCCAACTTTCGTCTACATGACACGATGTGACGGGTGCGGACATTGCGTCGACATCTGCCCCTCGGACATCATGCACATCGACAAGACCACGCGTCGTGCATACAACATCGAACCCAACATGTGCTGGGAGTGCTATTCCTGCGTGAAGGCCTGCCCACAGCATGCAATTGACGTGCGCGGCTATGCGGATTTCGCTCCGCTCGGTCACAGCGTCCGCGTCGATCGTGACGAGGAAAAGGGCACGATTGCCTGGCGGATCAAATTCCGCAACGGGACTGAAAAGAACTTCCTTTCACCGATCACCACCAAGCCCTGGGGGCGCGATATCCCGAAGCTTACCGAGGAATCCGGCCCCAGCCAGGAAATACGCGACAGCGAGCTTTTGTACAACGAGCCCAAGTACATACGCATGGATGAGGGCGGCTTGCACACGTTGGAATCGAGCGGTCTCGAGATGAAGAAAGGCGTGTACTACTGATGGCTGACAAAACGATTGTCGAAGACGGCATCGATATTTTGGTAGTCGGTGCAGGTCTGGGCGGCACGGGTGCTGCATTCGAGGCCCGCTATTGGGGGCAGGACAAGAAGATCGTCATTGCCGAGAAGGCCAATATCGACCGCTCGGGCGCCGTCGCCCAGGGTCTTTACGCGATTAACTGCTACATGGGGACGCGCTGGGGCGAGAATAATCCCGAAGACCACGTCCGCTATGCCCGCATCGACCTGATGGGTCTGGTGCGCGAGGACCTGCTTTTCGACATGGCGCGTCACGTGGACTCCACGGTCCACCTGTTCGAGAAGTGGGGCCTGCCGCTGATGAAAAACCCGGAAACGGGCAGGTTCCTGCGTGAGGGCCGTTGGCAGATCATGATACACGGCGAGTCCTACAAGCCCA
>CAJHXO010000303.1_pt1 | contig 12282 bp, 11 predicted proteins | sample 9198491 | NCBI WGS metagenome assembly CAJHXO01 (sample SAMEA7708296, study PRJEB35096) | sediment metagenome | biome: marine neritic benthic zone biome [ENVO:01000025]; feature: sediment [ENVO:00002007]; material: shallow marine sediment [ENVO:03000034] sea grass bed [ENVO_01000059] ...
CGAGGCTTGGACCAGCAGCTCCGCGCCGCCGAACAGGCCGATCATGACCGGGATGAAATGGATGCCTTCGGTCAGTTCGGGAAGGCCGAAGGTGAAGCGTTCGACGCTGGTAGTGAAATCGACGCCGATTGTCGAGATCAGCACGCCGAAAGCGCCGCCGATCAGGTTCTTGACCGATGATTTGCCGCTGATGGAGGCCAGCATGGAAAGCCCGAACACGGCCAGCGCGAAATATTCCGGCGCGCCGAATTCATAGGCGACGCGGGCCAGCAGGGGCGCCGCGACGATCAGCACCAGAACGCTGAAAATGCCGCCGAGGGTGCTGGCGATGGTGGCGACGCCGAGCGCCCGGCCGGCTTCGCCCTTCAAGGCCAGGGGATAGCCATCGAGGGCCGTCGCCGCCGCCGGCGGCGCGCCCGGCGCGTTGATGAGGATGGCGGTGATCGAACCGCCATAGGTGCCGGCACAGTAAAGCGCCGCCAACAGGGCGATCGCCGGCAAGGGTTCCATGGTCACGGTGAACGGCAGCAACAAGGCCGTCGCCATAGTCGAGCTCAGTCCCGGCAGGACGCCGACCAGGACACCGGTCACGGTGCCGGCCAGAATGACCAGCAACAGGTAAGGATCGTAAAGGATCGACAGACTGGAGAGGAACGCGTCCATGGGTTCTCAAAATCCGAATGATTGCAAAATCCCGAGCGGGAACCGGACTTCCAGCATTTTTGAAAAAAGCATGAAAATACCGGCCGGAAACAGCACCGCGAAAACGGCAATCCAGAGATAGCGGCGGTCCCCCCAAAGCGCCGGCAGAACGAGGCAGAACAGGAAAATGCCGAGCATCATCCCAACCCAGTCGATCGCCGCGACGAAAACGGCAAGAAGACCGGCCGTGGCGAAGGCAACCATCGGCACCGGTTTGCGCACACTCGCCGCCTTGCGGCGACTCTGGATGATCAGGATCATAGACAAGATCGCGATGACGGCGATCATCGCTCGCGGAAACACGGCCGGCTGAATGCCCTGCGAAAGCATGACCGGCACTTCTTCGAACGTCGTTGTGATCGCGTAGGCGGCGGCGCAGAAGAAAAGGATCACCCCGCCGACAATATCGTCACCGCGCAAAAGCGGTGAACGGGACGGACCCGCCCCGTTCACTTCGGTTTCGTGTTCTTGTTGCGGCTTGCCCATTAGATTGGGTCTTTCGCCCTTGTCCGAAAGCTGAACGCGAAACGGCTATTTCAGCATCCCCAGATCCTTCAAGGCGACGACGCCATCGGCGTAGAGTTGCTGGATCTGCGCATTCCAATCCTCAGAGCCGACGATGCTGTCGGCGCCCAGGCCGGCCGTTTCAAGATAGCCCATATAGACCTTGTGCTTCATCGCCTTGACGAGCTTTTCTTCAAGCATTTTCAGCCGGTCCTCGGGCGCGCCCTTCAACGTGACGAAGCCGCGAACCGTGGAAAATGTCGCATCAATGCCCTTCTCGACCGAGGTCGGTACGTCCGGAAGCGGTTTCATCCGTTTCTTGGCAAGCACCATAAGGGCCCGGATTTCACCGGCGGAGATTTGCGACTCGGCTTCCGACAGATTGAGCACGCCAATCTCGATGTCACCGCCGATGAGCGCCGTAATGATGGCGCCACCGCCATCGAAGGGGATGTAGTTGGGATTCTGCAGCCCGGCCTTCTTTGCAAACGTAAACGCTGTGATCTGGTCGATAGCGCCGACCTGCGTGCCGCCGAATTTGAGTGATTTTTCCTTGGCGGCAGCGAGCAGGTCATCGGCCGACTTGTATTCGCTGTCTGCCTTGACCATCAGGATCTGCGGGTCGTCGGTCGCCCGCGCCAGGCCGACCAGGTCTTCCACTTTCAGCGGCGATTTTCCGCGGGCGATGGTCAACAGATGCGTCGGCGTGATGGTCATGATGGTGCAGCCATCGCGATCGCGGCCGTTGATATAGTTCATCGCCGTGGCGCCGCCGCCGCCACGCTTGCTGACGACGACCATGTCGGCCTTCAGTTCGCGGCGTGAGCGCAGCATCATCATGCGGGTGGTGACGTCAGTACCGCCGCCGGCGCCGGCATGGGTAACGACCTCGATCGTCTTGCATGGATATCCATCCTGAGCCAGGGCCGAACCGGCGGCCAGTGCAACAGCCGCAAAGGCTACAATACCGACAGGCGCCGCACTTTTAAAAATATCGACTTTCATCTGTTCCTCCCAATCTATCGTTTTTATTCGCGATATAAGACTGCGCTAACCACTTCGCCTTATCAAGCAATTTGACGGTTCAGCCGGTATCGACGCCGGCCTCGGCCGCGCGGGCAAGCATGTAGTCGCGGCCAACCAGCATGTCGTCGACCGTGCCAAAACCGTTCATGTAATGGCCGGCATAGCCCATAATGACCGGCATAGCCCAGCCCTTCGGTTTTCCCGAATAGCGCGCCGAAATCGATCGTCCCCTCGCCCGGCTGCTGATGAATCTCGTAGGAACCGTTATTGTCGGCGATGCGGACTTCCCGGCAGCGGCTGAAATCCATGGCGTCGATGAATTTTCGATACCGACGCCGGGCAGGAAGTGGGCGTGATTGGCGGTGAACGACCACTGGATGGCCGGGCTCTGCAACGCATCGAAGAAGACGCGGCATTCACCGGGCGTCACCGGCATGTAGTTGACCTCAGCCAGCACCGGTTCCCAGTTGAGGTTTTCAAGCAGCAGCAGGGCGCCCTTCTTTCCCGCGTAATCGGCCATGCGCTGAAGCCGCTCGATTGCGGCCTGCATGCGCAGTTTGCGACAGGCGGTAAAATGATAGCCGCCATGGACAACGATCCATTCCGCGCCGACCTTTTGCGACAGGTCGATATAGGCTTTCATGTATTCCGTCGACCGCGTCGCGACAAAAGGGCGAAAACTCCGCGACATTGGCGCCGGAAAGCGTGTGCAGACCAAGATGGATACCATGTTTCCCGCAGGCATCGCGCACCGCTTTGCACCTCGCCTCATCGAAGCTTTCCAGCGCATTGGGCGCAATATCGGTCTGGACGTCGATATAATAAACCGCGTTGCGCGCGGCCCATTCAATGGCCTCTTCGACCGGCAATCGGCGACCAGTATCAACGCCAATGCGCTCCCTCAGCGGTCGTTTCGCCATGTAAAACCCCTACCCTTTATTTGCCGGCAAATTTGGGTTTGCGTTTTTCCATGAATGCCTTGCGGCCCTCGATATAGTCTTCGCTGTCGAAGCAGCCTACGACCAGGTCGTCCAATCGGGCCAGGTTGCGATTATTCGGATCGCGGTCGATGTCCAGGGCGATGGCCTTGACCGTCGCGATCGTCATCGGCGCGTTATCGCGAATTTGGCTGGCATAATCTTCAATGAATGCATCGAGCAGTGACTCCGGCAGCACCCGGTTAACCAGCCCCATGTCGTAGGCCTCTTGGGCTGAAAACTGGCGGGCGGTGTAGAATATTTCCTTGACCATTGACGTGCCAACGACGTCGGCGAGACGCTTGACGCCGGGATAGGCGTAGCCCAGGCCAAGCCGTGCCGCCGGTATGGCGAAGCGGGACCGCTCGCCGCATATGCGCAAGTCGCAGCAGATCGCCAGCGCCAGTCCGCCGCCGATGCAATAGCCGCGGATTGCCGCGATCGTCGGTTTGGGAAAAGTCTGCAGCGTTTCGTAAAACCGCGCGGAGGTTGCCTGATAATGCAGCACATCCTGCTTGGTCGACCGCTCCGCCTCGAATTTGGAAATGTCGGCGCCGGACGCGAATGCCCTGCCGCCGGCGCCGCTGACAATCAGCAGCCGAACCTGTGGATCGTCGCTCATGTCCTTCACGATCCCGGTCGCCGCCTCCCACATGGCCAGGCTGATGGCATTGTGGCGTTCAGGATTGTTGATGACGAGATGGCCGACCTGATCGATCGCCCCGGCGCGAAGCTTGCCGCCCGCATGTTCCTTCAGGCTGTCCAGTTTCATATGACCCCGTCCTCGGCAAATGATTTGATCGCATCCCCGCTGTAGCCCAAATCGGTCAGGATTTCTTCGGTATGCTGGCCGAGCGTCGGCGGCGGCCGGCGGATTTCCGATCCGGAAGCGCTCATGATGATGGGCTGGCCGACGACCTGCGTCGGGCCGCGTTCCTGGCTGACGACGTCGCGCGCCATGCCGAGATGCTGCACCTGCGGCGTTGCGAACACCTTGTCGATCGTGTTGATAACGCCGCACGGCACGCCGCAGCCGTTCAGCCGACGGATCCAGTTTTCCGATGTATCCCTGGCGGTATATTCGTTGATGATGGCGTTCAGCGCCTTGCGGTTGTCGCTGCGCGAGGGAGCGTCCCTGAAATCTTCCGAATACAGGCGCTCGTCGCCGAGCTCGTTCTGCAATCGCTCCCAGATATCCTGTCCGGCGCAGGCGATATTGATGTAGCCGTCGGCAGTCTCAAAAACACCAGTCGGTATCGATGTTGGATGATCGTTGCCGGCCTGACCCGGGACAGTACCATCCAAAAGCCAACGCGCGGCCTGGAAATCCAGCATGAAGACCTGGGCCTGCAAGAGCGATGTTTGAATCCATTGCCCCTCGCCGCTACGCTCGCGGGCCAGCAGCGCCAGCAGCACGCCCTGTGCGGCAAAAATGCCGGCGCACAGATCGGCGATTGGAATGCCGACGCGCATCGGTCCGCGGCCGGGTTCACCGGTGATCGACATCAGACCGCCCATGCCTTGGGCGATCTGGTCAAATCCCGGCCGGCCGGCATAGGGGCCGTCCTGACCGAAACCGGAGATGGATGCATAAACCAGCCCGCGGTTTAGCGGCTTGAGGCTGTCATAATCGACGCCAAGCCGATGCTTGACGTCCGGCCGGTAGTTTTCCACAACGACATCGGCCTTCGCCGCGAGTTTCCTGAAAATCTCAATGCCGGCCGGCGATTTCAGATTCAGCGTCATTGAGCGCTTGTTGCGGTGCAGGTTCTGAAAATCGGCGCTGTCACGCGCTCCGCCCATGGCGCTGGCGCCGGTCTTGTCCTTTGACGGCATCTCGATCTTGATGACATTGGCGCCCCAGTCTGCCAACTGCCGGACACAGGTCGGCCCCGCCCGGACGCGCGTCAGGTCAAGAACCGTGTAAGGCTCCAGAATATCGCTTGCCGGTTCAAAACCCATCATGCGTACCGCCTGCTGGTCAGGTTCCCCCGACATTTCACCATGCTCATGCTGCTTTGTTCGCCTGTGCCATGCTGCACAGGATTTCAAATGCGTTGAGCGTCGATTTCATTGACGCGATACCCTTGCCGACAATGTCGTAGGCGGTGCCGTGGGCCGGCGTTCCGATAGGCACCGGCATGTCGCCGAGTACCGTGACACCGCCGTCGAAGCCCATCAGCTTCATGGCGATCTGACCCTGGTCGTGATACATGGAAACGACACCGTCGAAGTCTCCGGCTCTGGCTTTCAGGAAAACCGTGTCTGAGGGATAGGGCCCTTCGGCCTTGATCTGCAGCGCCTGGGCGCGAGCCACCGCGGGCGCAATGATGTCGATCTCCTCGGTGCCGAAATTGCCGCCGTCGCCTGCATGGGGATTGAGCGCCGCGACGCCAAGTCTCGGCCGGGAAATGCCGGCAGCCCGCAAATTGCAGTCAAGCAGCCCAATGGCATCCACAATCGCCTCTTCGGTGATCTGGGCGGCGACATCCTTGAGCGGCACATGGGAGGTTACGCGGCTCGACCACAGGCCTACCATGATATTGAGTTCGCCGACACATTTTGCCCGGTCTCCCCACCAGTCCGCCATCCAGCGGATTTCATCTTCATGGCCAAGATCGGCCATGTGCAGCGCCGCCTTGTTGAAGGGCAGGAAAGGAATACCGTCAACCTCGCCGGCCGCTGCCATGTCCAGAGCACGGGTTAAGCAGGCCAGGATCGACAGGCCGCCGTCGCGGGTGGCCTGTCCGGGCGCCACATCGTCTGGGCTGATGGTATCGATCGGCACGAATACCAGCCGGTCGTTGCCATCCAATTCAGCGTCCAGCCCGGCGGCGTCAAATCCGGCTTCGACAACATGGCGGTGGCCGATCAGCACCAAATTGGCGCGCGCAAAAGTCTCCGGTTCGCTCAGCAGACGGGCCAGAAGCTCTGGCCCGATACCATTGGGATCACCGGGAATTATCGCGAGTGTCGGCAATTTGTAAGGCATTACAACTCGAATATGCGGGTCTTGTGGTTTGCACTCAATTCGCAAACGATTCCATTGTCCACACCTGAAGGTGAAAAACCGGCAACGGCAGGATCGGCCTTGGCGCCAGTTCTATGCCGACCGAGCCGGCAACCGGAGAGACGATCATGCGAACCGTCTTCTTGTTATTTGATTCGCTCAACAGGAATGCGCTTGAGTGCTATGGCGGCAATTGCGTCGCAACGCCGAATTTCAATCGCCTGGCCGCGCGCTCGACATTGTTCGACTGTCATTATGCCGGCAGTCTGCCGTGTATTCCGGCCCGCCGCGAAATGCAGACCGGCCGGCTCAATTTCCTCCACCGAAGCTGAGGGCTGATCGAACCCTACGACATCTGCTTTCCAGAAGTCATGAAAAGCGCCGGCATCTATTCGCATCTGATATCCGATCATTACCATTATTGGGAGGATGGCGGCGGCGGTTACCATAACCGGTTCAATTCCGCCGAATTCGTCCGCGGCCAGGAACGGGATTTATGGAAGGCGATGGTGCAACCGCCGCTGGACCGGTTTCACCAGCGTTACCACCCCACATTGAGCGACATTGCGCGGCGGCAACCCAACATGGTCAACCGGGAATTCGTCCGAAGCGAAGAGGATTTCCCGATTGTCCATTGCATCGGACTGGCGAACGAATTTCTGACCACGAACCACCGGGCAGACAACTGGTTCCTGCAGGTAGAACTGTTTGACCCGCATGAGCCGTTTCATATTCCGGATCGGTTTCGCGACGCGCTGAAAACGGGGTATCGCGGTCCGATCCTCGATTGGTCGGTCTATGATGAAATGGATATCAGCGTGGCGGAGGCCAACGAACTGCGTGCCAATTACGCGGCAATAGTCGCCATGTGTGACCATTATCTTGGCGTGCTGCTCGATCAATTCGATGCGCTGGATTTGTGGCACGATGCAGCCTTGGTCGTCACTACCGATCATGGGTTTCTGCTCGGCGAGCATGATTGGTGGGGCAAGAACAGGATGCCGTTCTATGACGAGATCGTGCGCATTCCGTTGATTGCCTGGCTCCCCGATCATGGCGACACGACCGGCCGGCGCATCTCCGCCCTGACCCAAACGATCGACCTGATGCCGAGCTTGCTATCGCTTTATGGGATCAATGCACCCAACGGCGCTGAAGGTCGTTCGATCTGGCCGCTTCTGGGCGACGGCGCACCGATCCGAAAATCTGCCCTGTACGGTATATTTGGTGGCGCCATAAATATTACCGATGGCCGCTACACATATTTCCGCTATCCGGAGGAGAACACAGCGCCGCTATATGAGTACACGTTGATGCCGGTACATCCGGCAAGCTATTTCACGGCGGAGGAATTTGCCGGTGCGGAATTAACCCGTGATTTCAGATTTACCGGCGACTATCCGGTGCTTCGGTTGCCCGCGCTTGATAGTGCCAGGCGGCCACCGATGCAGGGCGGCGGACCTTGGGGCGATGCGGCATCGGTGATCTTTGACGTAACTGCAGACCCCGACCAGACAATGCCGGTGTGCGACCCGGCAATTGAAACCCGGCTGACGGCTCTAATGCGACAGATGATGGTGGACAGCGAGGCGCCGACAGAGCTTTCACGGCGTTTTGCGCTCTGACCGGGCTGTCAACGCCGCTGCGCAGATCAGCTCCGCGACGTCATCCGGAATGATGCACCGGGATGGATCAGCCGGACCCAGGTAATCGTCTGATTGGCCAGCCAGGTCCTGCGCTCAATGACGAATAACGCATCGCGCAATGCCGTGCCGAGCAGTGCCGCTTCATCTTCGCCGGCATTGGTCGCCATGAATGAGTGCTCGGCCTCCGACAACGGTTTTTCGCGGACCAGCCACTCATTCGGCCCGACCTGTTCAAAGCTCTCCAGGCGGGCGCCCGGAACGGCATCCAGATTGATCCAGCGGTCTTCCAGCTGATAGGGCGAGCCATCGGCGAAATGCAGGCAGCGCAAATGCAGCGCTTCCCTGCCGGGTTCCATCGACAGACGGGCAAGCGCCGATTCTGGCGCAACGAGGATTTCGCGGCTCAAGAGCACGTAGCGATAGGCTGCCCCGTGCTCCTCTATCTGGGTGCGGATCAACGGAATATCGATCCGCGCGGCGCGCCGGCTTCCTTGCACGATACGAGTCCCAGCCTTGCGTTTTCGCTCCACCACACCTTCTGCGGCAAGCTCGCGCAAAGCGCGGTTGACGGTGACGCGGGCACACCCGAATTCCGCCGCCAGGATCGCTTCGCCTGGAATGATCTCGCCCAATGGCCACAGCCCGGTGCGCACCCGGTTTAGAATTTCCGCTTTGACATCGCGATAGGAGCGCGAGGGTGAAATAGTCATGGGGTCTCTCGGAGGCCTTTCGTCCGCTCCCGGCAGCGCGCCTCGATCTCCTGGCGTTTGACATGGCGGCCATCTGCGACGACCTGGCGGCCTGCCGACCAGACGTCGCTGACGGCATTGTCGCCGCCGGCGAAGATCCAGGCATCGAGCAGCGTATCGCCGGCAAGATCGGCGAGCGCCGGATTATCGGCATTAAGCGCCGAGAGATCGGCCCATTGTCCGGCCGCGATGGCACCGCTGTCACGGCCAAGCGCCCGGGCGCCGCCGGCTAGCGCTGCATCGTAAAGCGTCCGCCCGACCGATTTGCCCGGCGCACACAACACGGCACGGGCATGGGCCCGGTAGCGCTGCGAATATTCCAGCGTCCGCAGTTCCTCGGCAAGCGCGATGCGCACATTGGAATCGGAGCCGATGCCGAAAGCCCCGCCGGCGGCGAGAAAGTCCGATCCGTTGAAAATGCCGTCGCCGAGATTGGCCTCGGTGATCGGACACAGGCCGGCGACCGCGCCGGAGCGGGCCAGTGCGGCGGTTTCGGCCGCCGTCATGTGGGTGGCGTGGACGGCGCACCAGCGTTGATCGACGTCGGCATTGGCAAGCAGCCATTCCACCGGACGGGCGCCACAGGCGGCGGAAATCTCCTCAACCTCGCCAAGCTGTTCGGCAATATGGATATGGACCGGCCCGTCGGTCAGGCGCGCAACATCGGCCAGCATGTCCGGCGGCACGGCGCGCAGGCTGTGCGGCGCGACGCCGATGCGGGCATCGGCCGGCAGCCCGGCGACGACCCGCGCGGCAGCCTCAAAAAGCGCTGCGAAGCGATCGAGATCGCAGCCGAAACGAAGCTGACCGCCTTGCAGCGGCCGGCCGTCGGCGCCGCCGCGCGCATAAAGCACCGGCAGATGCGTCAGGCCGATGCCGGTCTCCAGCGCCGCCGCGGCGATCCGCGCCGAGGTCTCGGCCGGGTCGTCATAGGCGCCGCCGCCGGGGCGATGGTGTAGATAATGGAATTCTCCGACGCTGGCATAGCCGGCCTCCAGCATCTCCATATAGGAAAGCGCCGCAATCGCCTCGATCTGATCGGGATCGAGCCGCTCCACAAACCGGTACATCAGCCGTCGCCAGGTCCAGAAGCTGTCCTGTTCGTCGGGGCCGCGGCTTTCCGTCAGGCCGGCCATGGCGCGCTGAAAGGCGTGGCTGTGCAGATTGGCCGGGGCGGCAAGAAGAATGCGGCCGGCCAGAACATCGTCGCCGGGCTGCGGCGTTGCGGCGGTTTCGACGGCGGCGATGCGGCCGCTCCGAGCGATGCCGACGCGGCAGTTTTCGGCCCAGCCGTCCGGCGTCAGCGCCACCGGGGCGAATAAAAAAGTCCCAACAGTGCTTTCCGGCTTGACGTTCATTATGTATGCACATAATCGTATTATGTCTGCAACTCAAGCCTTGATTGACCGCATGGCGAGAACGGTTCTCAGCGATTTGCAACTTGCGACCATGACGCCGGACTCCGCGATTAGCGGCGGCGCGCCCTATGGGCTGGTGGGCGATGCGGCCGTGGCGTTTGACGGAGACATCATCGCCTGGGCCGGGCCGGCGGCAGATCTGCCGGCAGACTATTCCGACTGGCCGGCCGAAAAGTTGGGCGGTCGCCTCGTCACGCCAGCGCTGATTGATTGCCACACGCATCTGGTTCATGGCGGCGACCGCGCCCGCGAATTCGAATTGCGGCTGGAGGGCGCGTCCTATGAAGAGATCGCCCGCGCCGGCGGCGGCATCGTATCGACAGTCAAGGCAACCCGCGGCGCGTCGGAAGACGACCTTTTCACAAGCGCGCTGACCCGACTTGATGTGCTGCTGGCTGAAGGCGTCTCAACCGTCGAAGTCAAATCCGGCTACGGTCTCGAACGCGACACGGAGCTGAAGATGCTGCGGGTGGCGCGGCGGCTTGCCGATGAACGCCCGGTTCGCATCGCGACGAGCTTTCTCGGTGCCCATGCGGTGCCGCCGGACTATGACGGCCGCGCCGATGCCTATATCGACGAAGTCGCCATCCCCGCTCTGCGGGCGGCGCACGAGGCCGGACTCGCCGATGCGGTCGACGGGTTCTGCGAAGGCATAGCCTTTACGCCGCAGCAGATCGCACGGGTTTTCGACGCCGCGACGGCGCTCGGCCTGCCGGTCAAGCTGCATGCCGAACAGCTTTCCAATCTCGGCGGGGCGGCACTGGCGGCGCGCTATGGCGGGCTGTCCGCCGACCATCTGGAATATCTCGATGCGCCCGGCATTTCCGCCATGAAGGAGGCCGGCACCGTCGCCGTGCTGCTGCCGGGCGCCTTTTATACCTTGCGCGAAAGCCAGGCACCGCCGGTTGAGGCGCTCAGGGCGGCCGGCATCCCCATCGCCATCGCCACGGACTGCAATCCCGGTTCGTCGCCGCTCACCTCGCTGCTACTGGCGATGAATATGGCGTGCACCTTGTTTCGCCTGACGCCGGAAGAGGCGCTCGCCGGCGCCACGCGGCAGGCGGCGCGGGCGCTCGGTCTTGCCGATTGCGGCATCGTCGCCGCCGGCCTGCGCGCCGATCTGGCGGTCTGGGAGGTCGAACATCCGGCCGAGCTTGCCTACCGGATCGGCTTTAATCCGCTCAACAAGCGCTACTTCGGGGGTGAGCCATGGCCGGCATGACGCTGCATCCGGGCAAAGTGGACCTGGCTTGTCTGGAAGCGATCTATCGCGATCCGGGCATCGCAGTCTCGCTGTCGCGGCAAACGCGGGACGAAATCGACGCAACGGCCGGCATTGTCGCCGCTGCCGCGGCCGGCGATGCGCCGGTCTATGGCGTTAATACCGGTTTCGGCAAGCTCGCCAGCGTCAAGATTTCGCCGGCCGACACGGCGGCCCTGCAGCGTAATCTTATCCTGTCGCATTGTTGCGGGGTCGGCGCGCCGACGCTACCGCCGATTGTCGCGCTGATGATGGCGCTGAAGCTGGTCTCGCTTGGTCGCGGCGCTTCCGGCGTGCGTTGGGAGCTGATTGAATTGCTGGAGGCGATGCTGGCGCGCGGCGTCATCCCGGTCGTGCCCTTGCAAGGCTCCGTCGGCGCCTCGGGCGATCTGGCGCCGCTGGCGCATCTGGCGGCGGTGATGATTGGCGAGGGTGGAGCGTTTTTGGCCGGAGACGGGGAAGACAAGGCCATGCCGGCGATCGTGGCGCTGCAGAAGGCCGGTTTGAAGCCGCTGGACTTCGGTCCCAAGGAGGGGCTGGCGCTGATCAACGGCACGCAATTCTCCACCGCCCAGGCGCTCGCCGCCTTGTTCGATGTACGTCGGCTGGCCGCGAATGCGCTGATCACCGGCGCTTTGTCGACCGATGCGGCGATGGGATCGGCGGCGCCGTTCCGGCACGAAATTCACGACCTGCGCGGCCAGCCCGGTCAGATCGCTGCGGCCCGGACCTTGCGATCCCTGATGGCCGGTTCCGAAATTCGCGAAAGCCACCGCGAGGGCGATGAGCGCGTGCAGGATCCCTATTGCCTACGCTGTCAGCCGCAGGTCATGGGCGCCTGCCTGGATTTGCTGGAGACCGCGGCGGCGACGCTGGAGCGCGAGGCCAATGCCGTCACCGACAATCCGCTGGTCTTTGCCGACGGAACGATCGTCTCGGGCGGCAACTTCCACGCCGAGCCGGTCGCCTTCGCCGCGGATTGCATCGCG
>CAJHXO010000092.1_pt1 | contig 12185 bp, 9 predicted proteins | sample 9198491 | NCBI WGS metagenome assembly CAJHXO01 (sample SAMEA7708296, study PRJEB35096) | sediment metagenome | biome: marine neritic benthic zone biome [ENVO:01000025]; feature: sediment [ENVO:00002007]; material: shallow marine sediment [ENVO:03000034] sea grass bed [ENVO_01000059] ...
GATGCGTCGGGTCACTATGGACGCGGCGACCTCGCCGTCGTGGACGAGGCAGTGAATCATCAACCCGTGGCAGACCCCGACGAGGATTGCATTTGCCTCGCGGTGAGCACCGGCCATGTGCACCTCACCGGGTCACTCGGCCGGATGCTCAATCCGTTCTTCAAGTTCTAGGAACGACTAGGCCGCCACCGCGGCAACGTCGCCGTATGCAAAGCGCGTCGAGACCTTCGTGTCGGCGCGGAAGCTATGCTTGATCGGGCACGCTCCTGCTGCACGCTCAAGCCCCGCACGCTCTTCCTCGGTAAATGTGCCCGGCACGTGCATGGTCACGTCGATGGCCGAAATCCGCATCTCCGGCGCGCCACCGAACACGGTGCCGACATCGGCGCGGGCGCCCGTGACATCGATCCCGTGCCGTTTTGCGAACGATGACATCGAGATAAGCATACAGGACCCAAGCCCGGCTGCGACAAGGCCTCCAGGCCCGAACTGCTCACCTTTCGACATTGGGCAATCCGCAAGAATCGACTTCGAAGTCTTCAAATCGACTGCCTTGCACTCCTGTTCAACCGTGTAAGTCACTTCCACCCTGCTCATCAGATCCTCCTTTGGGTGGTTCCATGTCAAGTAACTCAATAATGCATCTCACGAAGCAGCGCCTTGAGGCTCGTCAACACCAGCCAGACGGTCGCACGATTGACATCAACTTCCTCGTGCGTGTGATCCAAGCCCGTTCCACGTCGTACGACCCTGTGAACACTGAATGATCGTGTTCGTGTCACCGATGGGGAACGATATGATAGCGAATGCCAAATCAATTAAGTTGCTGCTGATCGCCGGCGTATTTGCGGTCGCCGCGTGCGCTGGCGCACCGACCCAGCAAACTGCCACGGCGCCGGAAGGCGACATTGTCGATACAGCCGTCGCCGCGGGCGATTTCAACACACTGGTTGCCGCCGTGCAGGCCGGCGACCTCGTCGACACGCTGAAGGGCGACGGACCGTTCACCGTATTTGCCCCGACCGATGAAGCCTTTGCCAAGTTGCCGGCAGGCACGGTCGACAATCTGCTGAAACCGGAGAACAAGGATCAGCTCGTCGCTGTCCTTACTTATCACGTCGTACCGGGCAAGATCATGTCGGGCGATATCGCCGGCCAAACCGCCGAGGTCGCGACCGTGCAGGGTGGCGAGCTTGACGTTGACGCCACCGATGGCGTCCGCATCAACAACGCAACCGTCGTGGCGGCCGATGTGGAGGCCAGCAATGGCGTGATCCATGTGATCGACACGGTGCTCCTGCCGCAATAACCGGCTTTCGAGCTAAGACAAAAGCCCCGCTCCGGCGGGGCTTTTTCGTTATCGGGGGAACCCCCTATGATGCGCGTCCTGCCCATTCCCATAGTCAAGGGACGCCCACATGTCCGCCCGCTCCATTCCCGCCGATATTGAGATTGCCCGCGCTGCCGCCCTGCGGCCCATCCAGCCGCTGGCACAGGAGAAACTAGGTCTCGCGGCGGATGAGCTGATCCCCTACGGCCACGATAAGGCCAAGGTCACCCTTGCAGCGCTGGAGGCGCGGGCCGACCGGCCCGACGGCAAGCTCGTCCTGGTGACGGCCGTAACCCCGACGCCGGCGGGCGAAGGCAAGACGACGACCACGGTCGGGGTGGGTGACGCCCTGTCGCGCGTCGGCCGGCGCGCCATGATTTGTCTGCGCGAACCCTCGCTCGGCCCGTGTTTTGGCATGAAAGGCGGCGCGGCGGGTGGCGGCTATGCCCAGGTCGTACCGATGGAGGACATCAACCTCCACTTCACCGGCGACTTCCACGCCATCGGTGCTGCCAACAACCTGCTGGCGGCGCTGGTCGACAACCACATCTACTGGGGCAACAGCCTCGGGATTGATACGCGGCGTGTCGCCTTTCGCCGGGTTGTCGACATGAATGACCGGGCGCTACGCTCCATCGTCGGCTCGCTCGGCGGCGTCGCCAACGGCTTTTCACGCGAGGACGGTTTCGACATCACCGTGGCCTCGGAGATCATGGCCATCTTCTGTCTGGCGAAGGATTTAAAGGATCTGGAAGAGCGGATCGGCAATATCGTCGTCGCCTATACGCGCGAGCGCAAGCCGGTGATGGCCAAGGAAATCAAGGCCAGCCCGGCCATGGCCGTGCTGTTGAAAGACGCGCTGATGCCGAACCTGGTGCAGACGCTGGAGAACAATCCGGCCTTCATCCATGGCGGGCCGTTCGCCAATATCGCCCATGGCTGCAACTCGGTCACGGCGACGACAAGCGCGCTCAAGCTTGCCGATTATGTGATCACGGAAGCTGGTTTCGGCGCCGATCTGGGGGCGGAGAAATTCTTCGACATCAAATGCCGCAAGGCCGGACTGAAACCGGCGGCCGCTGTACTTGTCGCGACCGTGCGTGCGCTCAAAATGCATGGCGGCGTCGGCAAGGCCGGTCTCGGCACTGAGAATGTCGAGGCGGTCAAGGCCGGCTGTTCGAACCTTGCCCAGCATATTGAGAATCTGAAGAAATTCGGCATCCAGCCGGTGGTGGCGATCAACCAGTTCATCAACGATACCGACGCCGAGCTTGAGGCCGTGCGCCAGACGGCGGAAAGCTTCGGCGTCAGGGCGATCGTCGCATCGCACTGGGCCGATGGCGGCGCCGGAACCGAGGAACTCGCCCATCACGTCGTTGAACTGTGCGACGTCGACGAAGCCAATTTCAAGCCGCTTTATGGCGACGACCTGCCGCTGTTTGAGAAGATCGAAACCGTTGCAAAGGAAATCTACCGGGCATCGGAAGTGACCGCCGACGCCAAGGTCCGCAACCAGCTCAAAGACTGGGAAGAGGCCGGTTACGGCGACTTTCCCGTATGCATGGCCAAGACCCAGTATTCGTTTTCGACCGACCCGAACCTGAAAGGCGCGCCGGGCGATCACGTGCTCAATATCCGCGAGGTGCGGCTGTCGGCAGGCGCCGGATTTGTCGTCGCCATTGCCGGCGACATCATGACCATGCCGGGTCTGCCGCGGGTGCCGGCGGCCGAAGCGATCCACCTCGACGAGGCCGGGCTGATCCAGGGGCTCTTCTGAGCACCGATTGAGGCAGGGTCTCCGGCCCGGGAAACAGCATGAACGTTGTCGACGACATCAATGGCAAGAGTGGGAACGGACGAGCCGGCCGAGGCCGTGGCGTTGCGCGCAATTTTCCCAAAGGCCGGCTGCTGGATCCGAAGGACCGGGAGCGGATTGTCGAAATTGTCGGTGAAGCGCCGCTCGCTCGCGACATGCTGATTGAATATCTGCACAATATCCAGGACACCGAGCACTGCCTGCCCGCCGGCCTGCTGCACGCGCTCGCGGAGCGGATGCGCATTCCGATGGCCGAGATCTACGAGGTGGCCTCCTTTTACGCCCATTTCTATATCGTCGACGATGACGAAGAACGGCCGGCTCCGGTGACCATCCGGGTATGCGATTCCGTGTCCTGCATGATGGCCGGCGCCGAAACGCTGATTGCAAAACTGCAAAACGCCGCTCTTAACGGCGTACGCGTCGTGCGTGCGCCGTGCATGGGCCGCTGTGCTGCTGCGCCGGTCTGCGAGGTCGGCCACAGGCATGTCGACGATGCCAGCCTAGCGCGCGTTACGGCGATCGTGGAAAGCGGCGATTTACATGCGGACATACCGGCCTACAAGGATTTGGCGACCTACCGGGCGGACGGCGGCTTCGCCCCATTGCAGGCCTGTCTTGCCGGCGAACGAACTGTCGAAGACGTCATCGCCGTTCTCGGCGATGCCGGTCTCGCCGGCCTTGGCGGCGCCGGATTCCCGACCGGGCGCAAGTGGCAGCTCGTTCGCGACACGCCCAAGCCGCGGCTGATGGCGGTCAATGGCGACGAGGGCGAACCGGGCACCTTCAAGGACCGCTATTTCCTGGAGACAGACCCTTGCGCCTTTCTGGAGGGCATGTTGATCGGTGCCTGGGCCGTGGAGGCGAAAGCCGTCTACATCTACATACGCGACGAATATCCGGCAGTGCTGGAGATCCTGCGCCGGGAGATTGCCGCCATCGAACAAGCCGGCCTGTCCGAACACACCAAGATCCATCTTCGCCGCGGCGCGGGCGCTTATATCTGCGGCGAGGAATCGGCGATGATTGAATCGATTGAGGGCAAGCGTGGCCTGCCGCGCCACCGCCCGCCCTATGTCGCCGAGGTCGGCATCTTCGGGCAGCCGACGCTCGTCAACAATATCGAGACGCTCTACTGGGTGCCGCAGATCCTGCAAAACGGCGCCGACTGGTTTGCGAACAAGGGCATCAACGGCGCCAAGGGGCTAAGGTCCTATTCGGTCTCCGGCCGGGTCAGGAATCCCGGCGTTAAGGTGGTGGCGGCCGGCACGACGGCGCGGCAATTGGTGGAAGAACATTGCGGCGACATGCTCGACGGCCACGCCTTCAAGGGCTATCTGCCCGGCGGCGCTTCCGGCGGCATCCTGCCCGCCAGCCTGGCTGACATTCCGCTGGATTTTGGCACGCTTGCCGAGCATGGCGCCATAGTCGGCTCGCACGCCGTAGTGATCCTGTCGGATGCCGACGACATCAAGGCGATCGCACTCAACCTGATGCGGTTCTTTGAGGACGAAAGCTGCGGCCAGTGCACGCCGTGCCGCGTTGGCACGGAAAAGGCCGTCAAGCTGATGCAGCGCGAGACCTGGGATATCGATGCCCTCAACGATCTGGCCACTGTCATGGCGGACGCCTCGATCTGCGGCCTCGGCCAGGCGGCGCCCAACCCGCTGCTCAGCGCCCTGAAGTTTTTTCCGGAGGACCTCCGATGAGCGGAAAGATCACATTCGAGCTCGACGGAAAGCCGGTCGAGGCCGACGCGGACGAGACGATCTGGCAGGTCGCCAAGCGCGCCGGCACGCGCATCCCGCATCTTTGCCACCTCGATGAGCCGGGTTACCGACCGGACGGCAATTGCCGCGCCTGCATGGTCGAAATCGAAGGCGAGCGGGTGCTCGCCGCCTCCTGCGTGCGCTGCCCAAGCGAAGGCATGAAGGTCAAAACGGCATCGGAGCGGGCGAAAAAATCCCGCGAGATGGTTTTTGAACTGCTCATCGCCGACCAGCCGGTCAAGGACAGCGCCCACGACCGGAAATCGAGCTTCTGGAACTGGGTCGAGGCCATGGATATCGCCGCGACAAGCCGGTTTCCGGGCCGCGGCCAGCCGGCGGCCGATGCCAGCCATACGGCGATCGCCGTCAATCTCGATGCCTGTATCCAGTGCAATCTGTGTGTGCGGGCGTGCCGGGAAGTCCAGGTCAACGATGTGATCGGGCTTGCCTATCGCGGCCATGGCTCGAAGATCGTCTTCGATTTCGACGACCCGATGGGTAATTCGACCTGTGTCGCCTGCGGCGAATGCGTCCAGGCCTGCCCGACGGGCGCGCTGATGGAGGCAAATCTCCTGAACAAGCACGGCGTACGCACCGAATTTGAGGATCGAACCGTCGATACGCTCTGCCCCTATTGTGGCGTCGGCTGCCAGACCGAGGTCAAGGTCAAGGACGACAGGATTCTTTCCGTTGACGGCCGCAACGGGCCGGCGAACGAGAACCGGCTATGCGTCAAGGGCCGGTTTGGGTTCGACTATGTGCACCATGCCGACCGGCTGAGCGTGCCGCTGATCCGGCGCGACGACGCGCCGAAATCCGCCGATATGGAACTGAGCGCGGATGATGTGCTCGATGTCTTCCGCGAGGCGAGTTTGGAAGAGGCGCTCGATCTGGCGGCGAGCGGGCTGAAACGGGTCGCAGAGCGCGACGGCGGCGACGCCATTGCCGGCTTCGGCTCGGCTAAATGTTCAAACGAAGAAGCCTATCTGTTCCAGAAATTTATCCGCCAAGGTTTTGGCACCAACAATGTCGATCACTGCACGCGGCTGTGCCATGCCTCCTCGGTGGCGGCTCTGATGGAGGGCCTGAACTCCGGTGCCGTGACGGCGCCGTTTACGGCTGCCAATGACGCCGCCTGCATCATCGTCATCGGCGCGCGGCCGGCGGAGAACCACCCGGTCGCCGCAACCTATCTCAAGGCTGCCGCAAAGCGCGGCGCGGAATTGATCGTCATCGATCCGCGCGGCCAGAACCAGGGCTTGGCGCGCTATGCCAGCCATGTCCTGCAATTCAAGCCGGGGCAGGATGTGGCGCTCCTCAACGCCATGCTGCACACGATCGTGGAAGAGGATCTCTATGACCTGCAATATGTGCAGGCGCATACGGAGGGCTTTGAGGAACTCAAAGACTCCATTGCCGCCTTTGCGCCGGAAGAAATGGCCGATATCTGCGGCATTCCGGCCGAGACCATCCGCCAAGTGGCACGGCTTTATGCGACCTCGCCGGCTTCGATCATCTTCTGGGGCATGGGCATCTCGCAGCACGTCCACGGCACCGACAATGCCCGCTGCCTGATCGCCCTGGCGCTGGTCACCGGGCAGGTCGGCCGGCCGGGGAGCGGCCTGCATCCGCTGCGCGGACAGAACAATGTCCAGGGCGCGTCCGATGCCGGTCTGATCCCGATGGTCTATCCGGACTACCGGTCGGTGGAGGACGGCACTATCCGGGCGGAATTCGAAGCCTTTTGGGGCCGCGACCTGGCGCCGAAGAAGGGCCTTACGGTCGTTGAGATCGTCAACGCCATCCACGGCGACAAGATCAGGGGCATGTATATTCTGGGTGAAAACCCGGCGATGTCGGATCCCGACCAGACCCATGCGCGGCAGGCCTTTGCCCGCCTTGAGCACTTGGTCGTCCAGGACATCTTCCTGACCGAGACAGCCTGGCACGCCGATGTCGTGCTGCCGGCAACAGCGCATGCGGAAAAATGGGGCAGCTACACCAACACCAACCGACAGGTGCAGATTGCCCGACCGGTGCTCGATCCTCCGGGTGAGGCGCGCCAGGACTGGCAGCTTGTCCAGGAACTGGCGGTGCGCTGCCGCCTTGACTGGCGCTACGAGCATCCCAGCGAGGTCTTTGCTGAAATGGCGCAGGTCATGCCCTCGCTCGACAACATCACCTGGGAGCGCCTGGAGCGCGAAGGCGCCGTCACCTATCCGTGCAGCGGGCCCCAGGCGCCGGGCGAGGAGATCATCTTCGGCGATGCCTTCCCGACAGCCAGCGGCCGGGCGCGCATCGTGCCGGCCAAGATCGTGCCGCCGGCGGAACTGCCGGACGAAACCTATCCGATGGTGCTGACAACCGGCCGGCTGCTTGAGCACTGGCACACCGGGGCAATGACGCGGCGGGCGTCAAACCTCGATGCGCTGGAACCGGAAGCCATCGCCGGCATCAACAGGTGGGACATGAAGAAACTGGGGATCGAAGCCGGCGGCATGGTCCGGGTGACGACGCGGCGCGGCGAAATCACCCTGAAGGCCCGTCAGGACGCCGACGTGCCGGAAGGGATGGTCTTCATCCCGTTCTGCTATTCGGAGGCCGCGGCCAATGTTCTGACCAATCCGCAACTCGATCCGATCGGAAAGATTCCGGAGTTCAAGTTCTGCGCGGCGCGAATCGAGCCGGTGAAAGAATTCAGCGACGCCGCTGAATGAAGCGTGCGACGCGCCAACCGGTATCAGTAATCAGTGGCTAAGAAGACGGAGACCTCTCATGGCAATCAAGGATCTGGCGGTCGCTTTCAACGCCAGCGACAATTCAAGGGCGGCCGTGCGGCTCGCCGTCCAGATGTGCCGGAAATATGAGGCGACACTGACCGGCATCTACACGCATATGCCGGTGAAGTTCGAGAACCAGGTGGAAATCTGGATTTCCGACGAAATGAAAGAGTCTCTTGAAAAAGCCGACGCCAGTTCCGTTGCGGCGATCGAGGAATCGTTCCGGACCACCGTCACAGAGAACGGTTTCGACGGACCTGTGGAATGGGCTTCCCCGACCGGCCAGCCAAACGATTTGCTGGCCAGATCGGCGCGCTATCACGACCTGCTTCTGATCGGTCAATATACCAATCCGGACCGAAGCCAACGGCGGGTGCGGGCGGAAGAGCTGGTGATGAATTCCGGCAAGCCGATCATCGCCGTGCCGGTCGACTATCAGGTCCGGCCATTTACCGGCCATGCCGTGGTCGCATGGGACGGCAGCCGGCCGGCCGCCCGGGCGCTCAGCGATGCCATGCAGATCCTGGAGACCAAGGAACGGCTCGATGTCGTTACCGTCGGCGCGTCTGACGCCGGGACGAGCAAGAGTGCGTTCGCACAGGACATCATCACCTATTTGTCCCGGCACGGCATTGACGCCAGACTGACCAATCTTTCGGCTTCCCGAGAAGGCGTCGGCGCGACCATTCTGGGCTATTGCGGCGAAACCGACCCGGACGTTCTCGTGATGGGCGCCTATGGCCACGCAAGGCTGCGCGAGGAACTGTTCGGCGGCGTCACCCGGCATATTCTTGAAAACGCAAATGTGCCGGTCCTGATGGCGCATTAAGCACCGGCATTTCCATTTTCAATCTGCAAAGGCTGTCTGCAAATGCCGGGGATCGAGACTTACAAAAAGTGGATCGGCAAAAGCGAGGTCGCGACACAGCCTGCCGAATTGTGGCCGGTCTCAGGGCTTTATGCGCTGCTCGACAAGGCGCCTGCGCCGAAAATCGGTGACCGGCTGCCGCCTTGCGGGCACTGGCTGTATTTCACGCCGATGGTCGGCCAGTCGAAGATCGGCTTTGACGGCCATCCGGAACGCGGCGACTTTCTGCCCCCTATCGCCGAGCCGCGGCGCATGTGGGCGGCCAGCGACATCGCCTTCCACGCGCCGGTCAGACTTGGCGACACGTTGGAAAAAACGGCGCGCATCGCCGATGTCGCGCAGAAGGACGGCGCCACCGGCGCGCTGATTTTCGTCACCGTGGAGAACGAATATCGCGTCGCCGGCACCCTTGCCCTGTCGGAGAAGCAGTCGCTGGTCTATCGCAATCATCCCAAGCCGGACGAGGTGCCGCCGCCGCCGAAGGCCGCACCGGACGGTCCAGCGTGGTCAAGGAGGATCGAACCCGACCCGGTGATGCTGTTCCGCTATTCGGCGATCACCTTCAACGGTCACCGCATTCATTATGATCACCCTTATGTCACGGGTGAAGAAGGCTATCCCGGCATCATCGTCCAGGGCCAGCTGATCGCAACCTTGCTGCTTGAGACCTTCGCCGCGCATAACCCGGATACCGAACCCAAACGCTTTTCCTTCCGCGCCATGAAGCCGCTTTTCTCCGGCGAGCAGTTTCATGCCGAAGGGGCGAAGAACGATGCCGGCGGCTTCGACCTGTGGGCGCGCAATGAAGCGGGTCATCTGACGCTCAGCGCCAGGCTGGAGGTCTAGGGGGCTGGGATTCAGAGATTATGCCTGAGTGGCGTCGCTGATGTCAGCTTTTAGGGATGATCCGGATGATGAAGCCGAACGAGTGCATGTCGCAGATGTGGCAGGATTATATAACTTATAGATTTCTGTACCTGTTTTGCCTTGGTTAGATTACGACCATGCGGAAATGTCTCAAACGCGCGACAACGATTCCGAATGCGACCTGCGAATTGAAGGCCTTCGGCTCTGGATTCACCACCGCACGTTTCCAGAATCAAAAGACTATTGGGACGGCAATTGGCTGTTCGCGACAGCCGTCTGCGAAGCCGCGGGTTCAATTGTCCGCGTATCGGAGACGATATTGCATTTGTCGGAGATTGATAGATTTCGCCGCAATCTCGAAAAGCTCAACGAGCGCCTTGAAGGTAAAGTTGAGCTTGAGTGTCTTGAACCGTACCTTGGAATTGTCATCGAGGCTCAGAGCTTGGGTCATTTGCGGCTGGTTGTTGCCATTACGCCTGACTATCTCAATCAAAAGCACGAGTTCATATTTGAAACCGACCAAACATGGTTGAGCAGCATTATTTCAGATTGCACCGGGATTCTGAGGCAATATCCGATAGTCGGTGCGACCGATAACTGAGCCTATCCGATGGGCCTGATATTGTTCGCTTCCGCTTCCTCACCCCTCGCCCGTCGCATCGGCCAGCGCGATGATCCGCCGCGCCATGTCGGCGTGCAGGCGTTCGACCATCTTGCCGTCGATCGACATGACGTTGACGGTGGCGTTTTCCGGCCTGTCGAACTCGGCGACGATCCTGCGGGCCCAAGCGACCTCGTCGGCCGATGGCGAGAAGATCTCGTTGCAGATGTCGATCTGACGAGGATGGATCAGCGTCTTGCCGTCCATGCCGAGCTCCAGGCCGTGTCGGCATTCGGCGGCGAGGCCATCATCGTCGGAATAGTCATTATAGACACCGTCGAGGATCGACAGGCCATAGGCGCGCGCCGCGGCGACGCAGGTCGACAGCCAGGCGGTCATGGCGCCGCGGCCCGGCGTCAGCCTGGCGCGCGTGTCCTTGGCAAGATCGTTAGTGCCCATGACGAAACAGGCCAGGCGCGAACCCGGTTCCGCCGACGCCGCGGCGATGCCCCTGGCGTCGAGCATGGCCAACGGCGTCTCCATCATCACCCACAGTTTCGTGTTGCCGGCGCCGGCCTCTGTCATCGCCCGGGAGATCGAAATCACGTCCTCGCCCGATGAAACTTTCGGCACGAGCACGGCGTCCGGAGAGGCCTTGACGGCGGCGGCAAGGTCGTCGTGTCCCCAGGGGGTATCCATGCCGTTCACACGAATGACGACCTGGCGCCGGCGATAGCCGCCGGCGTACGCGGCGGCGCAGGCCTTCTCGCGCGCCTCGACCTTGTTGTCCGGCCCGACGGCGTCCTCCAGGTCGAAGACAACGGCGTCTGCGGGCAGCGACTTGGCCTTCTCCAAAGCCCGCGGATTGGAGCCCGGCATGTAGAGGGCGCTGCGCAGCGGCTTGATCTGCATCGCAGTTTCCGTAACGACTTCAGCAACTTACATGCTAAATTTTCGGTTAAGATTTAGATTCAGATTTAGACAACCGATACGGTCAGTTCGCCGACCCCGTCGACATGGCCATGCAGCTGATCGCCGCGCTGCACCGGGCCGACACCGGCCGGCGTGCCGGTCATGATGATATCGCCGGCGGCAAGCGTGAACAGGCCGGAGAGGATGGAGATCACTTCCGGCACTTTCCAGATCAGCTGGTTGATATCGCCCTCCTGGCGCATTTCGCCATTGATCTTCAGCCAGACGGCACCGGCGTCGGGATGGCCGATCTCTTCGGCGCGAACCAGTTCCGAACTCGGCGCAGAGAGCTCAAACGCCTTGCCGACTTCCCACGGCCGGCCGGCCTTCTTCATCTCGCCCTGCAGGTCGCGGCGGGTCATGTCGAGCGCCACGCCATAGCCAAAGACGTGATTGAGTGCTTCCTCAATGGGAATATTGTCGCCACCACTCTTTAAGGCGACAACCAGTTCAATCTCGTGATGAACGTCCTGTGTCGCGGAGGGATAGGGAAAATCCCCGCCCGGAAGCACGATGTTGTCGGGATTTTTCTGGAAGAAGAACGGCGGCTCCTTGTCGGGATCGTGACCCATCTCCACGGCATGAGCGGCATAGTTGCGGCCAACGCAGTAAACCCGGTGCACAGGGAACAAATCGGCGCTGCCGCGAACGGGAAGGCTGACCTGTTCAGGTGGGGTGAAAACATAGCTCATAGTCTCATGCCTTTGCGGTGCTCAAGGTTTCAGGATTGCGCGGAATTCTACCCGCCGGGTTCGGATCCAGACCGGGCCAGATCATCGATCCCAAACTCGGCTGCGATTTCGGAAAGGGCTTTCAGAAGGTTTGGATGCAGCGGAATACCATGTGCGGCGCGATCCTTGAAGATCGCCTCGTGCCGATCGCCGGGAATGCGGACCGCATCGTGGCCCGGCAGCGCTTCTGAATCCCGCATGGACTGGAAAACGGTTTCGACATTCGCCTTGAACGCCGCGACATCGCCGAAAGCGGCGAGCGAAATCGCGGCGATGAACTGGCCGGTATTGGTCGGGCTGACAGTATCGTTTGTAAAATCCACGACATCCTTGCCGAAGGCGGCACCGTTCAAGGTGCCGGCAAGCAGGCCGATGGCCATGGCCAGGCCATAGCCCTTGGCGCCGCCGATCGGCAGCAGCAGGCCTTCGCTCTGGCGTGACGGGTCGGTCA
>CAJHXO010000160.1_pt1 | contig 11998 bp, 8 predicted proteins | sample 9198491 | NCBI WGS metagenome assembly CAJHXO01 (sample SAMEA7708296, study PRJEB35096) | sediment metagenome | biome: marine neritic benthic zone biome [ENVO:01000025]; feature: sediment [ENVO:00002007]; material: shallow marine sediment [ENVO:03000034] sea grass bed [ENVO_01000059] ...
AGCCGAGGCACTGGGTGGAATCGAACTCATCGAGACCGACGGCGAGAACAGCACGCCAAAACAGACGGCCGACGTTGAAGCCGCGATTATCCGCGGTGTCGACGGCATTATCATCAGTCCGAGAGACGCGGTCGCCATGGCGCCTGTCCTGCAGCAGGCGGTGGACGCCAAGGTTCCGGTCATCACGATAGACAGGCGCGTCGACGGCGTGCCGGGGATTACCGCCCATATCGGCGCCGACAATGTCAAGGGCGGCGAGGCCCAGGGCAATCTGATCGTCAAGCTGTTTCCCGATGGCGCGAAAATCGTCAACCTGCAGGGCCAACCCGGCTCCAGCCCGGCGATCGACCGCAACAAGGGTGTCCACAATGTGCTCGATGGAATGAGCGACAAGTTCGAGTTCGTGGCCGAGCAGACCGCCAATTTCGCCCGCGAGGAAGGCGCTTCGGTGACCGAGGCGATCCTGGCCGGGCTCAGCAGTCCGCCGGATGTGATCGTCGCGGCCAATGACGATATGGCGCTCGGCGCGCTGCAGGTAACCCAGGAGCAGGGCCTCAATATCCCGATCATCGGCTTCGATGCGCTTCCCGAAGCTCTTGCCAGCGTGCGCGACGGCGGTCTCGCCGCGACAATCGAGCAGTTCCCCGGCGGCCAGAGCCGCGGCGCGACCCAGGCGATGGTCAAACTCCTGCGTGAGGGCGCCAAGCCCGACCCGCTGATCCTGCTGACACCGATCGCAATCACCAAGGACAATATCAAAGAGGGCGAGCGCCTCGGCGAAGTCCAATAGCAACAATCCGGCGGGCCGGCCCATGGCCGGTCCGCTTTCTCCACGACGGGCGGCATCGCAGGTTTCAACGGGCATGGCGATTGACACGAGCGGGGCACCGGACGATGTCCCCCCACCGGGAAAATTCGACGCTGTACAGTTCGCCGCGAAATATGCCGCGCCGCTATTCCTGCTCTTGCTGATCCTGGTCTTTTCGCTGCTCGAGCCGCGCTTCCTTCACCCGCTCAACCTGTTCAACATCCTGCGCCAGGTCTCGATTTCCGGGTTGATCGCAATCGGCATGACCTTCGTCATCTTGACGGCCGGGATCGACCTTTCCATCGGTTCCCTGCTGGCATTGTCCGGCCTTGTCGGCGCTTATGTCGCCAAGGGCGGCCTGGAAGACCGCTTCGCCGTCGGCGCCAGCGTCGATGCCGGCAATCCCGCGGTGCTCGCCATGGCTGCGGCGATTGCCGTCGGTCTCGTCGGCGGAGCGATACAGGGAACGGCGGTGACCCGGCTGCGGGTGCCGCCTTTTGTGGTGACTCTGGGCGGCCTGACGGCTTTCCGCGGCGCGGCGCTGCTGTTCTCCGGCGGCGGGCCGATAAGCGGCTTTGCCCCCGATTACACCTGGTGGGGCCAGGGCAAGATCGGCATTGTCCCGGTACCCGTCATCATCTTTCTCACTTTCGCGCTAGTCGCCCATATTGTGTTGAAATATTCCCGCTTTGGCATGCATGTCTTTGCGACCGGCGGCAATGTTGACGCAGCCGACCTGAACGGCGTTCCGACCAAACGCGTTATTTTTCTGGTCTATGTGATCATCGGATTCTTCTGCGGCCTGGCCGGCTTTCTGCTGTCGGCGCGCCTGAGCTCAGCCGAGGCCGTCGCCGGGTTGGGGCTGGAACTGACCGTGATCGCTTCTGTCGTCATCGGCGGCACCAGCCTGTTTGGCGGGATCGGCAGCATATTCGGAACCGTTGTCGGCGCCTGTCTGATCGGCGTTTTGACGAACGGCCTCGTCCTGCTCAACGTGTCGTCCTTCGTGCAGCAGATCATCATCGGCGTCATTCTGGTCTCGGCCGTGGCCTTTGACCAGTTTGCAGCCGACCGCCGCAAAGCTTGATTCCAAACCGCCGAGAGCGTGCCGGATGTCCGCTTCAGGTCAAATGCACAATTCGGCGACGGATTTCAGGAAACATGGCCTGTTCGCTTGCTGGTGTGCTGTTGCCCGGCCTGTAACCGCTAGCGAAGCTGAAACGCGACAAACAGGGAGGCGATGTAGACCGCCAGCACGAGCAGCGAGTCGACACCGACACCGAAAAGCGTTCGGCTGGAACGAATGACAAGGCCGATCACGTATATGACCGTGACGATAATGCCGATGATGATCGCGAAGGACGCGATGGCATCGGCCTCAGCCAGCACAAGCCCCTCCGTATAGAGCAGGTCGGCCGGCAGCAGCAGAATGATCATGATCAGATTGCTGCCGAAAATGTTGGAGATCGCCATTGTGTAGGAGCGCAACCGCACCGCCATGATCGTCGTGCTAAGTTCCGGCAGCGAGGTGGAGGCGGCCAGGATTGTGACACCGATGAAGCTCCGGCCGAAACCGGACTGCACGGCGATCCGTTCTGAAAGCGCAACCAGCAGGACGCCGCAGACTAAAATGACCAGACTGGCGACGGCAAACCGCACCACAAGGCCAGGCATGGCGATCTTCGCCAGCGCAACGTGCCAGGGATAGACCGGCGGATCGCCGCTTTCCTCGGGAAATTCGATCGCCAGCCAGGTGTCATTTTCATCAAACCGGCGCAGTATGCCGATCGCCACGAGATAAACGGTTGCCACAATGCAGGCACCAAAACCAACATGAAAGATGAGCGCCCGCTCGCCGAACAGGATAATGGCCTGCAACAGCGCCAAGAGCAAGATCAACAGCGCTCCTTCCAGGATCGGCGTCGGCTTGCGCGGATAGAAGGTGATCGCGGCGCCGACGGCCAAGGCATCGGCGACGACCAGAATGGCGGTCTGCATGGTAACGCTGCCAAATATATTGGCCAGGAGAAGTTGCACCTTTCCGGCAAGCGCCGCTGTAGTGGCCGTCACGATTTCCGGAAGCGAGGTCGCCGTCGCCAGGAATATCAAGCCCATCACGGCCTTGCCGATGCGCCGCCGATCGGCGATTTCGTCGGCAAAAGCGGCAAGCCGCGTTCCCGCCAGCCAGACGGCGGCGGCGACCAGCACGAAAAGGCCGACATTGATGGCAAGTGGAAAATTGGCGAACATATCAAGCGGCATCACTGACCGGCCATGACTTGACCATGATGACCGTCAGTTTGCCGCCCGGACAAGGCGCCGCGTATGATCGGGATCAATTGCCCGAAGAAGCTCAATCTGTCATTCGCGGCCATGCGGGCGAACGATTCAGGACCTAATCCTGCAGCACGTAGGTACCCGGCGCGTCGTAAAGCGGCTCGTAGCCGGCTTCATGGTCGCCCATTTGCGGTGGCGCCACCGGCGGCGCCGATCGCGCGCCGAGCCAGTCACACCATTCAGGCCACCACGAACCATCCTTTTCGGCCACCTCGGCCAGCCAGCTGTCGGGATCGACATAATGGCCGTCTTTTTCGCGCGTCATCACGCGATAGCGGCGGCCCGGATGGCCGGGTTCCGACACGATGCCGGCATTGTGCCCGCCGCTGGTCAGCAGGAAGGTCACCTCGGCATCGCACAAAACGTGGATCTTGTGGACCGACCGCCACGGCGCCACGTGGTCGCGCTCCGTTCCGACCACGAAAATCGGCACCTCGATGTCACCCAGCGCCACCGGCTTGGACCCGGCGAGATAGCGGGCATCGGCCAGTTCGTTGTTGAGGAAGAGTTGCCGCAGATATTCTGAATGCATGCGATAGGGCATGCGGGTTGCATCGGCGTTCCAGGCCATCAGGTCGTTCATCGGCCGGCGCTCGCCCATCAGATAGTCGTGCAGCAGCCGCGACCAGACGAGATCGTTGGAGCGCAGCATCTGGAAAGCGCCGGCCAGCTGATGGGAGTCCAGGAAGCCCTGTTCCCACATCAGGTCTTCAAGGAACGACAATTGGCTTTCGTTGATGAACAGCGACAGTTCGCCCGGTTCGGTGAAATCGGTCTGGGCGGCAAACAGTGTCATCGACTTCAACCGTTCATCGCCGTCGCGCGCCAGGGCGGCGGCGGCGATAGCCAGCAAGGTGCCACCGAGGCAATATCCGGCGGCGTGAACCTTGTTGCCCGGCACGATATCGGACACTGCATCCAGTGCCGCCATGACGCCGAGTTCGAGATAGTCATCCATGCCGAGGTCGCGGTCTTCCGGCTCGGGGTTCTTCCAGGAAATCATGAAGACGGTGAAGCCTTGCTCCGTCAGGTGGCGGACCAGCGAATTGTCCGGCGACAGATCGAGGATGTAATATCTCATGATCCAGGCCGGCACGATCAGCACCGGTTCGGGACGCACCGTGTCGGTGACCGGTTCATACTGGATCAGTTCCATCAACCGGTTACGATAGACGACCTTGCCTTTCGTCACCGCCAGGTTTCGGCCGACCTGATAGGCCTCCGTGCCGGCCGGCTTACGGCCGCTGATCACCCGCTCCCAGTCCTCAACCAGGTTCTGCAAGCCGCGCACCAGATTCATGCCGCCTTCTTCGGCGGTCTTCTTCATCAGGTCCGGATTGGTGGGCAGAAAGTTCGCCGGCGAGAACACGTCGAGGATCTGGCGCGCCGCGAACTGCACTTCGTTTTCATGCTGGCCGGTCACGCCGGGCACGCCGGTCATGGCGTTGTGCCACCATTGCTGGTTGAGCAGAAAGCCCTGGTAAATGACGTTATACGGCCAATTCTGCCAGGCCTCACCGACAAACCGCCGGTCCTGCGGCAATGGCTCGATACACGGCGGCGCCCCATCCGTGCCGGCCAGGCAGGTGCCGGCATAGCGCGCCAGACGCAGATATTTCTTGATCGCCTTTTGCACCAGCTGCGCCTGTTTGCCGGGCGCATAGGCAAGATGAAACGCCCAGTCGGAAAATGCTTCGGCCAATGCCGGCGGCGACAGACCGGCCGTCATGCGCGCGGTAGCGGCGTGAACGGAACGGTCGATTGTCTCCGCCAGGGCCGTGGAAGCAAAGGATTCGCGCTCCAGCGGCAGGCCGGTCAGCGCAGGCATCGCGGCGGGCACTGGGGTCGGCGGCTTCACCACCGTCTTGCCGCTGGCGATGTCGACCGGTGGCGTGCCGCCGTTTGGCCGGGATACTTTTCGCATTTCGCCGCCGTCGCGGCGCGTCCTTGTCGTCTGCCTGGTGGCCATCCTCGTTACTCCAATCAAGATTGCTCCGCCGCCGGGAGCCGAAACCGGAATTGCCCCAAGTATCGTTTCCGATAATGGCGATTTCCAGTGTCGGCGCACTGCCGCCGGTCAGCCGCGCCTGCCCGCAAACAGTACCGCAAGCGGTTCAGGCGGCTTCCGGCTCGGCCGGATCGGGCCACAAATCGCGAATCCGGTGCCTGAGCGCATGCCGCACATGGCTGATTTCCCCCATCGAGACATGCTTGTTGAGGAGAATGAACACCGCACGGCAGGCCTCGGCCGTCTGATCGAGATGGTCGGGCTGGAACGCCTGGTCGATCGTGGCGAGGAAGTCGTCGCGGCTGCGGTTCTCTACCGGCGTTCCCGCCGGCCGCCAGCCTTCATAATAAAGACCGCGCATGATGATCGGCAGCTGTGCCGCCAATTGTGCCGATTCATCGGTTTGCAGCCAGTCCCGGATCGTATGCAGGGTGATGCGCAGCAGACGGAACGCCCGATTCTTATCATTCCAGTCGAGTATTGCCATCAATTCGTTCAGCCATTCATTGGTCGTCTGAACGGCGTGATCAATCGTTGCAAGGCCGGTGGATTGCATGGTCTTGCTCCTTGAAAAGTTGCGCCGGCAGGTCGAATGTCGGCCTGAATCATCGCAATTCAACCTGCCACGCCACGCCGCTACTTGCATTGATGCCGGTCAAATCCGCCAGCTGGGCAGGTTCGGACTGCCATTGCAGAATGGGCTTCGGCTTTGACACAGGTCATGTTTTCGGCCTGCGCGAACCGGTAATCTTCATAAAATACAAAACGGACAATCGGGAGAAGAACCGCATATGCAAACCGAGCCGCAGATCACCTTCCGCGGCATGGAGCCGTCAGCCGCCGTCGAGCACACCATTCGTGAGAAGATCGGTCGCCTGGAGATTTTTCACGACCGGATCACGTCATGCCGTGTCGTCGTGGAAGCGCCGCATCGCCACGGCCAGAAGGGCCAGATCTATCGCATTGGAATTGATCTCGAGGTGCCGGGCGGCGGCGTTGTGGTCAACCGCGAGCCGGGCCGCAACCATGCCCATGAGGACATCTATGTCGCCATCCGCGACGCCTTCAGTGCGGCGCAAAGGCAGTTGGAGGACCATGTCCGCAAGACCAGCGGATACCGGGTGAAGGACCACCCGGCCAAGGAACACGGCACGGTCGACCGGATTTTCCCCGATGAAGGCTATGGATTTATCCGCACCGAACCCGGCGAGGAGCTGTTCTTCCAGCAGGCCAGTGTCACCGGCGACGGCTGGCAGAATCTGGATGTCGGTTCAAAGGTTCATTTCACGGCAATGGACGGTGAGAAAGGGCCTTATGCGGTGGCCGTGACGGTGGCGGATTGAGGTTACCCGGAAAGGCGGGGATGACACAATGTACGGTTTCGGCCTCTTCAAGGACCGCGCTGACGCCGGTCGCCAGCTTGCCGCCGCAGTCAAGGCGAAGGCCTATGCCGATTCCGTGGTTCTGGCGCTGCCACGCGGCGGCCTGCCGGTGGCGCTGGAGGTCGCCCGGACCATTGACGCGCCGCTCGATCTGGTCCTGGTGCGCAAGATCGGCGTCGATTTCCAGCCCGAACTGGCCGCTGCGGCGGTTGTCGATGGCGATCAGCCGGAAATCGTCATAAATGACGATGTCGTCAAGGCGGCCCGTGTCAGCCAGACCTATCTCGACAATCAGGTCCAGGCGAAACTGGCGGAAATCGCCGAGCGCCGGCACCTATATCTCAAGGACCGCGCCAGGGCCGCGATTGAAGGCCATACCGCCATCGTCGTCGATGACGGCATCGCCACCGGCGCCAGCATCCGCGCCGCGCTGCACGCCATGCGCCGCAAGCAGCCGGCTCGCCTCGTCCTGGCTGTACCGGTGGCGCCGGCCGAGACCCTGGCCGCGCTGCGAGACGAGGTCGATGACATTGTCTGCCTGGCGACCCCGGAGCCGTTCTACGCCATCGGCGCCCATTACGCCGATTTCCGCCAGGTTCCCGATGACGAGGTCGTCGCCCTGCTGGCGGCGGCCGATGCCGCGAAAACCGCCACGCCGGACAAGGCCTGACCATTGTCACCTGCCGAATGTGTATCAGCCTGACGGACGCGCTTTTTCCGGCATGACGGCGCGGACGATCTCGCTGACCACGACCGGCACGGCGCTCATGGTGAGGATCAGCAGCCAGGCTGCCGGAGCGGGCGCGACGATCTCAAGAATGGCTGCCAGTGGGGCGAAATAGGCCGCCGCCGCCAAGAGCGCGATGCACAGGGCGAGCGCCCCCCAGACATAAGGATTGCGCACCACGTCGTTGCGCCACAAAGGGGTGGTTGTGCTGCGCATGTTGAAGACGTGCCAGAGCTGAGCGAAAGCCAGGGTTAAAAATGAGATCGTCACCGCTTCCGTCCCGGCAAGGTCCAGCACCGTCAGCGCGATCAACAGCGCGCTGAGCGTTGTCGCGGTGATCAGTGCGCCGAAGAACACGATCGCCCGCCATTGCCGGCGCGTCAAAAGGCCTTCGGCGGGATTGCGCGGCGGCCGCTTCAGCACGTTTTCATCGCCTTCGCCGAGACCCAGCGCGAAGGCTGGAAAAACGTCGGTGACCAGATTGAGGAACAGGATCTGCAGCGGCAAGAGCGGCAGTGGCAGGCCGGCCAGCACGGCAAGGCCGACGATCAGCACTTCGGCCAGGTTGCACGACAACAGATAAGTGGCGAAGCGGCGGATATTGGCGAAGATGACACGGCCTTCGCGGATCGCCGTAACAATCGTGGCGAAAGCATCGTCTTGCAGCACGATATCGGCCGCCTCGCGCGCCACCTGTGTGCCGCGCAGGCCCATGGCGACGCCGATATCGGCTTGCCGCAGGGCCGGCGCGTCATTGACGCCGTCGCCGGTCATGGCAACCACCTCACCGGCCTGCTGGTGTAAACGGATCAGGTCAAGCTTCTGTTCCGGCGTCACCCGGGCAAAGATGATGGTGCGCCTGAGCTCGCCATTGGTGCGCTCGTCGGCGCCGGCAATTGGCTCCAGTTCGTGGCCGGCCTTAGCGCGGGCGCCACGCTCCGACAGGCCGACCGCTTCAGAGACGCTTTTGGCCGTGCCGATATGGTCGCCGGTGACCATGATGACGGTGATACCGGCGTCGCGGCAGGCCTGGATGACCTCGCGGATATCGGAGCGCGGCGGATCGTGGATAGCGGCCAGCCCGGCCAGCGTCAGATCCTGATAGACCGGCGCGCCAGCACTCTCGGTCGGCTTGTAGGCCAGCGCCAGCATACGAAGGCCGCGCGCCGCCAGGCTTTCCGCGGCGCTGAACCAGGAATCGCGCCGCGCCTTCTCGAGCGCCTCGATGCCGTCGCCGGTGAGCAAGCTTTCGCAGGCCGGCAGCACCGTCTCCGGTGCGCCCTTGGCCACAAACAGATAGCCGTCGCCGTCCTGATGAATTGTCGCCATGCGCTTGGCGGCGCTGTCGAAGGCGATCTCCGCCAGTTCCGGATAATGCGTCGTCAGGCCGGTGCGGGTCATATCAGCAAGTTGTCCGGCGCGCAGCAGCGCAATTTCCGTCGGATCACCGGTCTCACCCTCATCGCCGGGGCCACCGCCCAGCGTCGCATTGGTGCACAGGACGCCGATCTCCAGGGCCCGCCGCAGAGCCGGATCGGTTTCAGGATCGATGCGCTGACCGTCACGCAAAAACCGGCCGGCCTGATGATCGACCGTGACCTCGCCGCCCGCCAGCACCAGCCGGTCGACATCCATGCGGCTTTCCGTCAACGTACCGGTCTTGTCGGTCAGGATCACCGTCGTCGCGCCCAGCGTTTCCACCGCCGAAAGTCGCTCCACCAGCGCGTTCTTTCGCGCCATGCGCAGCATGCCGCGGGCCAGCGTCAGGGTGGCGACGATCGGCAGTCCTTCCGGAATCGCCGCCACCGCAAGTGCGATCCCGGCTTCCGCCATCAAAAGAATATCTTTGCCGGTGGCGATGCCGGCTGCGGTGATCAGGCCGGCCAGCGCCAGCGTCACCCAGATCAGCTGGCGGCTCAGCCGCTCAAGCTGCCTTTCCAGCGGCGAGCGGTCCTGCTCAGCTTCCTCCACCAGCGCTGTTATCCGGCCGAGTTCGGTCGCAAGGCCCGTCGCCGTGACCACCGCCTCGGCGGAGCCGCGGGTCACCGCCGTGCCCATATAAGCCATCGACAGACGATCGGGCACGGGCGTCTTATTGGCGACCGGCACGACCTGCTTGTCGATAGGCAGGGATTCGCCGGTCAGCGTCGATTCATCGCAGGCCAGATTAGCGGCGCTGACGACCCGCAGATCGGCCGGTACCAGATCGCCGGCGTCCAGAAGCACGATATCGCCGGGCACCAAGCGGCCGGCCGGCACGACCTGCGCCGTGCCGCCCCGGCGGATGCGCGCTTCGCGCCCGGCGAGCTTGCGCAGCGCTTCCATCGACCGCACGGCGCGAATCTCGGTGAAGAACCCGATGGCGCTGTTAATCGCCAGCACAACGGCGACGGCAATCGCCTGCGGCCATTCGCCAAAGACCGCCGAAAGGAGGGCCGCTGCCGCCAGCAGCAGAACAACGGCGCTTTCGAACTGATTGATCAGGATCCGCCAGGCGCTGACGCGCTTTTTGATGCGCATCAGGTTCGGCCCGTAAAGCTTCAGCCGCTTTACCGCCTCCGCTTCGGAAAGGCCGGTGGCCGGATCGACATTGAGACGGTCCAGGACGTCATTTGCGCCAAGCGCATGAAAGCCGGCTTCGCCCTCCGACGATGCGCCGGGTGCCCGGCCGGATGCTGGATCAACCGCCGGTTCTGCGAGCGCCGTTGTCATGGCTCAGCGGTCGGCATTGCGGTCGATGACCGCAACGCCGTCCGACACCTGATCGCTGGGATAAAGGATGATCGGCATGCCCTCATCCAGACCGCCGAGCACTTCGGCATGTTCGTCGTTGCGATGGCCGAGCTCGACGATCGTCAGGGCGGCCTTGCCGTCGGCGAGCCGGAACACCGCCCAGTCGCCGCCGGCGCGGAAAAGCGCGCTCAACGGCACGCGCAACACCGCATCATCGGCCCATTCCTCGATACGAAGGAACACGCCGAAATCGTGACCGAGCGCGCGCCATTGATCGGCCGGATCAAGCAGATCGAGAACGGTGGTGACACGCTGCTCCTCAATGCCGAGCGCGGAGACCTTGGTGAAGCCTGCCGGATCGATCCGCCGCACTTTTGCCTTGAGCGGCGGTCCGCCCCATCCCTCGATCCTCGCTGCCGCCCCGGTCCTGATCCTAACCGCGTCGGACGATAGCAGATCAACGACGATTTCCAGATTGGCCGGATCGCCGATCTCGACGATCGGCGTGCCCGCGGGGATCACCGCTTCACTTTCCTGGATGGTTTTCAGCACCCGCCCGTCCACCGGCGCATAAAGCACGATGCAGCACGACGGCTGATCATAGTCAGGCAGGATGTCCGGCTCGATCAGTCGCGCCTCGGCGCTTTCAAGTTCGTGCCGACGCAGTTCCAGATTGGCTTCCGCCTGCCGTAAGGCGGCTTGCGCGGTGTCAAAATCAAGCACCGCCTTTTCCAGCGCCGTCTGCGAGATCGTCGCCGATTTCGCCAGTTTTTGGGCACGCTCAAGGCTGCTTTCGGCAAACCGGACCTCGGCTGCCGTTCGCGCCCGTTCCGCTTCGGCGAGACCGACCGCGGCCTCGGCAGCCGCCGCGGTGGCGCGCAATTCGCTGCGCGTGCGCTGGTCGAGGAAGGATGGCGATACCGGCAGGAGGGAGGCAACTGGTGTGCGGTCTTTGGAGACTTCGTCGCCGACATGCACCGGCAGGCGCAACAGGCGGCCGGCAACCGGCGCGGAGACCGTGTAAATATCCTTAATCCGCGTCTCACCTTCTTCGTCTACGCTCACCAGCATCGGCCCGCGATCGACGTAACCGACATCGACCGGCAAAGGATCAGGCAGCAGCACGTAAATAAAAGCCGCGGCAATGGCCGCCACGAACGCGGCCAGAACGATGCGCTTGGTCCAGGATCCGGTCATGGTCTATTCCCGGGTTTTCAGAACGGCGATGAGATTGAGCCGGTCGATCCGGCGGCGAACGGCGAAGGCGGAGATGATCGCCGCGGCCAGCACGACCAGACTGGCCTTGGCATAGGTTGCGGTAAAGATAACGAACGGTATCCGGTAAAGGTCACTGGCAAACGCCTGGCTAAGAATCCACGCCAGGCCGTAGCCGAAGAGCCAGCCCAGCGGCTGCGCAATGATCACCATGATCGCCAGTTCGACAAGCAGCACCCAGGACACCTCGGCGCGGGTAAAGCCCAGAACCCTGAGGCTGGCCAGTTCGCGGCCGCGTTCCGACAGTTGTATCCGGGCGCTGTTATAGACCACGCCGAAGGCGATGATTGTGCTCAGCGAGACATAGATCGTGATCATGATGTTGATATTCTTGGCAATTGTCTCGCGGAACTTGACAAGGGACACTTTCTGCAAACCGATCGAGGCGACCACTGGCAGGTCCTTGACGGCGGTGAACAGCCGGTCGGTCTGCGCCGTGTCATAGGCGATATGAACGCCGCTTGCCTGCGGGATTTCGTCAAGAAGCACGGCGAGCGCGTCGATATTCATCAGGGCGATGAGCCCGAAATACGACTTGATGATGCTGGTGACAGGCACATGAACAGTGCCGCGCCGGCCTTCCAGGATTTCCATTTCCGCCAGATCGCCGTGCCGCAGCTTCAGGACCTCGGCGATCCGCTCGCTGATGACAAGGCCGGTCTCCGGCAGAAGAATCGGCTCGAAATTGTGATCGAGGCCGCGGCTCAGTTCCGTTTTCTCAGGCTTGC
>CAJHXO010000212.1_pt1 | contig 11995 bp, 6 predicted proteins | sample 9198491 | NCBI WGS metagenome assembly CAJHXO01 (sample SAMEA7708296, study PRJEB35096) | sediment metagenome | biome: marine neritic benthic zone biome [ENVO:01000025]; feature: sediment [ENVO:00002007]; material: shallow marine sediment [ENVO:03000034] sea grass bed [ENVO_01000059] ...
CGAGCTTGGCCAGATGATAAGCGACCGAGCAGCCGACCGCCCCGCCACCGATGATGACCGCACGCGCCTGTTCGGGAAGATCAGCCATCGCCCAAGCCCCGTCGTTTCAACAGATATTCGCGACTACGCCGCGATTGCCTTGTCGGGTTCGAGGAATTCGTGGCCCAACGCCTCGGCGACGGCGGCATGGGTGATCCGCCCGGCCTCGACATTGAGGCCGTTTTTCAGATGCGGATCGTCCGTCAGCGCCTGCTTCCAGCCCTTGTCGGCGAGCGCCAGGACGAAGGGCAGGGTCGCATTGTTCAACGCCTGGGCGGAAGTCCGCGGCACGCCACCAGGCATGTTGGCGACACAGTAGTGGATCACATCGTCGACGACATAGGTCGGCTCGTCATGGGTCGTCGGCCGCGACGTCTCAAAACAGCCGCCCTGGTCGATCGCAACATCGACGACGACCGAGCCCGGCTTCATCTTCCTGATCAGTTCATGCGTGACCAGCTTGGGCGCGGCAGCCCCGGGGATCAGCACAGAGCCGATCACCAGATCGGCCTCGCTCACATGGCGCTCGACTGCATCGCGAGTCGAATAGACGGTGTTGAGAGGCCGGTCGAACTGCCGCCACAGCCGCCGCAGCTGATCGACATTGCGGTCCAGAACCCAGACATCGGCGCCCATGCCGAGCGCGATATGGATGGCGTGCGAACCGACGACGCCACCGCCAAGCACGACGACCTTGGCCGGGTCGACACCCGGCACGCCGCCCAGCAGAACGCCGAGACCGCCATGCGCCTTTTCCAGGAAATAGGCGCCGGCCTGGATCGACATGCGGCCGGCCACTTCCGACATCGGCGCCAGAAGCGGCAGGCCGCCGCTGGCGCTCGTCACCGTCTCATAGGCTATGCAGGTGGCGCCGCTGGCCAGCAGATCGTCGGCCTGATCGGGATCGGGCGCCAGATGCAGATAGGTGAACAGGATCTGGCCGGCGCGCAGCATCTCGCGCTCGCCCGCCTGCGGCTCCTTGACCTTGACGATCATGTCGGCGGCATCGAACACCTCGGCGGCCGATCCGGCGATGCGGGCGCCGGCGGCCTGATAGGCCTCGTCGGTCATGCCAATGCCGGAACCGGCGCCGGTCTCCAGAACGACATCATGGCCATGGGCAACGATTTCGCGAACGCTGGCCGGCACCAGGCCAACCCGGTATTCCTGAACCTTGACTTCCTTGGGAACGCCAACAAGCATGATTGCCTCCCTGACGATGATTTGCGGAAATGGCTCAACCCGCGCATGCGCGCCGGGCCGCCGTTGCGATGCAAACTAGGGCGGCTCCGGAGCCCGCATTAGAACCAGATCGGCTCCATATCTTGGCTCAGATCGCGGCCAAGGTCCAATTGCCTCAACCGGCCAGTTCCATCGGTTTCGCCGCCATCTCGGCGGCCGCCCTGGCCAGTTCCCTGATCCCCGGCTCGATCCTGTCTTCCGCGATCGACGAAATGCCCAGCCGCAGCACGTTTCGCGGTTTCGGGCCGGCGGCGAAAAAAACATCGCCGGGCTCGACCAGCACGCCATATTGGCGGGCAGTTTGCGACAGCGCTGCCGCATCCATGGCCTCAGGACCCTTAAGCCATAGCGCCGTTCCCGATTGGCCGGCGTTTTTTACAAACATCGGCAAATGGGTCTCCAGGGCGTCGATCAGCGCCCGCCGCCGCCGGGCGAATGCCTGGGTCAGCCGCCGGACCAGCGCATCGTGATGGCCGAGCGACAGGAACAGCGCCACGGCGCGCTGGTTGTTGGCCGGCGGATGGCGCAGCATCATCCGCCTCAGGCTGCGCAATTCGGCCAATACCACCGGATCGGCGACGATGTAGCCGAGCCTCAGTCCCGGCGCCAGCGTCTTGGAAAGGCTGCTGACATATATGACCCGCCCGGCATCATCGAGGCTTTTCAGCGCCGGCAGCGGCGTCGCGTCATCGAGAAGCTGACTGTCATAGTCATCCTCAATCAGCACGAAATCATCGGCCACCGCTCGGTCCAGAAGCGCCTTGCGCCGGTCCAGCGGCATCGACACCATGGTCGGGCATTGATGGCTCGGCGTGGTGAAGACATAGTCGCAGTCGACCTCGATACTGTCAGGATCGAGCCCGGAACCGTCGACGGTTGCCAGTTGTACATTGGCGGTCCGGCTGGCGATGATATTGCGGGCATCGGGATAGCCGGGCTCTTCGAATGCCACCTTGGTTCGCGCATTCATCATCAGGGCTGCGATGAGAAACAGCGCATGCTGGGCGCCGAGCGTCACCATGATCTCTTCCGGCCGGGCGAAGATGCCGCGCCGCGGCAGAATGCGCGCCTGGATCTGTTCGATCAGCAGCGGATCGTCCCTGTCGATCATGTCGGAAGCCCAGTTGCGGATCTCGCGCACGCCGAGCGCCATGCGCGAACATTCCCGCCACTCCGCGGTCGGAAACAGCGCCGGATCGAACTGGCCGTAGACAAACGGATAGGCAAAGCTGAGCCAGTCGCCCGGCTTGACGATATTGGCGTCCTGGCTGGGGCGCTCCGACAGCCGCGCATCCCAGTCGGGGCTATCGGGCCGCGCCGCGCCGTTGCCGGTTGCCGGCGCTTCCGGCAGATCGGTCAGGGCTTGCGGATTGACGAAGTGCCCGCGCCGCTCAAGGGCGATCAGGAACCCCTGATCGACAAGCTGCTGATAGGCAAGAACCACGGTTCCGCGCGCCACGCTCAACCGGCTGGCCAGCGTCCGACACGATGGCAGCGGTTGTTTGGCCGGCATTTGCCGGTCGAGAATCGCCGTGACGACCGCCTGGCGGATCTGCGACTGCAGCGTCTGTCCGCTATCGACGGAAATCCGGAATAGCCCGGACCACAATGTTTTGTCGGAGCGTCCGCTCAACGCCACCACCCCTGAACCGGTTACCGCTTTATGCCACATTGGCACAGTCGATAAGGCCAGGCAAGTTTGGCCCAACAATTTGGTCCAGATACTGGCCATTTCACTGGATCAAATTGGCTCCATCAACTGGCTCTGTCTCGACCCCGGGCCAGTCCATACGGTTTTGGCCGATGATCGTTTGACGGATGATCTGAGGGCCGCGACCGGTGAATTGAATTGACTGGTGCGGTGAAGAAAGAAAACAATTCATCGTAGTTCGGGAGAGAAATCATGAAATCAACAACTGCAATCCGCGCCGTTGCTGCCGGATTCGCCCTTGCGCTAAGCGCATCTTTTGCCATTGCGCAGAACAAGACCGACGAAATCACCGTGGCGTATTTCCTGGAGTGGCCGATGCCATTCCAGTACGCCAAAGTGAAAGGCACCTATGACGAAGCATTGGGTGTCAAGGTGAACTGGGTCAGCTTCGATACCGGCACCGCCATGTCCGCCGCCATGGCCTCCGGTGACGTGCAAATCTCCGTCTCCCAGGGCGTGCCGCCCTTCGTCGTCGCTGCCTCCGCCGGCCAGGATATCCAGATCGTCGATGTTGCCGTTTCCTATTCGGAAAACGACAACTGCGTCGTCCACGCCGATCATGAAATCGACAAGACCAATGCAGGCGAACTGGCCGGCAAGAAGGTCGCCGTGCCGCTGGGCACCGCCGCGCATTACGGCTTCCTCAGCCAGATGAACCATTTCGGCGTCGACGTTGCGTCGCTCGAAGTGGTCGATATGGCGCCTGCCGAAGGTGCCGCGGCTCTGGCACAGGGTTCCGTCGACATGACCTGTGGCTGGGGCGGTGCGCTGCGCCGTATGCTCGAGCACGGCAATATCCTGTTGACCGGTGCCGAGAAGGAAGAGCTGGGCATCCTGGTCTTCGACGTGACGTCGGCGCCGGCCAATTTCGTCGCCGAAGAGTCGGAATTGCTGTCCAAATTCCTGGCCGTCACGGCGCAGGCCAATGCGGCCTGGAACGACGGCTCCAAGACGGCGGAAATGCTGCCGGTCATTGCCAAGGATGCCGGCATGGACGAAGCGGCAACCAAGGCGACCATGGCGACCTTCGTCTTCCCCTCGGCCAAGGACCAGCTGGGCGACAAGTGGCTCGGCGGCGGTGCGCAGACCTTCATGAAAGGGGTTGCCGACATCTTTGTGGGTGCAGGCTCGATCGACGCCGCGCTCGACAGCTATGACGCAGCCGTCAACACCGGCCCGCTGACCGCCGCGGCCGGCATGTAAGCCGGCACCATCACGGCCTGGCGTGCACCTGCGCGCCGGGCCGTTTTCACATTCCACTCAGCCGGGGGCACGCATGTCCAGTCTCATCCTCGACAATATCTCAATGCGCTTCGACCTGCCCAACGGCGATCACGTTCAGGCGCTGCAAGACGTCTCGCTGGACATCAAGAGCGGCGAGTTGATGAGCGTGCTCGGCCCCTCGGGCTGCGGCAAGACCACACTTCTCAACATCATCGCAGGTTTCCTTGCCCCCACCGAAGGCACCGTGATGCTGAACGAGCATCTGGTGACCGGCCCGGCGCAGGAACGCGGAATGGTGTTTCAAAGGGGTGCGCTCTTCGAATGGATGAACGTGCGCGAAAACGTCGCCTTCGGCCCGAAGATGAACAGGGTTCCGAATTCCGAATATACCCCCAAGGTCGATCACCTGCTCGAGGTCGTGGGCCTTCAGGACTTCAAGGAAAAGGCAATCTACGAGCTGTCCGGCGGCATGCAGCAGCGCGTGGCGCTTGCCCGCTGCCTGGCCAACGACCCCGACGTGATCCTGATGGACGAACCGCTGGGCGCGCTTGACGCACTGACGCGCGAAAAGATGCAAAGCCTTGTGCTGGACCTGTGGAAAGAGACAGGCAAAACGATCATCCTCATCACGCACTCGGTCGAAGAAGCGCTGCTGCTGGGTGAACGCCTACTGGTCATGGCCCCGCGCCCCGGCCGCATCCACAAGGAATACCGCCTGCCCTTTGCCGAGATGGGGGTCGGCGCCGACCTGCGCGAGATCAAGCACCACACGCAGTACAACGAAACGCGCGAGGAAATCCTCAACATGATCTGGGACATGGAAGAAGAAATCATGGGCCGGACGGAGGACGCGGCATGACCATCCTGCTGATCTATGTCGCGATCTTCACCATTGCGTTCTTCGCCGTGAAACTGGTCACCTCGCATCTCGAGGCCCGCCACGATTTCACCTCGCTGAAAACCGTGACCTTCGGCGACGAAAGCGCGGTCACGGCGAACCGGGTAGCCAGCGTCGTCTCGATTGTCGCGATCTTCTTGATCTGGGGCGCGTTTACGGGATCAAAACTGACGCCGATCCACGCTCCCGGTCCGTTCGTGGGCGATGCCACCTTCACCTATACCGCCGAAGCCGGGGACGGACAGACCGATGATGCCACCGTCACCGTTCGGGTGTTTGAGGTCGGGGCCAAGGTCGATGCTCCACAAGTCGAGTCGGGTGACGGTTTTGCCAAGAACGATGCCGATACCGTCGGCGCCTGGCGGTCGAAACTGATCCGGGTCGACAAAAACGACGAAATCGGCCGGGCTGACGGCGCCAAGATCATCGCCGTCGACGGCCAGCCGATCGAGCCCGGCGTCGATGTTTCGGTCGACAGCGGTTTGGTCGCAATAACGCCGAAGGGCACGCTGAACTACAAGCCTGCCGCGGGCTGGCAGATGGAACCGATCTGGCTGCCCGCGCCCGAAGCGGTCTGGGGCCGGATCACGGAAATCGCGGCCGATGGCTATCAGAACTCCACCCTGTTGCAGCATCTGGGATGGTCGCTTTTCCGGGTCATTGCCGGCTTTTTCTTCGGCGCGCTCGTCGGCATCCCGCTCGGCTACGCGATGGGACTGTCGAGTTGGTTCCGCGGCTGGTTTGATCCCATCGTCGAATTCATGCGCCCGGTGCCGCCGCTGGCGCTGATCCCGCTGGTGATCATCTGGGCCGGCATCGGCGAGACCGGCAAGATTATCCTGCTCTTCCTCGCCGCGCTGTGGATCATGACCATTGCCGCACGGTCCGGCGTGTCGGGGGTGAACATCACCAAGGTTCACGCCGCCTATTCGCTGGGCGCCTCGCGCTGGCAGATTATGCACCATGTGATCATGCCGAACAGCCTGCCGGAGATATTCACCGGCGCCCGCGTCGCCATGGGCGTCTGCTGGGGCACGGTGGTTGCCGCTGAACTGGTGGCGGCCGAGAAGGGTGCCGGCATGATGATCATGGTCGCCTCGAAGTTCCAGCTGACCGATATCGTCATTATGGGAATCATCCTGATTGGCATCATTGGCTACGGCATCGACATTCTGATGCGCATGGCCGAGCGCTGGCTCATTCCCTGGAAAGGCAAGGGGTGAGCGACCACTTCCGCATCGCGATCATCGGCGGCGGCATCGTTGGCGTCGCCACTGCCTATCATCTGGTCAGACGCGGCGAGAGTGATGTCGTCATTGCCGAGCGGGCCGAACTGACATCCGGTTCGACCTGGCACGCGGCCGGCAACCTTCCGCATTTTGCCGGCAGCTACAACATGATGAAGCTGCACAAGGCGTCAAAGGACCTCTATCGCGAGCTGGAGGTGCGCCACGGCGATATCGGCATGCATCTGACCGGCTCGTTGCGCCTTGCCCATTCCGCCGACCGCATGGACGAATATTACCGCATGGCGGCGCTTGCCGGTCAGGCCGGCATCGAATTCGCCGTGCTCAGACCGAACGAGATCGGTGCGCGCTTTCCGTGGCTGGAACTGCACGACCTCAAGGGCGGCCTGTGGGACCCGCTCGACGGCGATATCGACCCGACCAGCGTCACCAACGCCATGGCCCGCGACGCCCGCAAACTGGGCGTCACCATCAAACGCAATGCGCCGGTGACCGCGATCACCCGCAAGGACAGCGGCCGCTGGGAGCTGGAAACGCCGGCCGGGACCATCTCCGCGGAGATCATCGTCAACGCCGCCGGCTTCCGCGCCGAGGCGGTCGCCGCCATGGTCGGCCATGCGGTGCCGATCGCCTCCATGGAGCATCAATATCTGGTGACCGACGACATTCCGGAGCTTGTCGCCAGGTCCGACGCGATCGCCATGATCCGCGATCCCGACACGTCCTATTATCTGCGCCCGGAGCGGGGCGGCATCATTATCGGACCTTATGAGCATGACGGCAGGTTGTGGGCCGTCGACGGTGTGCCGGAAAGCTTCGGCCAGGAAATCCTGCCGCCCGATCTCGACAGGATCGCCGATTATGTCGCCGATGCCCTGGAACGCGTGCCGCTGGCCGCCGAAGCCGGTATCAAGACCATCATCAACGGCCCGATCACCTATACACCCGACGGCCTGCCGCTGATCGGCCCGGCCGACGGCATTGACAATTATTTCCTCAATTGCGGCTCGTCCTTCGGCATAACCCAGGGCGGCGGCTCCGGCCAGTTCGCCGCCGAGTGGATTCTCGACGGCCGCACGTCGCTCGACATGATCGAGCTCGACCCGCGCCGCTTTGGCGATTTCGCCACGCCTGAATGGGTGGCGGCGCGCTGCAAGGACATCTACGACAACGAATACGCCATCGGTTATCCCAACGAATATGCCATGCGCGAGGCCGGCCGACCGACGCGCACCATGCCGGCCCATGCCCGCCACCGGAGCGCCGGCGCGCAATTTTACTCCGCCTTCGGCTGGGAGCGCCCGGCCTGGTTCGCCGTCGGCGGCGAGGCGGCCGAAACCTTCTCCTTCCGCCGCACCAATGCCTTTGAAGCCATTGCCCGCGAATGCCGCGCCGTGCGCGAGGCGGCCGGGCTTCTGGACCTTTCGCCGTTTTCCAAGTTCGACGTCACCGGGCCCGGTGCGCAAGACTATCTCGACGCCATTGGCGGCAACCGCATGCCGCGCAAGACTGGCGGCATCGTGCTGACCCACGCGCTGACCCCCGATGGCGGCATTTTATCGGAATTCACCGTCACCCGGCTCGGCCCGGAGCATTTCTATCTGGTCAGCGCCGCCGCAGCGGAAGCCCATGACGGCGACCTGTTGCGCAAGGCCCTGCCGGACGACGGCTCGGTGCGCATTGAAAACATCACCCATGATTACGGCACGCTGGTCCTTGCCGGTCCGAAATCCCGTGACATTCTCCGCCAGCTGACATCGGCCGATCTGGGCAGCGGCGCCTTCCCCTGGCTGACCAGCCAGAAGATCGAGGTGGCCGGCGTCGCCGTGCGCGCCTTGCGTGTCAATTTCGTCGGCGAACTGGGCTGGGAGCTGCATCACCCGGTCGCCGGTCAACTGGCGATCTATGACGCTTTGATGAAAGCTGGCGCTGAGCACGGCCTGACGCCGTTCGGCATGCGCGCCATGGATTCGCTCAGGCTTGAAAAGATGTATCGCGGCTGGCGCACTGATCTGACGACGGAGTATTCGCTGGTCGAGGCCGGCATGGAGCGTTTCGTGCGCGTCGACAAGAACGTCGAGTTCACCGGCCGCCAGGCCCTTGCCGACCAGGCCGTCAACGGCGCACCGTACACCCTTGTCTGCCTGGAGATTGACGCCGCTGACGCCGACGCCATCGCGCTGGAGCCGGTTTTTGCCGAAGACGGCAACTGGATCGGCTCGGTCGCCACTGGCGGCTATGCCCATTATCTCCGCAAGAGCCTCGCTCTGGCCTATGTGAAGAGCGAAAAGGCGGTCGCCGGCTCAGCCGCCGCCGTGGACCTTCTCGGCGAAAAGCGGCCGGCCGTCATCCACACCGAACCGCTTTACGATCCCAGCAATACGCGGCTCCGGTCCTGAACCGAAAGTCGTCGTTCTCTGCTGCAAGTCCCTCCCGGTCTGCTCCGAACTCTGGCATAATCGGCCGGTCCCGCCGGGACAGGTCAGCACCGCGCAGGCAGGCAGAACAGGGGCGTCATTCGATGAATCTCGATCAGATACGCAACGCCATCCGCCAGGCCAATTTCGCCAGCGAGAAGAACGTTGTCGGCCAGATGATCGAGGCAACCGGCCTGACGGAGGCGGCGCGCGCCCGCATCGTCAGCCAGGCCGAAGACATGGTCGGCCGGCTGCGCGCCGATCCCTCGCCCAGCCTGATGGACGCCTTCCTGGCCGAATACGGCCTGTCCACCGACGAGGGCGTCGCGCTGATGTGCCTGGCCGAAGCCTATCTGCGCGTGCCCGACGCACCGACGCTCGACGCGCTGATCCGCGACAAGATCGGTGGCGCCGACTGGAGCCGGCACACCGGCGAGGCCGGGTCGTTCCTGGTCAATGCCTCGACCTGGGCGCTGATGCTGACCGGTAGCATATTCCGCGGCGGCGCAATCACCGAAGCCGAGCTTGTCGGCAATCTGCGCAATCTGGTCCAGCGTGTCGGCGAGCCTTTCGTGCGCGCCGCCGTCGCCCAGGCGATGCGCGTGCTTGGCCAGCAATTCGTCCTCGGCCGCACCATTGACGACGCCATCCGGCGCAGCGCCAAGGACGCTGAGGCCGGCTACCGCTTTTCCTTCGACATGCTCGGCGAGGCGGCGATGACGGAGGCCGATGCGCGCCGCTATTTTCTCGCCTATTCCAGGGCGATCAGCGCCATTGCCGACCATGCGCCGGGCGCCAGCGTTCACGACAATCCCGGCATCTCCGTCAAGCTCTCCGCCTTGCATCCGCGCTATGAAGCCGTTCAGCGCCGTCGCGTCATGGACGAGCTTGTGCCGCGCCTTGCCGCGCTGGCGGAAATGGCGCGCAACGCCAATATCGGCTTCAGCATCGATGCCGAGGAGGCCGACCGCCTCGATCTGTCGCTCGATATCATCGAGGCCGTCGCCGGCAATGCCGATCTGGCCGGCTGGGACGGGTTCGGCATGGTCGTCCAGACATATGCCAAGCAATCCCTGCATGTGCTGGAGTGGATCCGCGCGCTCGCCGAAAAACTCGACCGGCGTTTCGCCGTCCGCCTCGTCAAGGGCGCCTATTGGGACAGCGAGATCAAGCATGCCCAGGTTCTCGGCCTGCCGGCCTATCCGGTGTTCACCCGCAAGACCTCCACCGACGTCGCGTATCTCGCCGGCGCCCGTTTCCTGTTCGACAATGCCGACCGGCTCTACCCGCAATTCGCCACCCACAACGCCCACACCGCCTGCGCCATTGCCGAAATGGCCGGCGACGTGACCGGGTTCGAGTTCCAGCGCCTGCACGGCATGGGCGAGGCGCTTCACGCCCAGTTCCACGAAGAGGCCGGGCGCAACACCCGCATCTATGCCCCCGTCGGCATTCACGAGGATCTGTTGGCCTATCTGGTCCGCCGGCTCCTGGAAAACGGCGCCAACTCCTCCTTCGTCCACCAGCTTCTCGACAAATCGGTGCCGACCGGCGACCTTGTTCGCGATCCCGTCGCGGCGACCCTGACCGCGAGCCCGGTCGCCCATCCGCACATCCCCCTGCCGCCGGACTTGTTTGCGCCCGAGCGCCGCAACAGCCGCGGCTGGAACATCAACGACCCGGTCGACGCAGCGGCGATCGGGGAGGGCATGGCGCCGTTTCGCGCAGCGACATGGACGGCCGCGCCGGTCATCGACGGCAAAACGGCAAGGGGCCGCGTGCGGCCCGTCGTCAACCCGGCCGATCCCGGCGATGAGGTGGGCAAGGTCGCCGAAGCCGGCGTCGATCAAGCGGGCCGGGCAATGGCGGTCGCGGTAAAGGCCTTCCCGGCCTGGCGCGACCGCGATGTTGAAGACCGGACTAAGATGCTTGAACGCATCGCCGACCCCTACGAGGAACACACATTCGAGCTGATGGCGCTGCTCACCCGCGAGGCTGGTAAGACCCGCCTCGACGGGGTTCTCGAAATCCGCGAGGCCGTCGACTTCTGCCGCTATTACGCCGCCGAGGCGCGCCGCATGTTCGCCGACGGCACGCACACGGCGCGCGGACCGTTCGTCTGCATTTCGCCGTGGAACTTCCCGCTGGCGATCTTCACCGGCCAGATTGCCGCCGCTCTGGTTGCCGGCAATCCGGTGATCGCCAAGCCCGCCGAGCAGACGCCGCTGATCGCCGCGCGCGCCGTGGCGCTGATGCACGAGGCCGGCATTCCCGCCGAAGTTCTCAGTATCCTGCCCGGCGATGGCCCGGCTGTCGGCGGACCGCTGACATCGGATAAACGCACCGCCGGTGTCTGCTTCACCGGATCGACCGAGACGGCGATCCTCATTGACCGGGCTCTTGCCGCCGGCGCCGGCCCGTCGGCGCCGCTGATCGCCGAGACCGGCGGCCTCAACGCCATGATCGTCGATTCCACCGCACTGCCCGAGCATGCCGTCCGCGATATCATCGGCTCCGCCTTCCAGAGCGCCGGCCAGCGCTGCTCGGCTCTGCGCGTGCTCTTTGTCCAGGCCGATATCAAGGACAAGCTGCTTGAGATGCTGGAGGGCGCCGTGGGCGAACTGAGCCTCGGCAATCCCTGGGAAGCCGCCACCGATGTCGGCCCGGTCATCGATGCCGAGGCGCTGGAAACGATCTCCAGCCATTGCCGGGCCTACGCCGAAAAAGGCCGGGTGCTCTACGCCCATCCCATGACCGGCGCCGGCGTGAACGGCCGCTTCGTCGCCCCGACAATCATCTCCCTTTCCGAATTTGCCGAACTGGAGCGCGAAATATTCGGGCCGGTCCTGCATGTGCTGGACTATGAAGCCGATGAACTGGACGCCGTCGTCGCCCGCATCAACGCTTCCGGCTATGGCCTGACACTGGGCATGCATTCGCGCGTCGACGACCGCGTCGACGCCGTCTGCCGCGCCGCCCATGTCGGCAACATCTATATCAACCGCAACCAGATCGGCGCCGTCGTCGGCGTCCAGCCGTTCGGCGGCGAGGGCCTGTCCGGCACCGGACCGAAAGCCGGCGGACCGCACTACCTTTCCCGTTTCACGCGGCCGGCAGACCGTTCACCGATCGCTGGTGTCAAACTGGATGGAGAAAGCCAGACGGATCATCCGACCGGTCAGGATCCTGCCGCTTTTGCTGAAAACGCGCTGACGGC
>CAJHXO010000491.1_pt1 | contig 11883 bp, 8 predicted proteins | sample 9198491 | NCBI WGS metagenome assembly CAJHXO01 (sample SAMEA7708296, study PRJEB35096) | sediment metagenome | biome: marine neritic benthic zone biome [ENVO:01000025]; feature: sediment [ENVO:00002007]; material: shallow marine sediment [ENVO:03000034] sea grass bed [ENVO_01000059] ...
ACCTCGACCGCATTCAGATCGTCAAAGGCTGGCTCAACGCTGATGGTGAAACCGGGGAGAAGGTCTATGATGTTGCCTGCTCCGGCGGCCGCGCGATTGTCGATCATGCCTGTGACGGGGCGGTCGGTAACACCGTTGATGTGGCCAATGCGACCTGGACCAACACCATAGGCGACCCGGAGCTGATTACGGTCTGGACCGATCCCGATTTCGACCCGAACTTGCGGGCCGTCTATTACGCTCGCGTGATCGAGATCCCGACTCCCCGTTGGACTGCCTATGAGGCCAAATATTTCGGCATCGAGGCACCGGCCGAAGCGCCGATGACCACGCAGGAACGGGCCTATACCTCGCCGATCTGGTACACGCCGGAATAAAGGAAACGCAGCGGTCCGCTTCGGGCCGCTGCATTCACTGTTTTATCAAAGGTTGTACAGATGAAAGTCCGAGCAATCCTCGCAGTAGCCGCTATTTTCGCCGCCTCGCCCTCGCTAGCGCAATTCCAGCCAACCAAGGAATATTTGGAGGGTACTTTTAGCGGGCGAACTTATTCGCCTCATGCGCAGCGGGCATTCCCTTCCCATGTCTACTGGGGTGATACGCACCTGCACACCGGACTGTCTCCCGACGCTGGTATTTTCGGCAACACGACAGGTCCGGACGAAGCCTATCGTTTCGCACGCGGCGAAGAGGTTCGGTCGTCGACCGGGCTCCCTGCCAAGCTGGCGCGGCCGCTCGATTGGCTGGTGCTGACCGAGCATTCCGATGCCATGGGATTTGCCACCGATATTCGACGCGGCGCTCCGGGTATATTGGCTTTCGACAAGGGCCGTGAATGGTACGAGGCGCTGCAGGCTGGTGGCGAAGCAGCAGCCGACGCGGCATTGGATCTGATCGCCACTTTCTCGCAGGGCAAGCTGCCGCCGGAGATGATGAAAGAGTATATGCCGGGGGCAAAAACCTACGCCTCTGTCTGGGACAAGATCATCGATGCCGCCGAGCGCTACAACGAGCCGGGCCGATTTACGGCATTCATTGGGTACGAATGGACATCCGTCCCCGCGGGGAACAATCTCCATCGCAACGTTGTCTTCCGGGACAATGCCGACCGGGCACGGGTGGTCGTACCGATGGTCACAATCCCGCCTTTTGGCAGTACCAGTCCGCTCGACCTTTATGATTGGATGGAGGATTACGAAAAACGAACTGGCGGCAGCGTGTTTACGCTCGCCCACAACGGCAACCTGTCGAATGGTTGGATGTTCCCGACCGAAGACACCTATGCCGGCGGCAAAGTCGATCAAAACTATGTCGAACAAAGAGCCAGGTGGGAGCCACTTTATGAGATCACGCAAATCAAGGGTGACGGAGAGGCTCACCCGGCGCTGTCTCCCGACGACGAGTTTGCAGACTACGAGACCTGGGATGCGGGAAACTTGGACCTGTCACAGGCTAAAACGCCGGACATGCTGGCAGGCGACTATGCGCGAGAGGCCTTAAAGCAGGGCTTGGCCCTGGATGCCAAACTCGGAACCAATCCCTACAAGTTCGGTTTTTCGGGAGCGACGGACAGCCACACCTCGCTCTCAACGGCTGAAGAAGAAAATTATTTTGGCAAATCGACAAGCGTTGAACCATCTCCGACCCGCATGGAACACCCATTCTCAAAAACTGAGAATGGCGTTTATGAGGGGTATGAGCTGGTTGCCTCCGGCTATACAGGGGTCTGGGCGACAGAAAATACCCGCGCGGCTCTTTGGGATGCGATGGCTCGGCGAGAGGTCTATGCTACGACGGGACCACGCATGATCGTCCGCTTCTTCGGCGGCTGGAATTTCAATGAGAACGACCTGAAAAGCAGACAACCGGCGTTCCGCGGATACGAGAAAGGCGTCCCGATGGGCGCTGATTTGCGTGAGGCAAGCGGGCAAAGTTCGCCGACGTTCATGGTCTATGCCTTGCGCGACCCGATCGGCGCCAACCTCGACCGCATTCAGATCGTCAAAGGCTGGAGAGACGCCGACGGCAGGCTAAATGAGAAAGTCTACGATGTTGTGTGGTCGGGCGACCGTGAACCTGGATCGGATGGCAAACTCCCCGCGGTTGGCAACACGGTCGATATTGCCAACGCGAACTGGACAAATACCATCGGTGCATCCGAACTCGGCACCGTGTGGGCCGATCCCGATTTCAATGCGAATCAGGCGGCGTTCTACTATGCCCGCGTGCTTGAAATCCCGACGCCCCGTTGGGTTGTCTACGATGCCTTCCGCTTTGGGATTGAGATCCCGGAAGGCGCGGAGAAAACCGGTCAGGAAAGGGCCTATACCTCGCCGATCTGGTACACGCCTTGACGTTGAAAAAATTGGCCTGTAGGTCGATTGGCGGTCCGATTACCCGTCGAATTGTCGCGCTCAACAATTTTTCATATTGGTGTCGGATTTTGCCAACAACTTGGCCATTCTATCACGGCGAATGGCGCCGAACCTGCGCCGCTCGCCGAAGTTTACCTTTGAACCTGTCTCACAAGTACAAGGAGAATTCGGGATGAGATTTCGAGCCAATATATATCTACCCACCGTATCAGTGGTTGCCGGGATGCTCGTGGCGGCATCTGCAGCAACCGCGCAGCAATCAGCCCCCAATTTCCTGATGATTTGGGGCGACGACGTCGGTTACTGGAATATCAGCGCCTATAATCAGGGCATGATGGGCTACAAGACGCCCAACATCGACAGCATTGCCAGGGACGGAATGCTGTTCACCGATGCCTATGGCGAACAGTCCTGCACCGCCGGCCGAGCCTCCTTTATCACCGGCCAAAGCGGCTTCCGCACAGGGCTCCTGAAAGTCGGCTTGCCCGGCGCCAAGGAGGGCATGCAGAAGGAAGACCCGACGATCGCCGAATATCTGAAGTCCAAGGGTTATGCGACAGCCCAGTACGGCAAGAACCACTTCGGCGATCTTGACGAACACCTGCCGACCAATCACGGCTTCGACGAGTTTTTTGGCAATCTTTACCACCTGAATGCCGAGGAGGAGCCGGAGAACGAAGACTATCCGAAGGACCCGGCGTTCAAGGAGAAATTCGGCCCCCGGGGCGTCATTAAAGCCAATGCCGATGGCTCAATTGAAGATACCGGTCCGCTGACCAAGAAGCGGATGGAGACGGTCGACGAGGAAACGCTGGCTGGCGCGATCGATTTCATGGAACGTCAGGTCGCGCAGAACAAACCCTTCTTCTTGTGGTGGAACGCGACGCGGATGCACATCTGGACGCGGCTTAAGCCTGAAAGCGCAGGTGCGACCGGATATGGCGTATACGCCGATGGCATGGTGGAACATGACGGCCATGTCGGGCAACTGCTCGATAAGGTCGACGAACTCGGCATCGAGGACTCCACGGTCGTCATGTATTCGACCGATAACGGTGCCGAAGTGTTTTCCTGGCCCGATGGCGGTACGATCCCGTTCCGCGGCGAGAAGAACGACAATTGGGAAGGCGGCTTCCGCGTCCCACTTGCCGTCAAATGGCCTGGCGTGATCGAACCCGGATCTGTCTCCAATGACATCATATCGCACCTCGACTGGTTCCCGACGATTGCCGCCGCGCTCGGCGACACGGATCTGAAGGAGCGGATGAAGGAAGGCCCGGTCTTCGGCAATGACAACACCAAGGTCCACCTCGACGGCTACAATTTCCTGCCGCGCTGGAAGGGCGAGGTGGATCAGGGCCCGCGGAGGGAATTCTTCTACTTCTCCGATACAGGCGATCTTTTGAATCTGCGCTATAACAAATGGAAGGTCGTTTTCGCAGAGCAAAGGGCAGAGGGATTCGAAGTTTGGCAGGAACCGTTTATCCCGTTGCGCCTGCCAAAGTTGTTTGATCTCCGCGCTGATCCGTTTGAGCGCGCCGATCATGAGTCCATCGGATATGCGCGGTGGCGGGTCGATCGTGCTTATGCCCTGGTGCCGGCACAGACGTTTGTCGGGCAGTTTCTGCGCACTTTTGTGGACTACCCTCCACGCCAGGAACCGGGAAGCTTCTCGCTCGATCAGGTGCTGAGACAATTGCAAACCGGCGGGACCGGCAGCAATTGACGCAGGTCAAGGCGGGCTTTCGGGCCCGCCTCCTAAGAAAACGAAAAACATGTCCTGTCGGACCGCGGTTGAATGTGGCCGGAATAAATTGGGCTGCTGGATGACAGTTCCGTTCAGTTGAAGATTGGGGATTGGCCACAAAGCCAGATCGCCGAACCGGTTGTGGAGTTAACGGCAGAATTTGGCGGGGAGTAGTGATGATAAAACCGATGAAAACTCTGGCAATTGCGGTCGCTGCGCAGCACCTACTGATCAGCACCGTTGTGGCCTGGCCGGCGGTTACCACGGCCAATGTCAATCTCAGAAAAGGCCCGAGTACCAATCAGCCGATCTTGCGCACGGTACGGGATGGTTCGCCGATCGAGGTCGAACAGTGCGACGATTCCGGCTCCTGGTGCGCCGTCACGGTCAACCAGGTCACCGGTTTCATGAGCGGCCGTTACCTTAAGGAGACCGATTCTCCGCGCGGCTGGCCGCGCGATTACACAACAGCCGCCGGGGCAGTTATCCGGCTTCATCAGCCGCAGATCACCGAATGGCAAAATTACGAAACGATCAAAGGGATGGTCGCGGCGGAATACCGCAAGGACAAAGACGCCGATCCGGCCTTTGGCGTCATCGAACTCGGGGCCGATACCTATGCCGATCAGGATGCCGGCGAGGTGGTTGCCGCCAATATCAAGGTGACTAATCTCAATTTTTCGACCCTGGACCGCAGCGAATTATCGGATGTCGCTTTGCGCATTGGCCAGGCTATCCCGACTGACCCGATAACCTTATCGCTGGCGAGAGTCACTGCAAGCCTGGCGTCCTATCAGCAACACAAGGATGTAGAGGGTTTGAAAGCCGACGCGCCGCCGATTTTTGTCAGTCAATCCGATGCCATACTGGTTCAGACGAACGGCGATCCCGTGACCGCACCTGTCACGAACGTCGACGGCCTTTCCTTCATCATCAACACCAACTGGGACATCTTCAAACTCGATGAAACCGGTGAATGGCTGTTGCGAGACGAAAAATCTTGGTTGACCGCAAAGGACCTCAACGGACCATGGCAGCCTGCCGAAACGCTGCCGGATCTTCTCAGCCAACTTCCCGCCGATGACAATTGGAAGGATGCGCGCGAAGCGGTACCGGGAGAGCCTTATGAGAAAAATGAAGTTACGGCGGTTTTCTATTCCGACAAGCCGGCTGAATTGATCATCACCTTCGGCCAACCGGTTCGGGTGCCGGTTCCCGGCACGGAATTGCAATGGATCGGCAATACTGAAAGCGATCTGTTTTTTCATGTTGGCGAACGCAATTGGTATTTCCTGACGTCAGGGCGATGGTTCCGCGCCGCGAGCCTTGATGGCCCCTGGAGTTTTGCTACCCCTGACTTGCCGAGCGACTTTCGCAAGATTCCTGACGATACGCTTTACTACACTGTGCGATCGTCGGTTCCCGGCACATCGGAAAGTGACGAAGCGCGCTTGCTGGCGAATATTCCACAGATGGCGCGTGTCGAAACCGGATCTGTCAGCGTCGATGTCGATTATGCCGGTGAACCGGTATTCGAGCTCATTGATGGCACGGTGATGACCTACGCGGCCAACGCCAGTGAAACGGTCATCCGCGTTGGCGATAAATATTATGTCGTCAAAGACGGCGTCTGGTTCGTCGGCGACAGCCCGGAAGGCCCGTTTGAAGTCGCGACATCGGTTCCCGATGTTGTCTACACGATCCCGGCATCCTCACCAGTGCACAATGTCACTTATGTACGCGTCTACGAAACAGCGCCGGGAGCCGTGTGGTTTGGATACACCATGGGCTATCTGTGGGGCTACCTTGCCTGGAATACGTTCGTTTATGGCTCAGGCTGGTATCATCCGCCTTACTGGTACTATCCGCCAGGCCGTTACCCGATCTATTACCCGAGACCGATCAGCTATGGCTTTGGCGGCTATTATGACCCGGCGCGGGGCGCATTCGGGCGCTATGGCTACGCTTACGGGCCCTATCGGGGCATTGGCGTTGGCAGCCGCTACAATCCAAGAACCGGGACTTATGTCCGTGCCGGTCGCATATCCGGACCCGCTGGCAGCCGCGGATTTGTCTCCGCCTATAATCCGCGCACGAACACGCGGGCAATCGCCCGCGGCGGCAGCAATGTCTATGGCTCCTGGGGCTCGGCAGGCGTCAAGCGTGGCTCAGAATGGGCGCGCGCCCGTGGTTTCCAAGGTGATAGTGGCGCGGCTGGATTGCGCTGGCAATCATCGACGGGACGGCAAGGCGCAGTCATCAGAGGGCCCGGTAATGATATCTATGCCGGCCGCGACGGTAATGTCTACCGGCGCAAAGATGGTCAGTGGCAGAAATATGACGGTGGCAACTGGTCCGGTGTCCAACCGCCCGATCGGGCAGATTTGAGGCGTGTCGGCGGCGATGGAAATCGCGCCGCCCGGCGTGATGATGTCAGGCAAAGAAGTGCGCTACGGCAGGACGGCCCACGTGTTCAAGATCGCCAGCGACCGCAAACGGCAGACCGTCGGCCGGCAACACAACGGCAAGGCGTTCAAAGGCAGCGCTCGGCCCAAACAAAGGCTCAAGCAAAACGAAGGAAGGCGCCTTCCAACGTTGGCAATTCATACCGAAACAGACAGGTGGGTAACAAACGCTCTATTCAGCAGCGGCAAGTCCAACAACGCCGACCGCAGCAAACGCGTCAGGTTCAAAGATCAAGGCCGCAGCGATCCAGCCCGAGCAGGCAGACTTACCGCAGGCCATCAGGTGGTGGGCGCGGTGGGCGCCGTCGTTAGATGCTAAAAGTCTATCAGCTGAAAATAGCGGCGTCGCACAGATCTACCGCGGCCCGATATTCAACAATTGCACCCGGCGATTGACGCCGGCATCGGGATTTTCCGGATCGCGAAGTTGTTCCTCGCCGAGGCCGAGGGCGACAAGCCGACCCGGTGGAATCCGGAACGTCGAGATCAGCATGTCGCGCACCGCGTCCGCGCGCCTCTGACTGAGCTTGAGATTATAGTCGCGTTTGCCCTTGGCATCGGTGTGGCCGACCACGGCGAACGCGTTGCTTAAAAGCAGTGGATGGTGCAGCGCATCGGCTATCACACCGATGGTTTCCCACGACGCCGGCCGGATCCAGTCAGAGTCAAAGTCGAACTGGATCTCCACCGTCAGGTTGGGCAGCGTCGAGAGTGCTTGCAGCACCGGTGGTGGGCTGGCTGCGTTTTCTGTGCCTTCGACCTGAATGCGCTTTTCGACATCCCGGCGTAATGCGTCCAGGTTCAAATCGGCAGCGCGCGCGGCCTGCCCGGTGCCCTGTAGGCTGTTGAGAATATCGCCTTCGTTGATCCTTCCCTGGGCCAGTGAAAAAGATGTGCCAATCAGCAGGGCAAAAGCAGAACCAAGGAGCTTTTTACACAGTACCGACATCAAATTGATCTCCCAAATATCGAGATGATTTTAATTCCACGACCAGTCGGCGCTGGCCGGTCGTGGATTGTAAAATCCTAGCGCCAGCCAGCGTCAGTAATCGCCTGATTGCATTTGTTGGAAACCTTGCGGATGTTGTCGTTGCGTGTCAGGCAGCGAAGAATGCGCGCCCGGCCTTCCCGGAAGTTGGCGCACAGCCGCTTGGCGTCAGCCTCACAGATCTGTGGCGCCGCCTCCTGTGCCGCGGCGCGTTTGGCCAAAAGTACAAAGGCGGCTTTGAATGTCGCAGCGCATCCGGTCGAGATATTGTTCTTGGCTAGGCAAGCGCTGATGGCGCCACCACCCGGCTTGACGCCCTTGCAGTGCTTCTCAATGTCGGGGCCGCAGGCCGCCGTCAGGCCACGGATCGCTTCACCGTAGCCAATCGTTTGTGCAACCGTTGGCGAGGCAACTAAAATTGACGCCACCATGGCGTATGCGATGGTCAAAAACCGTGTCATTTCAATCACCTACCCTATTAGAACCAATTCCAATTTCAGTGAGGGTTTGTTTCAGAAATACTAAACTATCAAGAAAGACCAGTACGTCGAGTCGTATTTTAGAGGGATGAGGTTCCGTCAGAGACTTGCTTGTGCCTTAAAACCGTCGGCCCAGCCGCAATCGACCTTTCGTCTCACCGTTTTCGTCCGTCCAGAGCTCGCGGGAGATCACCCGTTTGTCAGTTTGATATTGCCAATGTGTTACTTCTCCACGGTCGCCGTCGAGGTAATCCTCAGTTGTCACAGTCGGAAGGCTGGGAGCGTTTCCGGGCAGATAATGGCGATCACGCGGGTGCACGAAAATCTCCGCAAATTCGTCGGCGGTTTGTGCGCTATTGACCGCTGGCCAAACCAGGCAGGTCGCGAACCAGGCAAAGAAGAAAACGCGCTTCATCATCACTAATAAGCTTCCGATACTGGCTAAGGAACCGCCCGTTTCATCATTCGAGGACCACGCGGCCAATGGTTACAAAATTTGCGAGCGCAATACTCGTGGCTTAACGCCTGGGCAATGTCAATCTGACTGTTGGCAAACCACCATGACGGCATTCTCTCATCAATTGGAGTCAGAGACATTAGCGGATTGCGTCCAGAATCGCCTGGACCTCTTGTCCTGCCCTATAGGCCGGGTATTGAGCTTGCAAGGCTTTGGCAACTTCGCCAGCACGGGCCAACTCACCGGCCTGCATATATGCAATCGCCAGAACTTCCAGAATTTCCGGAATGAGCAAGCCGCGAGCGCGAGCCTCTTCCAACGCCTTTATGGCCGATTCCGGCCGTTTGGCAGCCAAATGGAGCCGGCCAATGTCAAGTGGAATGGATGGTTCGCGAGGCTCCAGGGCACGCGCTTGTTCCAATGCTTTAAGGCCACGGTCGAATAGGCCCTGTCCAAGAAGAGCATTGCCGAGAGATTGCTTCAATATGGCTGTGTCAGGATTCTTTTTGATCGCCGATTGCAGAACGGTTGCTGCCGATTTTGGACCATCTTGTGCAAAGGCAATGCGCCCGAGCGTCATCCACGCATCGACAAGCTGAGGGTCCAGCCGCACAGCCGTTTGGAACGCGGCTTGCGCCGCCGGAAGATTGCGGCGAATGAGCGCCAGCCCGCCGAGTTGGAGATGGGTTTCGGGAAAGTCCATGCGGCCTTGCAGGGTGCGCTGATAGTCGTTGCGGGAATTGGTAACGATCTTCAACTGTTCCTGGTCCAGACCTTGCAATGGCAAATCCATGGTCGCTCGCGCTGCTTCTTGACGCACGAGCCGAGTGTCATCGTTCATAAAGCCGGCGACAAACCGCCCCCGCAGACTTGATGGTGCCGAGGCCAGTGCCCGGACCGTCGCCGCACGAACCAGCGGCTCCGTGTCGCGCAAAAGCGGTAGCATTTCTCGCGCCACAGCTTCATCCAGGCGCTGCGCTAGACGGGCGACTGCCGTGGCTCGAACAACACCAGCGGCTTCTTGGTCCTTTGCAAGGTCAACTAGGCGCTTCGACGTCCCGGGATCTTCGAAGGTCTCGGCTGCTTTCAGCACTTCGCCAAAATGCGGCGATCCGGAGCGGCTAATTGGAAACCATTCCAAGACCCGATCCGCGGCCCACCGGGCGCTATGGTCAGTATGGCAATTCGTGCATGCGTTAGGCGTTCCGATTTTGACGGAGAGATCCGGTCGTGGGACCCGAAAGGAATGATCCCTGCGAGGATCGACCACCATGTAGGACTTGGCCGGCATGTGGCAGGCAATGCATTGCGCGCCGTCAGTGCCTTGCGGATGATGGTGGTGCTCGGACGATTCGTAGTCGGCAAGCGGCAGTGTTGGAAATTCCTCCCGTCCTTGCCTGTTGTGACACTGGGTACACACGGCGTTTCCTTCGGCAATCAGATTACCTGAGTGGACGTCATGGCAATTGCTGCATTTCACGCCATTGGCATGCATCTTCGACTGTACGAACGATCCGTAGACATAGACTTCATCGTCGATCTGTCCGTCGGCGTGATATGTGCCGGGCCGCAGCAGGGCGAGATTGAAATGATCATTGAAGCCGGAGCCTGCCGGCGGACTGTCCGGATCGAGGGCCTCGCGGCGGGAATGACAGCTGGCGCAGATCTCGATCTCCGTCTTCTGCCCGCCTTTTCCGTCCAGGAAAGCCACAAGCAAGCCTTTGGCATCGGTCTGCGCAAACCGGATCGGATCGTAACCGCTTGGATTCTGCGCCCATAAAACATGCGCTTCGCCGGCGCCGTGGCAGGCCTCACATCCGACCGTAAGTTCCGACCAGGTGCTTTGATAGCCATCGGTGTCGCGGTCATAGTTTTTCTTGAAATCCGTCTGGTGACAGCTGGCACAACGCGCCTGCCAGTTCTTGTAGGGACCGGTCCAGTGGAAACCGTCTCCGGCGGCTGTCGGGTCGTCGGGATAAAGGTGGAACCAGCGTCGTTTTTCCGTGTCCCAAGCGAGATCAAGCGCTTGCAGTCGGCCGTTGCCGGTTTCGACAAGATACTGCTGAAGCGGTTCGACGCCGACCGTGTACTTAATTTCAAACACCTCGGCTTTTTCGTTCAGTCCAGCGGTCTCGACAAGATACACGCCATTGCGTTCAAAAAACCGCCATCTGGTGCCGTTGTGGTTGAAAGTCGTCTCATTGAAATCTCCCAGCACAGCCTCAAGCGTGGGCAGGCGTAGCGCCCAACTATGGTGCGAGGTCTTCCAGGCCGCATCCTCCTTCTGGTGACATTCGGCGCAAACGCCTGAGGAAACATGGGCCGGATTTTTATTGTCAAGCGCCGCATGGCTCGTATCGATGGCCATCGTGATAAAGCCGGCCATAATTACGGCGACAAAGCCCGCCAGCAAGACTGCCATAACGAAACGCCGTGTTGGCCTGTTTCGAGCCAGGTGAATTTGAGAACGCATCTTGCGCTTATTGCACAAAAGCTAGGCGGTTTCCGACATTGTTGATTCGGACAGTTGCGGTTTAGCAGCCACCGGAAATCTGCGCCAAACAATGGGAATCGGCCAATGACCGAATGGGCAATTCGAATGCGGCAACACCAACTTTTATTGTTTGTTGCAATGGCTGTGGTTGTCGGTCTTATGTCGATGCTTTTACCGGACAGGGTACAGTCTCGGCCAAAGCTGCCCCCGGCTGGCGATTGTCAGGCGATGGTTGCGGCCACGGCAGGCAAGGGCATCTGGTTCGGCCAGTTCACCGGCCGGTATGAAGGGCCATTTGATCGGATCTATCCGTTGGCTGCCCGTGGCTGTTTTAGCAGTGAATATGCCTGCCGGCGCTGGACCAATGAGATCCTCAGCATTGCCGATGGGCCCGGTCTGATAAGCCTGTGGCGATTGGAAGCTCTTGCCTGGACAGCATTGAAGCCACAAATTGGTTTCAACGGTTGATCTGCTATCCGGTTGGGATCGGTTCGATTGCCAGCTTGGTCGGCTGAAAGATATAATAATAAATATAATACTAACGTCGATTCAGCCCCGAAACACTTTCACCGCATGCGGCGCGAATGACCCGCATGCCTTCGCACCCCGGAAGGACCCGAGCGTTCGATTCATCTCGCTCATGCGACCGACCTTTTCGCACCCTGGAAGGACGCGCACCCCCATAAGTGCCGAATAACAAAGGTGCCTATCCGGGGCTGAACAGACGTTCTTAGATGGCTTCAACTAGGTTGAGGACTCATTCAGGTCCACTCGATTATGAGTGCAGCCAGGGCGAGACCTGAGATGTAGTTTTGAGCGTGCCGGTCATATCTGGTTGCGATGCGTCGCCAGTTTTTGAGTTTGCAGAACAAGCGTTC
>CAJHXO010000194.1_pt1 | contig 11873 bp, 8 predicted proteins | sample 9198491 | NCBI WGS metagenome assembly CAJHXO01 (sample SAMEA7708296, study PRJEB35096) | sediment metagenome | biome: marine neritic benthic zone biome [ENVO:01000025]; feature: sediment [ENVO:00002007]; material: shallow marine sediment [ENVO:03000034] sea grass bed [ENVO_01000059] ...
CCGGAGTTCTTCGCCGTTGAAAGCTTCTCCGTCAATGTCGAGCGTCGCTTCAACGCCGTCGGCGAGTTGGTGACCCATTCCGAAGCGGTGGTGAAGGTCGATGTCGGCGGCGAACGGCGCATGTCGGTGGCTGAAGGCAACGGCCCGGTCAACGCGCTCGACCTGGCGCTGCGCAAGGACCTCGGCGAACTCAACGCCATGATCGATGATCTGGAACTGGTCGATTACAAGGTGCGTATCCTGAACGGCGGCACCGAGGCCATCACCCGGGTGCTGATCGAAAGCCGCGACGGTCCCGGCAATCGCTGGTTCACCGTTGGCGTGTCGTCCAACATCATCGACGCCTCCTTCGAGGCGCTGCTCGACGCCATCACCTACAAGCTATTGAAAGGCTCCACCGGCGAGCCGATGACGGCCGCGGCAGAGTGATCACAGCCGCCTGATTTCCTCCACGTCCGCCGGCAGGTCGATCGCCTCCTGCGGCCGGACCGCGCAGGCTTCCACCAGCATCGGCACGATGTCATCGGCGTTGTTCGCCACCAGCGGCGATATCTCCATGTCATTGCGGATAAAATGTTCAGCCCGCATATGGTCGAGAAGATCGATCAGTGGCTGCCAGAATCCGGCAATATTGGCCAGAAGAATCGGTTTCTGGTGCCGCCCGAGCTGGACCCAGGTGAGCTGTTCGATATATTCCTCCAGCGTTCCGATACCGCCAGGCAGGCCGACAAAGGCGTCGGCCCTTTCAAACATCAGCATTTTGCGCTCATGCATGTCTTCAGTCACGATCAGTTCGCTGACATCGGGAAACACGCGTTCACGTTTTTCCAGGAAATGCGGGATAATGCCCGTCACCTCACCGCCCTCATCGAGTACGGTGCGGGCGATGATGCCCATCAGGCCGACCGAGCCGCCACCATAGACGAGCCGGACCCGGGCCCGCGCCAGGGCGCGGCCGAGGGTGCGGGCTGATTCGGCATAAGCGGGGTCATCCCCGGCGCCCGAACCGCAATAGACGCAGACGTGATTGAGTGTTGCCATGGCCGGAAGCCTTGGCACCGGCGGCTCATAGCGTCAAGAAGTCGCTGGTCAAAAGGCCGAAAAATGTCGTGACTTGAGGTGTCAGGCCCATGAGAATAGAACGTTAACCATAAATCACTTGCGGCCAGGGTCGAATCGACCTGCGGTAGAATAGTCGAGCCATGCCAAAACCCTTGAAGTCCCTGCTGATCGTATTCAGCATTTTCGTATTTGCCGGAATTCTCGCCTTGGTCTGGAATCAGTGGCCATGGCCGACGGACGGCAAAGTCGCCGACAGCGCTTCGCCCGGCTCCGGCCAGGTGTCACAACCGGCCGATGCCGGGTCCGGACAGACCGCGGCGGTCGACACGGGAACCGCGAAGCCGGCAGACGGCCAGCCCGCTCAATCGGCGACAACCGGCCAGGCCCCGGCGGCCGGAGAAAACGCAGCGGCAACCGTCGCGGCCGATCAGCCGGCCGCCGCTGCAACCGACACTGGCGCCGCCGCCGACGCCGCCGCCGAAGGCGAACAGGTCGCCGCCGTGACGCCACAAACCGGTACCGGCACAGCGCAGAGCCCGGCGCCGCAAGGCGAGGTTGGCGTAGCGCCCGATACGCCCGCTGCTCCCGGTGCGGCTGAAGATGCTGGCGCTGCCGCGGCTGACAAGGCCGGAGCCGCCGTACCGCCATCCTTCGATATCGTGCGTGTCGAGCCCTCCGGCGACACCGTCATTGCAGGACGCGGCGCTCCCGACGCCAAGGTTGAACTCTTGTCCAACGGCAGCGTCATCGCCAAGACGAAAGCCGACAAATCCGGTGAGTTTGTGTTCGTTCTTGAAAATCCGCTCGCCGCCGGCGGTCACGACCTGGCGCTGCGCACATCGGGCGGCGAGGGGGTCAGCATATATTCCACGAACAATGTCGCAGTCGCGGTTCCTGAAGAACCCTCCGGCGAGGTTCTCGTGGTGATGAACGAACCCGGCGCGGCCAGCAAGATCCTGGCAAAACCGGATGAACCCGCCGGCGCGGGCGGCGAAACCGTTGTCGCAACGGCGCCGTCAGCGGAAACCCTGTCCAGCGAGACCCAGATCGCCGCCGCGCCCGCTCCGCAAGCGTCTGCCGTGACCGAACCTGCCGAACAGATCGCTCCGCAAGCCACCGTTGAGGCCGAACCTACCCAGCAAATGGCGGCGGCTGATCCCGCGGCGCCCGCCGTTGACGAGCCTGCCGAACAGATGGCGACGACTGATCCGGCCGCACCCGCCGCAGCTGAGCCCACCGAACAGATGGCGGCGGCTGATCCCGTAGCGCCCATTGTGGCCGGGCCTGCCGAACAGGTGGCGGAGGCAACGCCCGCCGAACCCGAACAGCAGCCGCAACCGGCCGAGATCGCTCCGGCGGTGCCGGAGACACAGCCGCAACCGCAAGTGGCGGAGACGGCGACGGTTGAAAAACCGGCCGGCGACGCTGCCGGGCAGGTTGCCGATGCGGGCCAGCCCGCCTTGGAGGCCGCCCCGGAGCCGTCTGTTCCGTTGAGTGTCGAGGCCGTCGAAGTGGAAGGCGAGACGCTGTACGCCGCCGGTAAGGCCAAAGGGGGCACGATGGTCCGCGTCTATGTCGACAATAAACTGATCGGCGAGACGACGACGTTCGAAAACAATCGCTGGCTGGTGGAATCCCTGGCGAAAGTGCCGGCTGGCACGGTGATTGTCCGCGCCGACCAGCTTGCGCCGGAAAGGGCCAGCGTCGTGGCGCGGGCCGAAGTGCCGTTTACCCGCCAGATCGATGCGGCAGTCCTCGTTCCTACGGCAGCCGGTGGCTCTCCCACAGGCGCGACTGCTCAGGCCGAATTGCCCAGACCCAATGCCGTCATCATTCGCCGCGGCGACAATCTGTGGACCATTTCGCGCCGCACCTATGGTCGCGGCATCCGCTATACGACGATCTATACGGCCAATAAGGACCAGATTCGAAATCCGCACATGATCTTTCCGGGTCAGGTCTTCATGCTGCCGGTCGGCGAGAAAAGCTGGACACAGTAAGTCTGTATCGGCGCATTTCGCCTTGTATCCATCGTTAATCGACGATATACGATGAAATATGTGAAATCCGGGCGAAGTGCGCCTGGCTTTGTTTCCTCGCAACAGCTCCGATCTCCGAAATTTCGGCCTCGGTGATGTCGTTGAAGGGGTCGACCAGCGGAAAAAGAGGCCTCATGCCGCAATCGTCCGGTGACGCCGCCGTGCTGGCTGGCGATGATTCAGCTGCCGACCGGCTGAAGGCGCTCGGCCATCCGGTGCGGCTGGCCATGATTCAGGCGCTGGCCTGCCGCACACCGTGCTGCTGCAGTGATTTCTGCGACAGCCTGCCGCTCGCCCAATCGACGATTTCGCAGCATCTCAAGATTCTCAAGGATGCCGGTCTGATCCGCATGACGCGTGAGGGGACGCGGTCGCGATATTCGCTGGACACCCGGGCGCTTGCCCAGACCAAAAGGTGCCTTGACGCAATAACCGCAACGGCGCCCGGCGCGGACCGGCAAGGCAAGGCCAGCAATGACGAACGCTGATACGGCTGCAAGACCGGCTTCGAAATTGCCGCAGATTTCGGCCGATCGCGGCCGCACGGTCCGGACAATCGCCAATCTGTGGCCCTATATGTGGCCGGCTGACCGGCCGGATTTGAAACAGCGCGTGCTGGTCGCCTTTCTGGCGCTGGTTGCCGCCAAGGTCATCACCGTTCTGGTGCCCTACACCTACAAATGGGTCACCGACGCCCTGACCGGCGGGAGCGGCGGTCCGGCATTCCTGCCGGCATTTTTGCTAGTGCCGATGATGCTGGTTGTAGCCTACGCCATCGGCCGCATTCTCATGATCGGCTTCAACCAGTTGCGCGATGCATTGTTTGCCCGTGTCGGCCAGCACGCGGTGCGCCAGCTTGCCACCAGGACATTTGACCATGTTCACGAACTGTCGCTTCGCTTCCATCTGGAAAGGCGCATCGGCGGCCTGTCCAGGATTATCGAGCGCGGCACAAAGGGTATTGAAACCATTGTCCGTTTCACCATCCTCAACAGCCTGCCGACCATCCTTGAATTCACGCTGATGGCCGGCGTCATCTGGTACAATTTCGATTTCCGCTATGTCCTCGTCATCGCCGTGACGATCTGGGCCTATATCTGGTTCACCGTGCGCGCCAGCGACTGGCGGATCACCATCCGCCGCGAGATGAACGACAGCGACACCGACGCCAATTCCAAGGCGGTCGACTCGCTTTTGAACTTCGAGACGGTCAAGTATTTCGGCAATGAGCGTATGGAAGCCGAGCGTTTCGACCACTCCATGGCGCGTTACGAAAAAGCCGCAACGCAGTCCTGGACGTCGCTTTCCTGGCTCAATTTCGGCCAGACGGTGATTTTCGTGATCGGCATGGCTGTCTGCATGATCCTGTCGGCCCGCGCCGTGATGGCCGGCACGCAGTCAATCGGCGACTTCGTCATGATCAACGCTTTGTTGATGCAGCTTGCCATCCCGCTCAATTTCATCGGCTTCGTCTACCGAGAGATCAAGCAGGGCCTTGCCGATATCGAACAGATGTTCGCGCTCCTGGATGTTGAGCCGGAAATCCGTGACAAGCCGGACGCCAAGCCCCTGAAAGTCACCGACGGTGCCATCCGGTTTGAGGACGTATCGTTCACATATGACGCACAGCGGCCGATCCTGAAGGGTATTTCGTTTGACGTGCCGGCCGGGGCGATGGTCGCCATCGTCGGACCGTCCGGCGCCGGCAAGTCGACGATATCGCGGCTCCTGTTCCGCTTTTACGATGTCACGCAGGGCCGCATCACGATCGACGGCCAGGACCTGCGCGATATTCGCCAGGAGAGCTTGCGCGCCGCCATCGGCATGGTACCGCAGGACACCGTGCTGTTCAACGACACGATCGGCTACAACATCCGTTATGGCCGCTGGAACGCCGATGACGAGGCGGTTGTGCGGGCCGCCGAAATGGCGCAGATCGGCGACTTCATCAAAGGCCTGCCGGAAGGCTACGACACCCAGGTCGGCGAGCGCGGCCTGAAATTGTCGGGCGGTGAAAAGCAGCGGGTCGCCATTGCCCGGACAATCCTGAAGGCTCCGCCGATCCTGATCTTCGATGAGGCGACATCGGCGCTCGATACCGCCACCGAGCAGGAAATCCAGTCGGCTCTCGACACCGTCGCCAAGGATCACACGACCCTGGTCATCGCCCATCGCCTGTCACCGTCGTCAATGCCGACACCATTATCGTGCTGAAGGACGGCAAAATCGCCGAGCGTGGCACCCATGCCGCACTGCTCGATCGGGGCGGCCTCTATGCGGCAATGTGGGATCGCCAGCGCGAGGCCGACGAGGCGGCCGAGCGTCTGCGCCGCACCCGTGAAAGCGATGCATCCTTCTTTCCGCAGGACACAGAAATGCACGATCCGGACCTGCCGCCGATCGCGCGGCGCGGATTCTCCGGCATCGCCTGAGCCGGCGCAGTGAATTCGTCTCTTCCGCCAGCCCGCCCAGCAGCTTAAAAGTCAGCCATGTCGATCATGCAGTCCGTTACCCAGGCCATTCCGCCGATCCACAAGGAAGGCCGGCCTTTTATCTTCGGCGCCGTCCTGGCGGCGCTGGTTCTCGGGCTATTATGGAAGCCGGCGTTCTGGCTGTTTACCATCCTCGCCGGCTGGCTGGTGATCTTCTTCCGCGATCCGGTCCGCACCGTGCCGGTCGATCCTGGCATCCTCGTCAGTCCGGCCGATGGGCGCATCGAACCTGTCGTGGAAACTGTTCCTCCCTCCGAGCTTGGCCTTGGCGAGGCGCCGCTGACGCGCATTTCGGTCTTCATGAATGTCTTTGACTGCCATATCAACCGCGCGCCGGCGGCCGGAACGGTCGAGACGGTCGCCTACAAGTCCGGCAAGTTTCTCAGCGCCGATCTCGACAAGGCGAGCGACGACAATGAACGCAACGGCATCGTCATTGCCACGGCCGGCGGCGAACGGATCGGCGTCGTCCAGATCGCCGGTCTCGTTGCCCGGCGCATTCTGTGCTGGACGGAAATCGGCGCGCCGCTGGAGCAGGGCGACCGCTTCGGCATGATCCGCTTCGGCTCGCGGCTCGACGTCTTCGTGCCGGACGGATCGACGGTGCTTGTTCATCCCGGACAGCGCGCCATCGCCGGTGAAACGATATTGGCTTCGCTGCCCGGCGCCACGCCGCAACCGCCCTTCGCCAGCCGCAAGGCGTGACATGACAAGCCTGTTCCCACCGGTCGATCCGGAAGACGACGACAGCTCCAACGACGCTCCGGTCAGCAGCCTGGATGCGCGCTTGCGACGCCGCCGTCTGGTGCCGTTCCGCGCGCTATTGCCCAATATGGTGACGCTGCTGGCGATTGCCGCCGGCCTGACGGCGATCCGCATGGCGATGGAGGGGAATTTCGAACTGGCAGTCGGCGCGCTGATTTTTGCGGCAATCCTGGACGGCGTAGACGGGCGCGTGGCGCGGCTTTTGAAATCGACGTCACGCTTCGGCGCGCAACTTGATTCGCTTGCCGATTTCGTCAATTTCGGCGTTGCCCCGGCGATCCTGCTTTATGTCTGGCGATTGCAGGACCTGAAAGCGTTCGGCTGGATTGTGGCCCTGGCCCTGGCGATCTGCACCGCCTTGCGCCTTGCCCGGTTCAATTCCGCACTCGATGCCAGCCCCGGTCCGGATTGGCACAAGGATTACTTTGTCGGCATTCCCGCGCCGGCCGGTGCCATGACGGTGCTTCTGCCGCTGGCGGTGTCCAAAATCGGCATTCCGGTGCCACCGGAGGCTGCCGTGCTGGTGGCGCTCTATACCGCAGCAATCGCGCTATTGATGGTCAGCCGTTTTCCGACCTGGTCCGGCAAGCGTCTCGGTCAGCGCATCCCGACTGATTCCGTTATGCCGTTTCTGGTCATGGCGGTTCTCATGATCGCCCTGCTGATCAGCTATCCGTTCTCCGTTCTGGCCGTCGGTGTGATCTTCTATCTTGCCCACCTGCCGGTCGCCTGGCGCGCCTGGAACAAGCGCAATGCCGCCGAAACCGCATCTCAGGCCAAGGCGGACGAAAACGCCGACGGCCCGCCAGAGGACTAGAACATTTTTGACTAACTCGTGGTCATTTGACCGGCTACGGCCTTGCCTCCTTGGCGGTTCTATTCCGCCGCTTCGGGAAGTTTGAAGGCCGGCTCGGCCACCTGCTGATTGTCCTGCCGCACCGGTCCCGCGTCATTCGCGGAGACACGAACCGGCTCGGCGGCCGGAACGTTGCGGCGCAAGAGCCGCGCCATCATCGCCTTGAGGGCCGCGGCAAGACGGCCGATCCGTGCTGCGTTGCGGGCATAGGCGCTAACGGCATTGGCCGGCAAGGTGAGCAGCACCGGCACCAGGATAAGCGTCAGGATGGTGGAGAATGCCAGCCCGAAGATCACCGCGGTGGACAATTGCACCCACCACACCGAGGTGATGCCGCCGACGGAGATCACCCGCTCGAAGAAGTTGAAATTGACCTGCGTCGCCATCGGAATGAGGCCGGCGATCGTGGTGGTCGTCGTCAACAGGATCGGCCGCAGCCTTTGCGCCGCCGTCTTCAGCACCGCGTCACGGACTTCCGCGCCCTCCGCCCGCATCCGGTTATAGGTATCGATCAGCACGATGGCGTTGTTCACCACGATGCCGGCCAGCGCGATGATGCCCGTCCCGGTCATGATGATGGAGAATTTCTGACCGGTGACGACCATGCCGATCAGCGCCCCGGCGGCCGCCAGAATGACGGTCATCAGCGTGATCACCGTCTGGTAGAAGCTGTTGAACTGGGTCACCAGGATGATAAACATCAAGAACAGCGAGCCGAGCATCGCCCGCATCAGGAATTCACCCGATTCCTTCTGTTCCTCGTCGGCGCCGCGGAAGCGGAAGAAGATGCCTTCCGGCCAGCTCTGCTGATCGATCACGGCCTGCAGTTCGCCGACCTTCTGGTCGACAGTGGTGCCGTCGCTCTGGTCGACGCCGGCCTTGACGCTCATCGCGTAGAGGCCGTCCTTGCGGGTGATCGAGGAGACTTTCGGCCGCGCCTGGCGGGTGACGAAATTGGCGATCGGCACCTGGCCGTTTTCCGTCTTCAGCTTGAGCGCGTCGAAGCGGTCGAGCGTGCGTTCCGATTGCGGCAGCCTGACCCGGATTTCAACCTCGTCGTCGGCGTCGTTCGGCCGGTATTTGCCGATCATCACGCCATTGGTGACGAGCTGGATCATCGAGCCGACCGAGCCGATGCCGGCGTGATAGCGGCCGGCTTCCTCGCGGTCGATCTTCAGTTCCCATTCGATGCCGGGCAGGGGGGTGTCGTCCTCCACGTCCAGAAGGCCGTCAACGGTTTCGAACTGTTGGCGCATCTGGCGCGTGACGGCCAGCACCTGATCGTAATTGTTGGCGCTGATCTGCAGCGTGATGTCCTTGCCGGTCGGCGGTCCGCCCTCGATCTTGCGCGGCTCCACCCTGACGCCAGGCAGGTCGGCCGTCAGGGTACGGATATCGGCTTCGATCGCAGGCCAGGGCCGGCGCTTGGAATAGGCCGTCATTTCCAGATTGAGCTCGCCGACCAGGTCGGCCGGCTTGTCGGCGACACCGCCGATCGCCTGATTGCCGCGGCTGCCGGCGCCATTCGGATAGGCCGCGGTGACGACATTCTCGATGCCGGAAATGCCCAGCATGATCCCTTCGACCTGGGCAACGATCGCCAGCGCCTCGCGCGATGACAAATTGCCGCGAGCCGACACCAGCACCACGGTCTGGTCCGGCTCCTCGTTGACGAAGAACTCGACGCCGTTGGAGTGCTTGCCGAATCCCATGAAGATGGAAACGACAAGCCCCAGTATGACGATAAGCGTCAGGACATTGCCGGTCAGCGTCGCTGTCAGGCCGCGCAGAAAGCGCACATAGGCGCCCGTGAAGCCGGGCACCGTATCCGCGTCGAGTTCGCTGTCGTGGGACAGCATGCCGGCAATGTTGTGGTCATCGCGGGCATGCGACCAGGCGCTGACGATCCGCGAGGCGTAGCGCGCGATGAAAAACACCAGCACCGCCACTGCCGGAGCCGCAAGACCGATGATGATCATCGAACCGACTGGCATTCCGGACAGTGCCGGCTGCAGACCGAACCATGTGCCGGCGCCGGCGACTAGGGCCGCCGCCAGCCCGACCAGGTTCGGGCCGCGCTCCGCCATCCAGTGGGCGATCTCGGCCGTCAGTGCGCCGGTGACCGGCAGGAAGATCATCGCCGTCATCAGCGAGGCCGACAACACGATGATCACCATGATCGGCAGGAAGCTCATGAACTCGCCGGGCACGCCGGGCCACAAGAGCATCGGCAAGAACGCCGCCAGCGTCGTCGCCGTCGACGATACCACCGGCCAGAACATCAGTTTTGCGGCGCGGATATAGGCCTCGTTGCGGTCCATGCCCTCGGCGATTTTCCGGTCGGCATATTCCACGACGACAATGGCGCCATCGACCAGCATGCCCACTGTCAGCACCAGCCCGAACATGACCATCATGTTGACGGTCATGCCGACCGCGCCAAGGATCAGGAAGCCGACCATGAACGAAGTCGGGATCGCCAGGCCGACAAGCAGCGCGGAGCGCAGGCCGAGCGCCGCCAGCACGACGATCATCACCAGCAGGATGGCCGTCATGATCGCCGATTGCAGCGAGCCCAGCACCTCGTGGATGAAGTTCGACTGGTCGAGCAGGAAACTGACCTGTACGGTTTCCGGCCAGTCCCTGGTCACGGTGTCGACGGCCAGGCGGACAGCCCGGTTGTTTTCCACGATGTTGGTACCGAGCCGTTTGACGACCTCAATCAGGATCGCCGGCTCCGAATTGACCCGCGTGAACACTGTCGGGTCCTTGAAGGTGCGACGGATCTCGGCGACGTCGCGCAGCGTCACGACGCCTTCTCCGTTCTGCTTGATCGGCAGCGAATAGACGTCCTCGGCCGTTTCGATCAGGCCCGGGACCTTGACATTGAAGCGGCCGCGGCCGGTGTCCAGGAAGCCGGCCGGGACGAGCTGGTTGTTATTGGCCAGCGACTGCAACAATTCCTGCTGGGTGATGTCGTAGGATTCCAGCCGGGCCATGTTGATGATGACCTCAAGCTGCTCCTCGCGCTCACCTTTCAGATTGCCTTCCAGCACGGTTGGCACAGCCTCGATCTCGTCCTGCAACTGCTTGGCGAAACGATAGAGCGTGCGCTCCGGCACCGGGCCGGAAACCGCAATTGTGATCGTCGGCACCAGCGCGAAGTTAGTCTCGGTGATGACCGGCTCGTCGGCTTCGGCCGGCAATTCCGCCTTGGCCTGGTCGACCTTGGCGCGAATGTCGTTGAGCGCTTCGTCCTTGTCGAAGTCGATATCGAACTCCAGGACGATGCCGGCATAGCCCTCCGAGGCGACCGCTGTTATCTCCTTCAAGCCGTCAAGGCCGCGCAGATGCGTCTCCATCGGCCGCACTAGCAGCCGTTCCGCATCCTCCGGCGAAACGCCCTGCTGGGCGACGGAGACGAAGAACACCGGCACGTCGATATCCGGATTGGCTTCCTTGGGGATGCTGAGATAGGCTGCGACACCCGCCGCGATCATCACCACCATCATCGTCAGGACCGACCGCGGCCGCCTAAGGACGTTTTCAAGCATGGCAAGCATCAGCGGATTTCCACTTCTGCGCTGCCGTTATTATCGGATGCCGGCGGCGGCATCAGCGATGCAGCCTGCGCCGGCATCGGCTTCACCTTCTGCCCGGCCAGCACATAGTCCTGGCCGATCGTGATGACACGCGCCGTCTCGTCAAGCCCGCCGACCCACAACGCATCGCCTTCCGTGCCGATCACCTCGACCGGCCGGAAGCGCACTATGTCTTCGCCGTCGACGACCTGCACGCCGATCCGGCCGGTGTCATCGAGTGTCAGATAGGACGAGGAGACCAGATGCGCCTTGCTTGCCGGCAACGGCACCTCGGCGACGGCGGTCACGCCGTCCTTGATCCGGCCATTTTCGTTGGCAAGGCGGATCTCGACCCGGAACGTGCGCGTGTCGGGATCGGCGGAGGGCGCGATATAGTCGATCACGCCATTGGCGATCACGCCGCTCACCAGCCTCACATCGGCGCCCATGCCTTCAGCCAATACGCCGATCTGGCGTTCCGAAACCTGGCCGATCATTTTCATCGGGTCGCTGTCGATGACTGTCACGCAGGTGCTGCCGGCGGCAAGAACGTCGCCGGCATCGGCAAGCGGGTCCTGTACGATCCCGGCGATCGGCGCGCGGATCTCCGTGCGCGACAATTCCAGCTCGGCTTCCGCCACCACGGCTTTCGCCGCATCGAGGCCGGCTTCCAGCCCGGCAATATCGTTCTTGGCGGCATAACCCTTTTGCACCAGCCTGGTTTGCGCCTGAAGGTCGATCTCCGCCTGCTTCAGGCCGGCTTTGGCCTTGGCGAGGTTGGCCTGTCTCGCGCCGTGTTCAATGACGCAGAGAACGTCGCCGGCCGCGACGCTCTGGCCCTTTTCCACCAGCCGCTTTTCCAGGATCCCGCCGGTTTGCGCGCGAACCTCGACGATCGTGTCGGCCTCGGTGCGGCCGCGAACTTCAAGCCGCGAGGCGCGATCGCGCGCCTGGTGCAGCTCGACCTGGACCGCAAACAGGTTTTCGGCGACTTCGCTCTGGCGCTCGGTAATGGTCGTGGTATCGGCGCCGGGCTGACCGCCGATCACCGTCTTGCCGGTCAGCATGTAGTAAGACA
>CAJHXO010000088.1_pt1 | contig 11815 bp, 10 predicted proteins | sample 9198491 | NCBI WGS metagenome assembly CAJHXO01 (sample SAMEA7708296, study PRJEB35096) | sediment metagenome | biome: marine neritic benthic zone biome [ENVO:01000025]; feature: sediment [ENVO:00002007]; material: shallow marine sediment [ENVO:03000034] sea grass bed [ENVO_01000059] ...
CGACGTCATTGACCGGTTCGGCAACATGGTTGCGGCGACACCGAGCGGCGGCTGGCTGCAATCCAACCCGGTCATTCCCGGGCTCGGATTTGCCTTGGGCTCGCGCGCCCAGATGTTCTGGCTGGAGGAGGGGCTGCCGGCCTCCCTGGCGCCGGGCAAGCGCCCCAGAACGACGCTGACGCCATCGCTCGCCTGGCGCGACGGCAAGCCCTGGATGGCCTTCGGGACGCCCGGTGGCGACGGTCAGGACCAGTGGTCCCTGATCTTCCTGTTGCGCCATCTTCATCATGGCCTCAACCTGCAGGAAGCGATCGATGCGCCGTATTTCCATAACAAGCATTTCCGCTCCTCGTTTTATCCACGCGGCGCCGAGCTTGGCGTCGTGGAGGTCGAGGACCGTTTCAGCGCGGCCGTGATCGGCGAGCTGAAATCGCGGGGCCACGATGTCCGTGTCAATGATGGCTGGTCGATCAGCCGCCTGTCGGCGGCGGCGCGCCAGGGCGACGGCGTGCTGAAGGCGGCGGCCAATCCGCGCGGCATGCAGGGCTATGCGGTCGGACGCTGAGATCTTGATGCGGTTTGGCGCGGAGATTCAAGGAGAATGCCATGAGAAAGCTGCAGTCGCAGGGTCTTCACCACGTCACCCTGGTGGGCGCCGACCGGCAGACGAGCATCGACTTCTGGGAGGGCGTTCTGGGCATGCCGTTCGTCTTCGAACAGCCGAACCTGGATGTCGCCGCGGAAAACCACCTTTACTTCGATCCGGGTGACGGGCGGCTGATCACCGTCTTCACCGATGAGGGGCGCAAGCCGGAACCGGGCCGCACGCCGACCGATATCGGCTGTGTCCATCATGTTGCCTTCTCCATCTCGCAGGCGACCTTCAAACAGGCGGTCGAGCGGCTCGACGAAAGGGGGATAATGCATAGCGGCGTCAAGGACCGGGGCTTCATGGATTCGATCTATTTCAAGGATCCGCTGGGCCTGCTTGTCGAACTGGCATCATTCCGCTTCGAGCCGCCCTGGGGCAGCACCCATGCCGACGTGCTGATGGAGGCGCACAAGCTCAGGGCCGAGCGCGGCGACTATGCCATTGCCGAAATCCATCTGGCCGACGCAATTGAGCGGCTGACGGCGCGCAACCGGCCGAGCCTGTCCGACGACCGGACGTCGAAAAACCCGTACTGAGCCCGGCGGCTTTAGGCGCCGGTCAGCGGCGTAATCTGGATCTCCACGCGGCGGTTGGCGGCCTTGCCGGCGGCGGTGGCGTTGGAGGCGATGGGCCGGCTCTCGCCGTAGCCGCGGATGACGAAACGGCGGGCATCGATGCCGGAATCGGAAAGGAACGAGGCAACGCTTGTCGCCCGGCGCTGCGAGAGGTCGAAATTGTACTGGTCGGAACCGTCGCTGTCGGTGTGGCCATAGACATCGACGAGGGTCTGGTTGAACTTCTTCAGTACCAGGCTGACGGAACTCAACACCTGGAAAAACTCCGGTTTGATCGCATCCTGATCGACGCCGAAGGTTATATTGCTCGGCATGTTGAGGACGATATTGTGGCCGACGCGGGTAACGCTGACGCCGCTGCCCCGGAGCTGGGCGCGCAGTTCGGCTTCCTGCCTGTCCATGTAGAGGCCGATGCCACCGCCGGTCAGCGCGCCGAGGCCGGCGCCCAGCAGCACCGATTTACGGGTGTCGCCGCCGGTCGCTTCGCCGATGACCAGACCACCGAGCGCGCCGGCCGCCGCACCAATGCCGGTGCCGAGCGCGGTGTTGCTGGCCTTTTGCTGGCCGGTATAGGGATCGGTGGTGACGCAGGCGGTCATGGCGAGCGACGCCACGGTGACGATTGCGAGTTTTTTCATGACGCGATCCCTTCAGACTGATCTGCATTTCTGTGTAGTCAGGCCGGCCGACTCGCTCAAGGGCCTTGTTGCATGGTTTCAACAGCGCAAAAGGCAACAAGACGGCTACATCACGGCGCCAATCTGCCAGGGCACGAATTCATTGTCGCCATAGCCGAAATCCTCCGATTTGGAGCGCTTGCCGGAGGCGACACGGAGAAGTTCCTCGAAAATCTCCCGGCCCTTGTCCTCGATCGAAACGCCGTCAAGCACGTCGCCGCAATTGATGTCCATGTCGTCGATCATGCGGGCGTAGGTGTCGGAGTTCGTTGCCAGTTTGACCGATGGCGCCGGCTTGTAACCGAAGGCCGAGCCACGGCCGGTCGTGAAGGCGACCAGATTGGCGCCTGAAGCCACCTGACCGGTAACGGAACAGGGGTCGTAGCCGGGCGAATCCATGAACACGAAGCCGCGTTCGGTGACCGGTTCGGCATAGCGATAAACGCCGCGCAAGGTGCTGGTGCCGCCCTTGGCGGCGGCGCCCAAGGATTTTTCCAGAATGGTTGTCAGACCGCCGGCCTTGTTGCCGGGTGAGGGGTTGTTGTTCATCTCGCCGCCGTGCCTGGCCGTATAGGCCTCCCACCAGTGAATGAGGTCGACAAGCTTTTCGCCGGTCGCGCGATCTGCCGCGCGGCGGGTCAGGAGGTGTTCGGCGCCATAGATCTCCGGCGTTTCCGACAGGATGCAGGTGCCGCCGTTCCTGACCAGCAGGTCGGATGCCACGCCCAGGGCCGGATTGGCGGTGATGCCGGAATAGCCGTCCGAGCCGCCGCATTGCAGCGCCAATGTCAGCTCTGAGGCAGGCGCCGGCTCGCGGCGAACCGCATTGGCGTCGGCCAGCATGTCGCGTATGGCGGCAACGCCGTCCTCGATGGCGCGCCTGGTGCCGCCGGCGCCCTGGATCGTCATGGTTTTGAAAGCGGCGCCTTCGGTGAGGCCATAGGTCTCCTTCAGGCGCGGGATCTGGAAAACCTCGCAGCCGAGGCCGACAATCAGAACGCCGGCAAGATTGGGATGGGCGGCGTAGCCCCACAGGGTGCGCTCAAACAGCTCAAAGCCCTCGCCGGAATCGGCCATGCCGCAGCCGGTCCCGTGGACGAAGGAAACAACTCCGTCGACATTGGGAAAGTCGTCCAGCATGCCGGTGCGATTGCAAGTCTCGGCAATGAAGCGGGCAACGGAGGCGGAGCAGTTAACGCTGGTCAGGACGCCGATATAATTGCGCGTACCGACCTTGCCGTCCGGCCGGTGAAAGCCGTCAAAAGTCCGGCGCTGGCTTTCCGGCAACACATTGTCGTCTTGCGCCGTCTCGGCGAAACGGTAATCGCGCTCGAATTCCGCCACTGCGCAATTGTGCTCATGGACATGCTCGCCGGCGGCGATTTCGGCAGTGGCAAAGCCGATGATCTGGCCGAATTTATGAACGGGATCGCCACTGGCGATCGCCACCGAAGCAAGTTTGTGGCCTTTGGGAACGCGGGAGGAAACCACGACATCGCCAATGGCAATTCCCGGCTCCAGGGCGTCGATGGCGACGATGACGTTGTCGTCGGCATGAAGGCGGATATGGCGGGGAGCGGACATGGCATATTCCTTCAGACATTGTGCCGCGTTTGGCCGGGGCGAACCCTCAAGGCGGTGCGATCTGGTTCGGCGGACAGGCTTAACGGAATGTGGTTCCGGGTCAACTTGCAACAAAAATTGCAAGAAGAATTCGACGGGAAAAGTATTTGCTTGTATAGCGCCGCCGTTCCCCTCTAGTCTTCGGGTCGGAATTTTGTCGCAAACGACCAGAATAACGGACAGGCAAAGCCTGCGGCGATTGAGGGAGGAACAGGGTTTGGCCGTCCTGGAGCTTCGAGGCATTTCGAAGAATTTTGGGGCAATCAACGCACTTGCCGACGTTGATCTGTCCATCGAAGCCGGTGAAGTCGTTGGCCTGATGGGCGACAACGGCGCCGGCAAATCGACCCTGGTCAAGATCATAGCCGGCAATTTTCCGCCAAGCGCCGGCGAGATCGTGCTCGAAGACAAACCGGTGCAATTCCATAAACCGGTCGAGGCGCGTGAGAAGGGTATCGAGGTCGTCTATCAGGATCTGGCGCTTTGCGACAATCTGACGGCCGCGGCGAACGTCTATCTCGGCCGCGAGGCGAAGAAGCGGTTCGGGCCATTCTCCATCCTTGACTATCCGGCCATGTACCGGCGGGCCGGGGAGCTGTTTGAAGAGCTGAAATCGGAAACGCGGCCGCGCGACCTTGTCCGGCAGATGTCCGGCGGTCAGCGCCAGGCGGTGGCGATTGCGCGCACGCGGCTGTCCGATCCGAAGATCGTGCTGATGGACGAACCGACGGCGGCGATCAGCGTGCGCCAGGTGGCGGAGGTCCTCAGTCTGATCCGACGGCTGAAGGAGACAAACCATGCCGTCGTGCTGATCAGCCACCGCATGCCCGATGTGTTTGCCGTCAGCGACCGTGTCGCCGTGCTGCGGCGCGGCCAGAAGGTGGCCGACAAGGAAATCAGCAAGAGTTCACCCGAAGAGGTCACCGGCCTTATCACCGGCGCGATCGAGGCCGCTTGAGGGGATGCGGATATCATGACCGATACTGTGCAAAGTGAGGGGCTTGTTGATATCGCAACGGTCACCCGGCAGCGCGAGAAAGGTTTGCTGCAGACGATCGTCAATGCCCAGCCTTTCTGGGTGCTTGTCGCGCTGATCATCATCAGTGTCATCATGAGTTTCGTCAGCGATACCTTCATGACGGAGCGCAACCTATTCAACACAACGCGCAATTTCGCCTTTATGGGAATTATTGCGCTGGGCATGACGACGGTGATCGTCACTGCCGGCATCGACCTTTCGGTCGGCTCGGTGATGGGCGTTTCGGGCATCATGGTCGGGCTGGTCATGGCGGCCGGCTATCCGGTCTGGGCCGGGCTTGCCGCCTGCCTGGCCGTGGCGATGATCTGCGGACTGATCAACGGCGTGCTGATCGCCTATCTGAAGCTGTCGCCGTTCGTCGTCACGCTGGGCATGCTGGCGATGGCGCGGTCGATGGCGCTGGTGATTTCCAACAACAAGATGTTCTGGGAATTCGGGCCAGATCAGGAGCTGTTGTTCTGGATCGGCGGCGGCACGGCGCTTGGCGTCGCCAATCCGGTCTGGGTGCTGATCATCATGACGGTGATTTTCGTGCTGCTTTTTCGTTTTTCGACCTGGGGCCGCCATGTCTTTGCCATCGGCGGCAACGCCAATGCGGCCAAGCTGTCGGGCGTGCCGGTCGAAATGGTCATTGTCTCCGTTTACGTCCTGTGCAGCCTGACCGCCGGAATCGCGGCGTTCCTGATGGTCGGCTGGCTCGGGTCGGTGACCAATGCGCTGGGCATGACGTATGAATTGCAGGTCATTGCGGCAACCGTGATCGGCGGCGCAAACCTGATGGGGGGCCAGGCCTTTGCGTTGGGCGCGCCGATCGGCGCGGCCCTGGTGGAGGTGATCCGCAACAGCCTGCTGCTGGCCGGCGTGGACCCGTACTGGCAGGGCATGTTCCTCGGCGGCTTTATCATTCTCGCGGTGCTTCTTGAGAAACTCCGCGGAACAAGGAGCGATTGAACCGTTCCAAAACCCCAAGTAACCCAGCAAGCAACCCAGGGAGTGAAATATGACGATGAAGAAACTGCTTTTGGCCGGTTCCGTTGCCATTTTTTCGGTGACCGGGCTGGCCCAGGCCGCGGACATGAAGTTCGCGCTGGTGCCCAAGGCGATGAACAATCCGTTCTTCGATCTGGCGCGCGACGGCTGCATGAAGGCCCAGGCTGAACTGGATGGCGTGGAATGCTATTATATCGGCCCGGGCGAACATACCGAGCAGGAGCAGATCCAGATCGTTCAGGATCTGATCACTCAGGGCGTTGACGGTATTGCCGTGGCGCCGTCGAATGCGCCGGCCATGGCGCGGGCGTTGAAGGCGGCCAGCGACGCCGGCATTCCGGTGATGACCTGGGATTCCGATCTGCTCGACAAGGACAAGGCTCTGCGCACGACCTATGTCGGCACCAAGAACTATGACATCGGCGTCAATCTTGCGAAGCTTGCTCAGGGCATGAAGCCTTCCGGCGGTTCTGTCTGCCTGCAGACCGGCGGTGCGGCGGCGGCCAACCACAATGAACGCCTGCAGGGCATCCGCGATACGCTGGGCGGGCGCAGCGGCACGACGCCTCCGGGCGAACCGCTTGCCGGCGAGAATGGCTGGAGCGAAGTCGCCGGCTGTCCGCTGGTGACGGACGATGACGGCGCCAAGGCGGTTCAGGGCCTGACCGACATGCTCAACAAGTATGGCGATCTGGATGCCTTCATCTCCACCGGTGCGTTCACGCAATGGTCGGACAATGCCTACCGGCAAGCCATCGCGCCGCATCAGGCGCGGATGGATTCCGGTGAACTCGTCGTCGTCGTTGCCGATACGCTGCCGATGCAGATGCAGCAGTTGAAGGACGGCGCAAGCCACGGCCAGGTCGGCCAGCGGCCGTTCGAGATGGGCTACAAGGCGATGTTCATCCTGCAGGATCTGGCTGCGGGCAAGTCCGTCGAGGATCCGATCTATACCGGTCTCGATGTCTGCGAAAAGGGCAATGCCGACAGTTGCCTGGCGCAATAGACCTGCGTTTTTCCATCAGACAATGACGGGCGGCCCTGTGCCGCCCGTTTTCTTTCAGTAACACGTCAGCCTGGCACGTCGATCCAGCGGCGCTCCTTGGCGGCGCTCAGGATGGCATCGATCACCGCCTGAACGCGCGCCGCCTCGCGGAAATCGGGAAAGGCCTTGCCGTCATCGGCGACGGCGGTCAGGAAATCGCGCATCTCGATGGTTTTCAGGTCGTTGAAGCCGAGCTGGTGGCCGGGCGCCGGACAGAAGGCGGCGTAGGGTTCATGCGCCGGGCCGGCGGCGATCGTCCGGAACCCGGAGGTTCTGGCATCGGCGCCGTCCTGAAAGAGACGCAGTTCGTTGAAGCGTTCCTGGGAGAAGCCGATCGATCCCTTCGTGCCGACGATCTCATAGGCAAGCTGCATGGTCTGGCCGGCGGCCAGCCAGTTGGCCTGAATGGCGCCGGACGCCCCGCCGGCAAACTCCAGCAGCGCGTGGCACTGGTCGTCGACTTCGATCTTGGCCGGCGCGCCGTCGGGGCCGGGCCGGGTTGCAAAGACGGTCGTGGCATGGGCGCTGACGCGGGCAATGTCGCCGATCAGGAAATGCGCCAGCGACACGATATGGCTGCCCAGATCCATTGTCGCGCCGCCGCCGGCCGGATCGAGGCGCCACGTCCAGGCGGCGTCAGGATCGCGCATATAGTCCTCGGCATGGATGCCGCGAAACGAGACGATCTCGCCGATTTCGCCAGCGTTTATCAGATCGCGGGCCAGCACCTGTATCGGGTTCTTGATGTAGTTGAAGCCGACGATTGTCGTCGCTCCGGCGGCTTCCGCCAGATCGGCGAGGTCACTGGCCTCGGCAAGACTGGCGGCGAGCGGCTTTTCGCAATGCACGGCCTTGCCGGCGGCTATTGCGGCCTTGGCCATCGGCACATGGAAGCTGTTGGGTGCGGTGATATGGACGACATCGACGGCGGGATCGGCGATCAGCGCGCGCCAATCGGCGGTGGCGCGGGCAAAGCCGAAGCGGCGGGCGGCGTCTTGCGCCAACTCTTCGCTGGCATCGGCCAGCATTTCCAGGCGCGGTCCTTTCGGCAGCTCGAAAACCTGGCCGACAGCGGCCAGCGCAAAGGCATGGCTGGCGCCCATGAAACCCGATCCGATCAGGCCAATGCCCAGTTCGCTCATTGCCGCGGTCCCGGTGACGCTCAGATCGTCATGGCCGCGTCAGGCTGCGCCTGTGTATCGGAACAGCCGAGCACGGTCTGGTCCATATCGACCAGCGAGCCGGTCATCATGCCGGACTCATCGCTGGCCAGGAAGGCTATGGTTCTGGCGACTTCCGACGTTTTCAGGAGCCGGCCGAACGGCTCTCCGGCTTCCGCCTTGGCCAGCCAGCCCTCGTCACCGCCGTGATAACGTGTCTGGATGCTGTGCTCGCCTGGCGTATCCATCCAGCCGATATTGAGGCCGTTGACGCGGATCTGATTGCGCATCAGCGAATAGGCGGCGTTGCGCGTCACGGTCTGCAAGGCGCCCTTGGAGGCACAATAGGCGGTAATGAAGGACTGGCCGCCATAGCCCGACATGGAAATGACATTGACGATCGTACCCTTGATCGCCTCGCGGATCATGATCTTTGCCGCGTCCTGAATGAGGAAGAACGGCGCGCGGACATTGATTGCGAACATTGAGTCGAACAATTCCGGCGACGTGTCGAGGATCGTGCCGCGGTCGGTGATCGCCGCGGCATTGACCAACGTGTCGACCCGGCCGAAAGCCTCGTCGGCGGCGGCGATGACGGTGCGGCATTGATCGAGGTCGCCAAGGTCGGCCTTGACGAAGACGGTCTTGCAGCCCTTGGCGGAGATGTCGGCGGCAACCGCTTCACCGCGTTCGGCATTGCGGCCGCAGATCACCAGGCCGCCGGCGCCGCGTTCGGCGAAGAGCCGGGCCGTCGTTTCGCCAAGCCCCTGCGTGCCGCCGGTGACGACGGCGATCTTGCCGTCCATTGATGCCGTCATCTTGTTTCTCCCTGACCGGTGATTTCGTAGCCGGCGACGGTCAGCGCCGCCGTCATGGTTTCAAAGCCGATACGCGAATAGTCCAGCGGGTTGGCCTTGGCCGGATCCTGCTCGGCCTCGACGATCACCCAGCCTTCATAGCCGATATCGGCAAGGGTCCGGGCAACCTCGGAAAAATCGATCATGCCGTCGCCGGGCACGGTGAAGACACCCTCCAGAACCGAATCAAGAAACGACCACTTGTCCTTGTCTATCCTGGCTAAAATATCGCCACGGACGTCCTTGGCGTGGACATGGTTGATGCGCTTGCTGTGGTTCTTCGCCATGCGGATCGGGTCGCCGCCGGCAAACAGCATGTGGCCGGTGTCGAACAGCAGGCCGAGCGCCTCGCCGGTGTGATTCATCAGGAGATCGACCTCGCGCTCGCTTTCAACAGCGGTGCCCATATGGTGGTGGAAGGCCAGCGCAACGCCCTTTTCGGCGCAGTGTTCGGCCAGCGTGGTCATTCTGCTGCCATAGGCGGGAAAATCCTCGTCGGCCATTTTCGGTCGTGTCGATAAGGGCGCGTCGCGGACGTTCTGGACCGTGCCGGCGGTCTCGCCATAAAAGATCACCGGCGCGCCGCATTCGCGAAACAGGGTGAGCTGCGGCGTGATCCGCTCGATCTCGTTTTCAACATCATTGGTCAACAGCGTGCCGGAGAACCAGCCCGAGGCGAGCGCCAGGCCGTGGCGCTCGAGGATCGGCGTCAGTTCGGCGCTGGTCGGCGGGAACTTGCCGCCGGTCTCCACGCCGGAAAAGCCGGCTTGCCTGCTTTCCGCCAGACAGGTTTCCAGGCTGGTATCGCCGCCGAGTTCCGGCAGGTCATCGTTCGACCAGGCAATCGGCGCAACGCCAAGACGGACTTTCATGGCCGGTGTCCTTCTGCTTGATTGGTTGCCTACACGCCGACGCGCTGGGTTTTGCGGCCCTCGTCGTGGTCCTTGCGGGCCTGGCGCACTTCGGCGCGTTCCGAAACCTCAGGCACGCCGACATCCCACCAGGCATCGCCCGGCGTCCACACAAAGGCATCGGTGTTGATGGAGATCACCGTGGTGCGGTCGGTGGTCTTGGCCCATTTGAAGGCGTCTTCCAGGTCGGCCAGGCTTTCCACATGCCGGGCTTCCGCGCCCATCGATCTGGCATGGGCGGCGAAATCGACGGCCACCAGGTCCTTGATCCGGCTGTCCTTGATGAGATTGTTGAAGGAGGCGCCACCCTTGAAGTTCTGCAACCGGTTGATGACGCCGAAGCCGCCATTGTCACAGACGATGACGATCATCTTGTGGCCGGTCAGCACGGTGGAATAGATATCGGAGTTCATCATCAGATAGGAGCCGTCGCCGGTAAAGACGATGACGTCGCGGTCCGGATTGGCCATCGCCGCGCCCCAGCCGCCGGCGATCTCGTAGCCCATGCAGGAAAAGCCGAATTCGCAATCGAAGGTGCCCGGCGTCTTGGCCTGCCAGACTTTGGCCAGTTCGCCTGGCAGGCCGCCGGCGGCGGTCAGGACGAGATCGGTGTCGTCGCAGATGCGGTTGATGACGCCGATGACCTGGGCATAGGACGGCACCGGCGCGTTGGTCGGCTTGGTGACGTCGGCGACCGTTTCGCCCCATTTTGCATATTCGTCCTTGCCCATCTTCGTCCAGGCGGCGTCGGCCTGCCAGCCGGCAAGCAGGCCGGCAAGTTCGGTGAGGCCCTCGCGGGCATCGCCGATGACGGCCAGCGCCCGGTGCTTGTTGGCATCGAAGCGCGCGGCGTTGAGCGCGATGAAGCGGGCATCGCCGGCAAAGGCCGACCACGAGCCGGTGGTGAAGTCCTGCAACCGGGTGCCGACCGCCAGAATGACATCGGCGTTTTCTGCCAGCGCATTGGCCGATGAGGAACCGATGACGCCCATCGGCCCGGCATTGACCGGATCATCGTGGGTGAGCGCGCCGCGCCCGGCGATCGTCTCCACGACCGGCAGGCCGTGGGCGCCGGCAAACTGCGCCAACGCCTCCTCGGCGCCGGAATAACGCACGCCGCCGCCGGCAATGATCAGCGGCTTCTTCGCGGATTTCAAAAGTTCCGCCGCCGCCGCCAGCCGGCCCGTGTCAGGCCGTGGCCGAGGAACGTGATGGACCGTCGATTCGAAGAACGCTGCCGGATAATCGAAGGCGATCTCCTGAATATCCTGGCACAGGCCGATAAAGGCCGGGCCGCAATCGGCCGGGTCGAGCATCACCGCAACAGCCTGGGGCAGGGAGGAGATGATCTGTTCGGGATGGGTGATGCGGTCCCAATAGCGCGTCACGGCCTTGAAGGCGTCGTTGACGGTCGTCGAAGGATTGCCGAAATGCTCCACCTGCTGCAGCACCGGATCGGGGCGGCGATTGGCAAAAACGTCGCCGGACAGGATCAGCAGCGGCAGCCGGTTGGAATGGGCGACGCCGGCGGCTGTGACCATATTCGTGGCGCCCGGGCCGATCGACGATGTTGCGACCATGAACTGGCGCCGCTTCCTGGCCTTGGCGAAGGCGATCGCCGCCAGCGCCATGGACTGCTCGTTCTGTCCGCGCCAGGTCGGCAGCGTATCCTGGACCGCTTCCAGCGCCTCGGCCAGGCAGGTGACATTGCCGTGACCGAATATGCCGAACACGCCGGCGAAAAGCGGCACCAGTTCACCGTCAATTTCGGTGAACTGGTTGCACAGATAACGCACGACGGCCTGCGCCATCGTCAAACGGATCGTTGTCATGGCTGCCGTTTACCTCCCAATTGCGTCGGCGCCAGGCGGCGCTATATTTTGCTGTCCTGCAAACATTATTGACAAGGCGAGACGGCCGCAACATTCGTTGCGACTTTGGCCTTGCGGAGCCGGCGATATAAGCTCATTCATTGCCCTGCGCTCCGGTCGCTTTGAACCGAAACCGGTGGCGATGCAAGAGCCGGAAAATACGAGGAATGTCGCATGGTGAACTTCGCTCTGTTTGGTTGCGGCCGGATCGGCCGCATGCACGCCGACAATATCGCTGCAAATTCTCGGACCACGCTTTTGGCGGTCTATGATGTCTTTGGCGAGGCGGCGTCGGAGGTCGCGGCCAGCCATCATTGCAAGGCGGCCGCATCGGTCGACGAGATCCTGTCCGATGACGAGGTCGAGGCGGTGCTGATCGCGACATCGACTGATACCCATGCGGATCTTCTGGAAG
>CAJHXO010000250.1_pt1 | contig 11777 bp, 14 predicted proteins | sample 9198491 | NCBI WGS metagenome assembly CAJHXO01 (sample SAMEA7708296, study PRJEB35096) | sediment metagenome | biome: marine neritic benthic zone biome [ENVO:01000025]; feature: sediment [ENVO:00002007]; material: shallow marine sediment [ENVO:03000034] sea grass bed [ENVO_01000059] ...
CAGAACAACGCGCCGAGCACCGTGACAATGGTGATGAGAATCGCGCTGACAAGTAGCGACGTGATGCGGGTTGTGAGGAATGCCTTCGACATCTGATACGCTCCGGACTGAACTCAGAGCGATTTATTAGAATCAATATCGAAACGTTCCGTTAGGAAACGGGACGAAGATTTGGTTAACGGGCGGCGGGCAGGTTGGCCAAAACGCACCAATGCGCAGATAATATTGGATTTTTGCGATAACAACCAAAAGACGTGTCATATCTCTCTTTGCAATTTGTCCGAGATAGCCACGCTATCGGACCGTAAGACGGTCGTCCGGATTGCGGCAATTACAGCCAGGGCGAACAATTGGCTTGAACCGGCGATCCCATCAGGTGTAAATTTAATTAATAATAATTCGCAATTGCACGGTTCATTCAGATGTTCTCGCGCCGGTCACTTCTTTCAAGCGGCGCCGCCCTTGGCGGCCTGGGAATCATGAAACCGGCGGCCACGGCGGCGGCCGAAGCGAAGACACCGTATGGGCATGGCGGCGGCAACCGGCTGGTCGGCTCAGTCGATCATGACCGTAATGGTTTCGATCCGCATGACATTCTGAACGACTGGGATACCGGCGACGTATCAGAACTGCCCAATGGCCGGCGGCTGCGGGAATATCAAATCGTCGCCAGCGACATGGAGGTGGAGATCGCGCCGGGCATCCTGTTTCCGGCCTGGGTCTATAATGGCCGCGTTCCCGGCCCGACCATCCGGGCCAGCGAAGGCGACCTGATCCGCATCCGTTTCAGCAATGCCGGCAGCCATCCCCACACCATGCATTTCCACGGCATCCATCCGGCAAGCATGGACGGCGTGCCCGGTGCCGGGCAGGTCAATCCCGGCGAGGAATTCACCTACGAGTTCCGCGCCGAACCATTCGGCTGTCATCTCTATCATTGCCACTCGCTGCCGCTGAAGCGGCATATCCACAAGGGTCTTTACGGCGCCTTCATCGTCGATCCGGACCCGGCAAGGCATGCCGACCACGAAGCGACCGCTCGGTCCCGGCTGATCGGCACGCCGGAGAATGCTCGGTGGCAGGAATTCGTCATGGTGATGAACGGCTTCGATACCAACTTCGACGACGAAAACGAATTTTATGCCGTCAACTCAATCGCCTTCGCCTATTTCGACAAGCCGATCCGCGTCGAACGATCAAGGCCCATCCGCGTCTATCTGGTCAATGTGACGGAATTCGACGCTATCAATTCGTTCCATCTGCACGCCAATTTCTTCGATTACTACGATCACGGCACGACCCTGACGCCGACGCTGAAAACCGTCGATACGATCATCCAGTGCCAGGGTCAGCGCGGCATACTCGAGTTCAGCTTCGCCGATCACGAGCCCGGCCTCTACATGTTCCACGCCCACCAGAGCGAGTTCGCCGAACTCGGCTGGATGGCAAATTTCCAGGTCGTGTGATGATGCTGAGCCGGGCAAGCCTGCTGTTGCCGGTGGTGCTGATTGCCGGCCTTGTCGCCGTGTTCCTGACCGCTCAGCCCTTCGATTATCTAAGCAAGGGTGCGCCGCCGGGCGAGAGCCTCACGGTTGAACATGTCAGGCTCGACGATCGCGGCATCCACGCCACCGTCCGCGCTGCCGGTTCTGAACCGATGACCATCGCGCAGGTGCAGGTCGACGGCGCCTACCGGACCTTTGCCCAGGATCCGGAGGGGCCGGTCGGATACCTGAAGACGGCCCGGCTCGACATAGTCTATCCCTGGATCGCCGGCGAAACCCACCACCTGGTGTTCCTGACATCGACCGGGGCGGCGTTCGAACATTCAATCGATGTCGCCGTCGCTACGTCCGGCGCAAGCCTCGGCGATCTGACCGGCCTGGCGCTGGTCGGCCTGTTCATCGGTGTTGTCCCGGTGCTGATCGGTTTTGCCTTTTATCCCGCTTTGATGAGTTTCGGCGATGGCGGCCGCCAGTTCGCGCTCGCCCTGACGGTCGGCCTGCTGGCATTTCTGCTGGTCGATACGGTGGGTGAAGGCCTGGAAGTGGCTGAAAAGGCAGCCGACGGGCTGAAGGCCGACCTGGTCGTCTGGCTGAGCGCGCTTTTGACCGCACTGGCGCTGCTAACGATCGGCCGGCGCGGCGGCAGACCGCCGGAAGGCGTGGCGCTGGCCTATTTCATCGCCATTGGCATTGGCGTGCACAATCTCGGCGAAGGGCTGGCGATCGGCGCATCTTTTGCCGTTGGCGAGATTGCCCTGGCATCGTTCCTGGTGCTCGGCTTTGCGCTTCATAACGTCACCGAAGGCATTGCGATTTCCGCGCCGATCCGCCGCGAGGCGATGTCGCCGGTGACGCTGTTCTGGCTTGCCCTGATTGCCGGCGGGCCGGCGATCCCCGGCACCATGACCGGCGGGCTATCGATCTCGCCGCTCTGGACGGCGCTGGCATTCGGCGTTGGCGCCGGCGCCATCCTTCAGGTCATTATCGAGGTCGGCGGTGTGTTCTTGCGGCGCAAGCGCGACATGTCGGCGCCATGGTATTCCGCCGCCAGCCTGTTCGGATTCACCTCAGGCATTGCCGTTATGTATGCCACCGCTTTCGTCGTTCGCAGCTAGGCGTAAGTTTCCATCTGATCCGGCAGCAACACCGCCGCACCGGTCAGCCGGCCATCCCTGAGCCGGGCCAGCGCATCGTTGGCGGCCGAAAGTGAAAACGTTTCGATATGCGTCCGCACGGGCACCTTTGGCGCCAGTTCAAGGAATTCAACCGCATCCTGCCGGGTCAGGTTGGCGACCGAGCGGATGGTGCGTTCGCCCCATAACAGGTCATAAGGGAATGCGGGGATGTCGGTCATGTGAATACCGCCGCAGACGACAATGCCGCCCTTGCGGGTGGCGCGCAGGGCGGCCGGGTCGAGCGCGCCGACCGGCGCGAAGATAATGGCGGCGTCCAGTTCGTGCGGTGGGGGCTTGTCGGATCCGCCGGCCCAGACGGCGCCGAGGTCACGGGCAAATTCCTGCGCGGCCTTATCGCCTGGCCGTGTGAAGGCATAGACTTCCCGTTCCTGGTAGCGGGCGACCTGGGCGACGATGTGGGCGGCGGCGCCGAAGCCGTAAATGCCGAGATGCGTGCCCTCGCCGGCCATTTTCAGGGCCCGGTAGCCAATCAGGCCGGCGCACAGAAGCGGCGCGGCCTCGGCATCGGAATAATCGGCAGGCAGCGGGAAGCAGTAGCGGGCATCGGCAAGCGCATAATCGGCATAACCGCCATCGATCTGGTAGCCGGTAAAGCCCGGCGCGTCGCACAGGTTCTCCTGTCCCGCCCGGCAATAGTCGCAACGTCCGCACGTATGGCCGAGCCAGGGAATTCCGACCCGCTCACCGATGGCAAAGCCTTCCGCGCCATCACCGATGGCCTGGATATGCCCGACGATTTCATGACCCGGAACGATCGGCAGTTTGGCGTCGCTCAAATCGCCGTCGACGACGTGCAGATCGGTGCGGCAGACGCCGCAAGCCGCAATCTTCACCAGAACCTGGCCCCGACCAGGTTCCGGCGTATCGTACGTGACCGGCACCAGTGGCGTGCCGGGCGCTTCAAGGATCATTGCGTGCATGGATGACTGCCGCTGCCACGTGGCTCAAAGCGCCGAGCGTACCCGCTCATAGGCCTGCTTCAGCTCTTCGCCGAGGGAGCGCGTCGCCGCGCCCAGGCGCTCCGCCGATTCCTCAAGATCGGCTTCCCTGACGAATTCGTCCCATTTCGGCTCAAGTTTGGCCCATTCGTCCTGGAGTTCCTTTGAACCGAGATGAATCTGCAGGCGCAATTCGTCGCGCGCCTGCTTCAGTTCCTCAATCAGACTATCAATATGCGACATGCTGTCGGCCTCCAGATTAAAAAAATACGCGTCGGTCTGCGCTCAGTGTGACATCAAGACCGGGATTTTCATATTGTCGAGCATATACCGCGTCACGCCGCCGAAGATCATTTCGCGGAACCGGGCTCGACCATAGCCGCCCATGACGATCAGGTCGGAACCGTAGTCGTGGGCGCGGTCAAGCAATTCAGCGCCGGTATTGCCGCCGGCGGCAGTCGCCGCGACGGCCTCGCAGTGGACATCGGTCCGGGCAAGGCTTGCGGCAATGTCATCGGCAGCACGCGACGCGCTCTGGCCCGCCGGCAGGCGCGGATCGACCCAGACGATATGGACGTTATCGGCTGCCTTGAGCAGCGGCAATGCGTCGAATACCGCCCGCGCCGCCTCGCGGCTGGCATTCCAGCCGACAACGATGTCGGCGCCAAGGGACGCAAAATCGCCGGAGGGAACGATCAGAACCGGCCGGCCGCTTTCCAACAATAATTGTTCGGCAATCCGGCCATCCTCCACATCATCATTCGTTCCGCCCATATGCGGCGTGACGATCAACTCGGCGGCGCGGCCCTGATCGACGACCTCCGGTAACGGACTGGACCGCATGGTCTCGCTAAAACGCCATTCGGCGTATATGTCCTCATCGGCAAAGGCGGCCTCAAACAGCGCCTTGACCTTGCCGCCTTCGGCTTCGTGAAAGGCGCGATTTTGTTCGATAAGCTGCGCTGTGACATTCGGCGCGTCGATCGGCATGGCGCCATAGATGCGCATGGCCGGAAACACATGGAGCCCAATGACATGGGCGCCTCCGCGCCGCGCCACCAGCCGGGCTGCCGTCAATACTGCCGGCGCCAGGTTAGCATCTGGCAGATAGGCAAGGATCGTCTTATAGGCCATTGCGGATTCCTTTCGCCGCGCCGAACAGCCGGTCAAAGCCACCGGCCTGACGCGGGCCCACTGTGAGGGGCGCGGTCGGCCTGGAGATCGAGATCGGCCACCGCGCCTTGTCCGGCCAGTCAGGCGGCCGGTTTGATCTTGATCTTTTTCGTCTTCGCCTTGACTTCCGGCGGTTTCGGCAAGGTGATTTTCAGAACACCCTTATCGAACTTTGCATCAACCTTCGAGGCATCGACCTCATAAGGCAGCGTCAGCGACCGGGTGAAGGCGCCGTATGTGCGCTCGACCATATGGTAATCGGCGTCCTTCTTTTCCGTTTCCGCCTTTTTCTCGCCTTTCACCGTCAGGACATTGTCGACCACCGAGACGTCGATATCTTTTTCCGTCATGCCCGGCAGTTCGGCGTCGATTTCAATCGCCTTGTCGGTTTCAGAGACATCCATGAGCGGCGCGAAACGGACGCCACCATTCAGGCGGCCAAATCCTGCCCACGGCATTCCGCGGCGAAAGTCGTCGAAGACGCGGTCGATCTCATTATGCAGCGCAAGGAACGGGCTTTCACCAGTCTCGTCCTTGTGCAACAGCGAGGGAAGTAATGATCTTGCTTTCATGACATCCTCCTTGTTGAGGGACGGCATTCCGGCACTTTTATGTCTGAATACGCCGTCCCTTCCAGTTGGATCTTTAGTTTTCACATTTTACCTATATTGCCGCCTGCGATCATTGACGGTGGTCAAAATCCGGCCAATTGCCGGCCAGCGGCGTGACGGTAATTTGATTGTCGTCAAGGCCAGCCGACGCCAGATAGTATATTGGAAACCGGTATCGGATCGCCGCAGGAGGTTAGCTATGAAGCCGGTGCGAACCTGGATTGTTATCGCTGACGGAGCACGGGCGCGGATCGTCAAGAATGCCGGGCCGGGGCGCGGCGTCGTTGCCGATTCAAATCTCGTATTTCGCAGCGAACACCGCAAACTACAGGAGATTATGGCCGACAGACCAGGCCGGAGTTTCGATTCCATCGGCAAAGGCCGCCATGCGATGACCGATGGCGCCGATGCCGTGCGCGAAGACGAACGGCGCTTTCTGCAAAGCCTCGCCGCGCGGCTGGAAAAGGAGGCGATCGCCGACGCCTATGATCGGCTTATCCTGATTGCGCCGCCGCGAGCCTTGGGTGATCTCAGGCCGTTTTTGTCAAAGCCGGTGAAAAGTCGTATTTACGACGAAATTGCCAAGGACCTTACACAACTGCCGAATGACCGATTGACAGATCATCTGTCTGAAACGATCAATCTTTGAACTTGGGAACCGGATTTGGTCTCACCTGGCCCAACAGGCTGATGTAGAAATTACGGACACGGAACAGCGGACATGTCCGCCAGCATTGTGCAACTTGTCGATCTGGCTCACTGCCAGAATTGCGTCATCAGGCACCGCGGCCTGTGTTCGGTTGCGAGCCCGGAAGCGCTTGAAGAGTTGGGCCGTATCGCCAATTCGCACCATTATGTGACCGGTCAGACCATCATCCTGGAAGCTGCGTCGGCCGATTTTGTCGCCAATATCGTGTCCGGTATCGTCAAATTGACCAAAACCATGCCCGATGGCCGGCAGCAGATCGTCGGGCTACTGTTTCCGTCCGATTTTGTCGGCCGAGCTTTTGCCAAATCGTGGGCATTCTCAGCCGAAGCGGCGAGCGACGTTGAACTGTGCTGCCTGAACCGCAAGGCGTTTGAGGCGATCATCGACCGGCACCCCGATCTGAAGCAGCAATTGCTGGTAGCAACCCTCGACGAACTGGACGCGGCGCGCGAATGGATGTTGCTTCTGGGCTGCAAGTCGGCTGAAGAAAAGGTCGCCAGCTTTCTCATGCTGCTTGTTCGTCGGTCGTTCAACATGGGCTGCGGGCAGAAAACGCATCCGGCCGAACCGGTTTTCGAGCTGCCGGTGAACCGCGCCGACATTGCCGGCTATCTCGGCATGACGGTGGAGACTGTCAGCCGTCAAATCAGCCGGATGAAAGCCGACGGCATCATCAAGCTGATCGATATCCGCCACTACACCGTGCCGGACCTCAATCGCCTTGCCGCCTTGGCCGGTCAGGAACCGCCGGTCTGGGCCTGAATAGCGACGCTAGCGGGTAAGCGCATCACGGATTTCGCCGAGCCGCTCATAGGCGCGGAACGCCAGGATCGCCGTCTCAAACAGCACCCGCGTCACCAGGCTGCCGAAGATCAGCGCTATCCACCAGGCCCAGTGACCGAGCGAAAAAAGCACCCAGGCGCCGTACAAGGTGCCGCCGATGCCACCCCAGAAGAGAACCTGCAGCACAACCGGCGCGACCATGCGGCGGAAAAGTACAATGTCAACGATGGGTTTCATGGCCAGATCTCTTTGCTTTTAGTAACGGCACAAACCGATCATGCCTTATCACCCACCCGACCAACAAACGGAGTTGCTGATGGATTGGCAAATAGGCGGGATTAACCGCTTGTGTTATAGGGGGCAGTCGTTATGGGCGTTGCCCCTAACATCTACGGTTAGTGGGAGGAACCGTCATGAGTGTCGCAAATGCCGTCGATCCGAATGATCCGGCCCGTGAATTCGTCGATTTCTGGAACGAAATCCTTGCCCCGAAATTCATTCGCTTCAAGCACGTCCTCGTCGGCGGGCTGACCCATCACAGCGCGGCGATCTTCCCCGCGCTGCCGGTCAGCGAAGGTGACAATGTGCTCGACGTCGGCTGCGGCTTTGGTGACACGGCGATCCAGCTTGCCGGGCGCACAGGCGCGGATGGCCGTGTTGTCGGTATCGATTGTTGCAAGGCCTTTCTCGACATTGCCCGCCAGGATACCGCAGCGGCCGGCCTGTCGAATGTAACCTTCATCGAAGGCGATGTTCAAAGTCACCCTTTTGAACCGGAATATGATTTCGTGTTCTCGCGGTTCGGCACGATGTTTTTTGAGAATCCGGTCTGGGGCCTGAAGAACATGCGGGCCGCAACCAAGCCCGGCGGCCTGATGACCATGATCGTCTGGCGCACCGCCGATGACAATCCGTGGCTTGCCATGGCCAAGCAGATCGTCCTGAGGTTCCTGCCGCCGTCGGGTGAAGACGCGCGGACCTGCGGACCCGGACCGTTCTCAATGGCGGGCCAGGAGACGGTGACCGGCATACTCAAGAGCGCCGGCTATGCCGAACCGGAGTTCAAGCGCGTCGATGCACCGGTGCTGGTCGGCAGGACGGTGCAGGATTCCATCGATTTCCAGCTCGCTCTGGGACCGGCCGGCGAAGTCTTTCGCGAGGCCGGCGAGCTGGCCGCGCAGCGCCGCGAGGAGATCGAGGCGGCGCTTAGCGAAGCGATCTCGCCATTCCTGACCGATGAGGGCATCGTCATGGATTCCAGCTCCTGGGTCATCACCGCCCGCAATCCGGCTTGAGTCGCAAATGACCGACTGACAGACGGCCCGGCGCCCGATCAACTGCCGGCGCCGCCGTCTGCCCAGTCGAATTCTGCATTCTTCCGCAATAAATTTTCCATCTGCCCCATAGCCGTCTTCGGTTTGTCAGAAAAAGGCCATGCTGGCGCGTAATCAGGCGCGGATCGGCGACCCGAACGCCAACATCAGAATACAGTGCCGGGCGCCGGTCGCGTTTCACGGCCGATGACAGGATTTTCCTGTCCGGCATCGGGCGGAATAAATTCAATTAAATATTTATTAACCTTGATAAACTATAAATATATCTCCGACATTATTAAAAAAATATCTGATTATTACTGAATATCATCTCTCTTATCTCCGTTTATATTTTACCCCTCCAAGACAAGGATGAGCGCAAATGCGACAATATGCGGGCGGCAGGCATTGCTATCCGGGCGGATTGTCGGTGCGGGCATTGGCTGCAATTCTCGTTTTGGCATTAACCTCATTTGACGCTCTGGCCGATCGCACGGCCGGCGGCAAACACCTGACCCGCTATTCGGGCGGTTCGGCGCCGGCCGGATTTTCCGGTCTGTGCTCGCGTTATGCCTGGGCTTGCAGCAATAGCAGCAAAGGCAGGATCACAGCCGGCAAAACGATGCTTTCGATGGCGAAATCGGTCAATGCGCAGTTCAACCGGAGCATCGCACCGCAAACCGACCAGCAGGCCTATGGCCGTCGTGAATACTGGACGCTGCCGGACCGTGGCGTCGGCGATTGCGAGGACTATGCGCTGGCCAAACAGAAGGCGCTGATCGAGCAGGGTGTGCCGCCAAACCGGCTATACCTCGCCACGGTCGTTGGTTCGCCGCAAGACCCGCATACGGTCCTGGTGATGCGGACGGATGGCGGCGACTATGTCCTCGACAATCTGAGTTCGCGCGTCAAACCCTGGCAGGCGACGCGATACACCTTCATGAAAATGCAGAATAGCCGGGACCGTCGGCGCTGGGACACCGTTCTGCTCGGCCCGCGCGCGCTGCGGTACTGATAGGCACTCGCCACCACCTGTCACCGCCGTCATTTGGAGGCTCGCCGCCACGGGAGCAACCGATCTGGTGACCGCATGGCGCGCCAAATCGGGCGCACTCAGAGGTGCGGCATCGCCAGCCCATCGCGGCCGTTAGTCTGACTGGCTATTTGTTGCGACCCTTGCCGGGATTATCCGGGTCCGACCCGTCACTGCCTTGCTGGTCGCCTTCGTCGCCGTTGCCGTGACCCTTATTGTCCTTGCCGTCAGGCTCCGGGTCAGGATCGGGCTCAGGGTCCGGCTCCGGATCGGGCCCGGGATCAGGACCGGGATCAGGACCGGGATCGGGGCCAGGATCGGGGCCAGGATCGGGATCAGGACCGGGATCGGGGCCAGGATCGGGACCGGGGCCATCGGTGGGCGCCGGGTCGCCGGATGAGGGGCCGCCATCGTCGTCATTGAAATCCGGATCGGATGCGATGGCGATGATCGCCGCGGTTGGCAGGGAGGCACAAAGATCGACATTGCGCGGTGTGATGACGAGCTTGCCGTCAACGTCGTAGCATTCCTCGGCCAGTTCCTTGCGCGGCGTAATATCAAACCCCAGGGCCGTCACCTCCGGCAGGTCGGCGCACAGCCCGATATTGTCCGGAGTCAAAACCAACTGCCCGAATTCGTTGAAACATTTCTTGGCGATTTGCCGGCCTGGCTTCAGGCTTTCATAGACTTCCCGCGTTGCTTCGCCAGCCAGCGCGGTGCCAACCAAAGCAAGGCTGGAACAGGCTGCAATCAAACGGACGCCCGACCGAACCCTTCGAACAGGAAACATTTATCGGCCTCCCCAGCAACAATTGGGCACTTTTGGGGGAGTTTAGCAGCCCTTTTCCTTGCCGTTAAGAAAAAATTGACCCTACGGCAAGCGTGGTTACAGGCCATGTTGGCCGGCCACTACCTTCATTCGCATTGGCGGGATGGTTGTCACGCGCTATCTTACTTATGCGATCCCGTCAGAATGCGGGTCGTTGGCAAGTCCGGGAGGTGCCGGTGACATATTTGCGGCTGATCGTGGCGATTGTCTCATTCGGTGCGGTGCTGGCGTCCGGACCGGCATTTGCCGGCGTAAGCCGCTGCCTGGCGATCGCCAATTCCGCGCCGCGCGCGCAATTTGCCGCCTTTTCGCCGGCGGCACTGACACAGGGCGAGGTTCGCCTGACCTATGTCAGCCATTCCACCTTCTTGATCGAAAGTGCCGAGGGCGTCCGCATCGCCACCGACTTTACCGGTTTTGCCGGCGCCGGCGTGGTGCCGGACGTAGTCACCATGAACCATGCCCACACCTCGCATTTCACCGACACACCCGACCCGCGCATTCGTCATGTTCTGCGCGGCTGGAACCCGGCCGGCGGACCGGCGCGCCATGACCTGACGGTCGGCGACGTGATGATCCGCAACGTACCGACCGATATCCGCAACTTTGCCGGCATCAGGGAAGAAGACGGCAATTCCATCTTCATCTTCGAGGTGGCTGGCCTGTGTATCGGCCATCTGGGGCATCTGCATCACGAATTGGGGCCTGAATATCTCGGCCTGATCGGGCAGCTGGATATCGTGCTGGTGCCGGTCGATGGCGGCTACACCATGGCCCAGTCGAGCATGATCAATGTCCTGAAACTGCTCAAGGCGCGCCTGATCATCCCGATGCACTATTTTACGTCCGATACGCTGGCAACATTTCTTGACGGCATGCGCGAAGAATTCGAAGTCGAAATCAGCGTTTCGCCGGTCCTCGTCGTTTCGGTATTAACGCTGCCGAAATCACCGAAAGTGCTGGTGCTTCCCGGTTACTGAAGATGCCGAAAGATCCGGCGAAAACCGCCGAATAACTGGCTTCTTACATGCCCTGCCAAGCTACTAGGATCACCAGCAAGCCGGCTCCGATGTTGGAAAAACACCAAAGCCGCCGGAACGACTCGCTGAAATAACGATGGCCCATCTTGCGCCGGTTAGCCTCCCAGAACCAGGCGCTCAGGCCGTGATAGACGAAGATGACGCCGGGAACGAAAGCCAGCCTGGCGCCCCATCCGGCGCCCATGAACAGCCCGACCGCGGCCAGCGGATAGGTCCAGCCGATGATGATATCGGCCTTGGCGATGCCGTTCTCATAGGCCTGAAACTCCGGCAGGAGGCTCTTTTCCAGCATGCCGAGCCGGATGGCGAGATCGGGATTGAAGACGGCGATTGCCTGGCCGAGCCAGTGCAGGCCGAAGCCGATAATCAGGATTAGCGCGGCGGCGAGGATATTGGCATAGTGCAAAATCGGTTCCATGGGGGCTTCCTTTCCACGGTCAGACAACGAACACCGTTTTGAAATGCACTAACATCCAGATGAGGAAGGCAAGGCCGACAAGCGCGGCAAAGGGAAAGGTGATGAACCACATCAGCGTGATCTGCGGCCTTTCGAATTTCAGGCTCGTCGCCGTCGTCGCCAGATTAATCCAGACCATCCAAAAGGCGATCATCGCCACCAGCAGGATGCCCCAACGCGGCGCCATGAA
>CAJHXO010000201.1_pt1 | contig 11677 bp, 12 predicted proteins | sample 9198491 | NCBI WGS metagenome assembly CAJHXO01 (sample SAMEA7708296, study PRJEB35096) | sediment metagenome | biome: marine neritic benthic zone biome [ENVO:01000025]; feature: sediment [ENVO:00002007]; material: shallow marine sediment [ENVO:03000034] sea grass bed [ENVO_01000059] ...
AACCAGAATCTCGCGATCGGCACGATTTGCGCCTCCGGCTCGCTCGGCACGATGATCCCGCCGTCGATCGTCCTGATTTTCTACGGTCTGATCACCGAGACATCGATCCACGCGCTCTTCAAGGCGGCGTTTCTGCCCGGCTTCATTCTGGCCAGCTGTTACATCGGCTACATCATTGTGCGCACGCAGCTTAATCCCGAGCAGGCGCCACTGCCGGCCGACGCCGACGAAACGAGAGTTACCTTTGCCGACAAGATACGGGCCCTGCCGGGATTGCTTGCACCGCTGCTCGTCGTGTTCGTCGTGCTCGGTTCGATCTATGGCGGCATCACCGGCATTACCGAGGCCGCCGGCATGGGCTGCGTCGCCGTATTGCTTCTGATCATCATCCGGCGCGAGTTCACGATGGGCCTGTTCCGCGAAGCGCTGATGCGGACGTTCAGGTCGACGGGCACCATCATCTGGGTGACATTCGGCGCGACCGCGCTTGCCGGTGCCTACACCATCGCCGGCGGCCCGACCTATGTCGCCAACCTCATCGTCGGGTCTGAATTGCCGACATTCGGCGTCCTTTTGATCATGATGGTGATCTTCCTTGTTCTGGGCGCATTCATGGACTGGGTCGGTATCGTGCTTCTTGTCATGCCGGTTTTCCTGCCGATCATTTTGAAGCTGCCGGTGGAGGAACTGGGCCTGACCAGCGGCCTAGAGCTCAATCCGCGCTTTGTTTCGGTCTGGTTCGGCATTGTGTTCTGCGTCAACATGCAGGTCAGCTTCCTGTCGCCACCGTTCGGTCCGGCGGCGTTCTATCTGAAGTCGGTTGCGCCGCCGCATATCTCGCTGCCGGATATTTTCAGGGGCTTCCTGCCGTTTATCGGCATTCAGCTTTTTGTCCTTGCGCTGGTAATCCTGTTCCCGGAACTGACGATGCAATTCCGCTAGAGCCGGTACGGGCGTTTCGGATATCGCGGGACGATGGCCACTATTTGTGCGTGATCGCCTGGCGATCTCAGATGCCTGCAAGCCGCCTGATGATCCGCTCTACAAGGCTGACAAGCGGCTCGTCGATAGAGACGGTGACGGCATTCTCCTCCGGATCGGGTTCCTCCAGCGTTGCCAACTGGCTGTCGAGCAGCGCCACCGGCATGTAATGCCCCGAACGATCGCTCATGCGGCGCTCAAGCAATGGGCGGCTGCCTTGCAGAAAAACAAAACGCAGCGGCAGGCCGGCGGCCTCGGCGAGGCTGCTGCGATAGACCTGGCGCAGCGCCGAGCAGGCCAGGACGCCGCCGCCATTGTCGCGCACCGTATCGCCAAGGATGGCGCCGAGCGTGGCAAGCCACGGCCAGCGGTCATCGTCATTGAGCGGGATGCCGGCCGCCATCTTGTTGATATTGGCTTGAGGATGGTGCTGGTCGCCCTCAATGAAGGGCACGCCGAGCCGCTCAGCCAGCATTTCGCCGATTGCTGTCTTGCCGCAACCGGAAACACCCATCACGACGATGGCGCCGGGGCCGGCATCAAAGCGAGCTTGTGATGCCGCCATCGACATATAGAATGTGACCGTTGATGAAGGACGAGGCGTCGGAAGCGAGAAAGACGGCCGCGCCAGCCAGTTCCTCGACATCGCCCCAGCGCCCGGCCGGCGTGCGGTTTACCAGCCAGGCGGAGAATTCCGGATCCTCCACGAGCGCCTTGTTGAGCGGAGTCTTGAAGTAGCCGGGACCGATGGCATTGACCTGAATGCTGTGCCCGGCCCAGTCGATGCACATGCCCTTGGTAAGCATTTTCACCGCGCCCTTGGTGGTCGCGTAGGGCGCGATTCCCGGTCTGCCGAGCTCACTCTGCACAGAGCAGATATTGATGATCTTGCCGCGCTGGCGTTTGATCATGTGGCGCGCCACCGTGCGGCCGACAAAAAACACGCTGTCGATATTGGTGCGCATCAGTTCATGCCATTTGTCGTCGGGATAATCCTGCAGCACGGTGCGGAACTGCATGCCGGCATTGTTGACCAGGATGTCGATCGGTCCGTTATCGGCCTCAAGTGCGTCAATTGCTGCGGCCACCTCTTCGCTCCGGGTCACATCGAAGGCGGACTGCAATACGGTCGCACCGTCCTTGCGCAACTCATCGGCCGCCGCCGCAAGGCGGGTTTTATCGCGGCCATTGAGGATCACCTGGGCACCTGCGCCGGCCAGCCCGCGGGCCAGCGCCAGGCCGATTCCCTGGCTGGAACCGGTCACCAGCGCGCGTTTACCGGAAAGGTCAAAAAGGGACAGTGTCATTGGCAATCCTGAAGCTGGAGAGGTTGCGGCGGACAAGCAATCCGCCCGGGCGGTCTATAACAGGCTTTTAGGGGCATGCCAGGTCTTTGCCGGACAGCGGCGATCCTGTTCTTGTGGTCGATTTTGCAAACGCTAGGATGCCCTCGGCACGTTTCGGCTCCGCCTTTTATGTGCGAGGTTCCTGACCGGCCAGCAATGAAATCGGAGTCCGGAGCCCCGTCATGAAAGCCGTTGTCATCCATGCAAGCAAGGATTTGCGGGTCGAGAACGCCGCTGCCGGCGAGGTGGGACCCAACGACGTTGCCGTGCGTATCGAGGCCGGCGGCATCTGCGGCTCCGACCTGCATTATTACAATCATGGCGGCTTTGGTGTGATCCGGCTTCGCGAACCGATGATCCTTGGTCACGAAATCGCCGGCACAGTCGAGGCAGCCGGCGACAGCGTCACGACGGTCGGGCCCGGCGACCGGGTCGTCGTCAATCCAAGCCTGCCATGCCGGTCGTGCCGCTATTGTCGGCGGGCCGACTATAACCATTGCCTCGACATGCGCTTTTACGGCAGCGCCATGCGGATGCCGCATATCCAGGGAGCGTTCCGGCAGAGACTCGTCACCGATGCCGGCCAGTGTCATGTCTTCAGCGATGATGTGTCGGCCAATGAGGCAGCCTTCGCCGAACCGCTCGCCGTGGCGCTGCACGCGGTCAACCGAGCCGGTTCGTTGCTTGGCAAGCGTGTTCTGGTGACCGGATCGGGGCCGATCGGCGCGTTGGTGGTGGTCGCGGCCCGCCATCATGGCGCGCTACAGATCGTGGCGACGGATATCGTCGACGAACCGCTCCAGAAAGCCCGCAGCGTCGGCGCTGACACGGTGATCAATGTTGCCGGCGAACCGGAGCGCCTGGCGGACTTCGAAGCCGAGAAGGGCACGTTCGATGTGGTGTTTGAAGCCTCCGGCAGCCCGCAAGCAATTGCCGCGGCGCTGCAGGTGATCAGACCGCGCGGCACGCTCATCCAGCTCGGGCTCGGCGGCGATGCGACGCTGCCGCTCAATATGATCACCGCCAAGGAAATCGAACTGAAAGGCTCATTCCGATTTCACGAGGAATTCGCCGTTGCCGTCGATCTGATTTCACGCCGACTTATCGACGTGAAACCGCTCCTGACCGACGTTCTGCCGCTTTCCAGGGTCGTGGAGGCATTCGAGCTGGCAAGCGACCGGTCGAAGGCGATGAAGGTCCATCTGGCCATGCAGGAGGGTTGAGCGGGCCGACAGAATTCCCGGCTATTCAGACCGCCGGATGTGGGCGTCGGGCCTGTCTGTCAGGTCCGGCAGAAGATCCAGGCCAAGCCCCGGCCCATCGGGCAGGCTGATTTCGCCGCCTTCAACCACGGGGAGGCGGTCGACCAACTGCCTATACCAGCCTGAATAATAGGCCCGCACGCTTTCCTGGATCAGCGCATTGGGCGCATTGAGCGCCAGGTGGCATGACGCTGCCCAGACCACCGGACCGGTGCAGTCATGCGGGGCAACCGGCAGATGCCAGGCTTCCGCCATGCCGGCTATCGCCTTGGCCTCGCTCAGCCCGCCGCACCAGCCAAGGTCGAGCATTATCACATCGACGGCCTCCTGCGCCATCAGGGCGCGGAACTGCTGGCGTGTCGCCAGCGTCTCAGACGCCGTAACCCTGATCGACGTCTGCGCGCGGAAATCGGCGAGCGACGACAGGCCGTTTGCCGGGATCGGATCTTCGATCCAGTAAACGCCGTAGGGTTCGACCGCGCGTGCGATCTCGATCGCGGCCGGCAGCGACCACAGCGAATGCATCTCCAGCATGATCTGCATGCGATCGCCGACCGCGTCGCGGATTTTTGCAAACGGGCGGCAACCCTGCTCAAGTTGCTCCGGCGTGATCGACATGCCGCCGGAGGCTTCGGCAAACCGGTCGAACGGCCAGATTTTCATTGCCGTAATGCCTTCATCCAGCAGGCTTTCGGCAAGCGCGCCGGCGTCGTTCAGAAAGGCCTCAAGGTCCTCATACTGCCCGCCAGTTTCGCCAATTCCCCAATTGGACGAGGACTGGCCGGTGGTCTGGCGGACATATTGGCCGCCGGCGCAGGTGTTGTAGGTGCGGATGCGCTCGCGGCAGCGCCCGCCCAGAAGCTGCCAGAGCGGCACACCGGTGCGCTTGCCGAACAGGTCCCACAGAGCAATGTCGATCGCCGAATTACCGCGCATTTCCGCTCCCGCCGCCTGGTGGCCGACATAGGGCCGCAAGCGGATGCGGGCGGCGTCGATGGCGCCGGCCGGCTGGCCGATGATCTTTCCGGCGGCGCTTTCGTGCAGATAGGCCTCGACCGCCTCAGCGCCGAAGAACGTCTCGCCGAGACCGCGATTGCCGGCGCTGTCCTCGACGATCACCCAGATCAGATTTGGAAATTCTGAGAGCCTGATCGTTTCAATGGCCGCAATCATCTTGACAAGTACTCATGCATTTGGCGTGCTCATCTTCTAATGCCGCAAGAGCCGTGGCAACAACGCAAACGGCGACAGCCGCGACGCTCTTAGAGCAGCCGCGGTCGTCAGCAGATATGTATTCCCGGATTGTCTGAAACGCCTTGCCGGGGCGGCGGCCTAGAATGCGATATCGTCCTCAATGGAAGCGATGCCGTCCCTGGCGCAGGCCTCGTCCGTCGCGCCGCTGGGGGCACCGGACACGCCAATTGCGCCAACGATCGAGCCATCGCCGTCACGGACCAGGACGCCGCCGCCAAGCGGCAAGGCATTGGTAACATTTCTGATCGCCCAGGCCTCGCCGGATTCGGTCAATTTGCCGAGTTCCAGGCTGTCGGTGCGGAAACTAGCAGATGTCCAGGCCTTGCGAAGTGCCGTATCGGGCGTATGCGGTCCGGCAAAACGATCGCGCAAGGTTACCTGTTCGATACCGGCACGGTCGACAACGGCGACGGCGACCTGGAAACCGGCATCGTTGCAAGATTTCATCGCCGCCTGCGCCGCCTTGAGGGCCGTTTCCGGGCTCAGCGACTTGAAGGTCACCAGCGCCTGATTGTCTTGCGCCGATGCCAGGCCGGTCAGGCCGGCGACTGCCATTGCGGCGGCGAGAATTGTCCGTTTCATGGTTATTGCTCCTTGTTTTCCAACGTACGCGGGATGAGGGATAGTCCTTTCTTGCTGCAACGGAACGTGCCGTAAATGATCTCGGTCAACCGGCTGGCGCAGGCACTTGCGAAACTGCCGGCTGCGGGCGGCCAGCGATCTTTGGTGCTCAGCGAGCGGTCTATCGCCGTCAATCGGATGGCGCGGATTCAGAAAACCGGCCGACTTCCGGCCTGTCGTCAATTGTCCTGCAGCCGCTTCATCATTTCGGCAAGCAGGCCCCAGAAGAAATCCTCGCCCGGATAGCCGCGGATGCGGCCGATTTCCCGACCCTTGTCGATGAGTACGAATGTCGGAGTGAAATTGCCCGTCTGGAGAAACGCCAGATCAGCCGGCAGCGGGTCGTGGATATCGACGCGCCGCAAGGGCGCCAGCTGGCTCTCAGTTGTCTTGGGATAGATCGCACCGATCTCCTCGTTCCAGCGCTCGCACCAGGAACAGTATTCCTGTTCAAGCATAACAAGTTCCGCCGCGCCGGCCGGCAAGGCCCTAGGCAGTGCGCTGAAAACCAAAACGAATACGGCGATCAGGCGCGTCATATCTTCAGTTTCGTGTTCTCATTGGCAGGCGCTGCGACTATTATATATATGAATTCTGGAATATAATCGACCTGAAAACGATACTCCGATAGATCGCCTGAAGCATGAAGGGGGATTCATTCCTTGCTGGACGTAACGTGGGGCGGTGCATTTGCGGCAGGGCTGATCTCGTTCGTCTCGCCCTGCGTTCTGCCGATCGTGCCACCCTATTTGTGCTTTCTTGCCGGTATCTCGCTCGACGAGCTGACCCAAGGCGGCGGCGACACTGGCGTCGCCGGCAAGGTCATCGGCTCGGCTTTGGCGTTCGTGCTCGGCTTTTCCACGGTGTTCGTGGCGCTTGGCGCGACGGCCAGCGCCATCGGCCAGACAGTGACCCGGCATCTCGATGTTCTGTCGGTCATTGCTGGTATCGTCATCATTATCATGGGCCTGCATTTCCTCGGCCTGTTCCGGCTTGGCTTTCTCTATCGTGAGGCGCGTATTCATGTTTCGCGCAAGCCGGTCGGGCTGCTTGGCGCCTATCTGGTCGGCCTTGCGTTCGCTTTTGGCTGGACGCCCTGCGTCGGGCCGGTGCTGGGTGCGGTGCTGTTCGTCGCCGGCTCTGAGGATACGCTGTTGCGCGGCGCAGGCCTGCTGGCGGCCTATTCGCTGGGGATCGGTCTGCCGTTCATCGGCGCGGCCATGTTCGCCGGCCCGTTCCTGCGCTGGGCGAGCCGCTTCAAGCGGCATCTGGGCGCGGTGGAAAAAACCATGGGCGGCCTGCTGGTGGCGACCGGGCTGCTATTTGTAACCGGCCAGATGACGGTCATGTCATACTGGCTGCTGGAAGCATTTCCGGCGCTTGGCGAATTCGGCTAGAAGCGCCATCGATAGGGAGGACAAAATGCGTGTGATCCTTGGTTTTCTTGCCTTTCTGATCATGACGGGCCCGGCTTTTGCCGTCGAAATGGGCGATGACGGGCTGCACAAGCCGGACTGGTTCTCGCTGACCTTCAAGGATGTCGGCGAAGACCTGGTGGCGGCGCGCGAGGAAGGCAAGCGGCTGGTGCTGATCTTCGAACAGCGCGGCTGCGTCTATTGCCGCAAGATGCACGAGGTGGTGCTCGCCGATCCGCAGGTGCGCGACTACATCAAGGCGCACTACAAGGTCGTTCAATACAATCTGTTCGGCGACGAGGAGGTCATCGATCTGGACGGCGAGGTGCTGACGGAGAAGAAGGCGGCCCGCAAATGGGGCGTCGTCTTCACGCCGACCGTGGTCTTTCTGCCCGAGGCGGTGAGCGAGGCGATCGATGTCGGCAAGGCGACGGTTTCCGTTATGCCCGGCGGCTTCGGCAAGATGACAACGCTGCACATGTATGAATGGGTTTTCGCCAAGGGCTATCAGGGCGAAGAACACTTTCAGAAGTACCATGCCCGACGGTTGGAAGAAGACGGCCTTATCGGCAAAAGCCTGGAATAGGGTGCAGATCAGGGCGCAAAGATCAGTGAAGAGGAGTCGATGGCGGCGTGTATATTCATATAATCGAATTTGTATATTGAATCGAATAGCGCGGCGCGTTAGTCTGACCGCCAATAAATGCCAGAGGCTGCGGTCGCAAAGACACAAGCAGCCCGGCGCGACCGGGAGGGAAATGGAATGAATCCACACTTGGTTTGGATTGCGTCAGCTTGCTTTGTCGCCGGCATAACTGTGGCGTCTGCGGAGGCAGTGGCGCCCGACAAGGTGATGATTGACGACATGACCGTCGGCCAGTCGCTGACCGGCCAGGCCGGCAGCGCGGAGGCGGGACGCAAGACCTTTGCCAGCCGCAAGCTCGGCAACTGCCTGGCCTGTCATGCCAATGCCGATCTTAAGAACGAGCTGTTTCACGGGCAGGTCGGGCCGCCGCTCGATGGCGTCGCGGATCGTTATGAAGTGCCGCAATTGCGGGCCATCCTGGTCAATTCCAAAATGGTATTCGGCGAACAGACGATTATGCCGTCATTCTACAAGGTCTTTAACGGCCAGCGGACGCAGGAAAAATTTCATAACAAGACAATCCTGTCTGCCGAGCAGGTCGAAGACATCATCACTTATCTGACGACCCTGAAAGAATAGGCGCGAATAAGGAGTGTCTGAAATGACGTTAACACGACGCGAAGCTCTCGGTCTCGGAGCCGGAGCCGCCGTCTTTCTGGCAACCGGGCTGAAGCTCGATCCTGCGGCCGCATCGGCCGAAGAGGCCATGAAGATGGCCATGGAATTCGCCGGCGGCAAGGAACCGGCAGCTGGCAAGGTTACGCTGTCGGCTCCGGAAATCGCCGAAAACGGCAATACGGTTCCGATATCAGTCACAGTCGACAGCCCGATGACCGCCGATGACTATGTTGAATCGGTCATTATTGTTGCTGCCGGCAACCCCAATCCAGGCGTTGCGACATTCAATTTCTCGCCGATGAGCGGCGTTGCGAAGGCGTCCACCCGCATGCGGCTTGCCAAGACGCAGAAGGTTACCGCTGTTGCCAAGATGAGCACCGGTGCGGTGTTCATGGACTCCAGGGAAGTCAAGGTCACGATCGGTGGCTGCGGCGGCTGAGCACAGGAAGGATTGAAAAAATGGCCAGTGTAAAACCACGTGTGAAAGTGCCGAAAACCGCGGCCAAGGACGAGGTGATCACGATCAAGACGCTGATCAGCCACAAGATGGAAACCGGTCAGCGCAAGGGCAAAGACGGCAAAATCATCCCGCGGCAGATCATCAACAAGTTCAGCGCCGATTTTAACGGCACGCCGGTCTTTGAGGTCAATCTGGAGCCGGCGATCGCCGCCAATCCGTATTTTGAATTCAGCATGAAGGTGCCGGAAAGCGGCAAGATCACCTTCACTTGGGTCGACGACGACGGCACCACCTACACGGAAGAAAAGACCATCGAAGTCACCGGATAAACCGGCTCCAAGATCGGAAGGCGAGAATACGCCGGCATGGACTGGCGGGAGGGAAGCAGATGAAAAAACTATTTTTGTCCGGAGCGATCGCAATGGCGGCGGCGGCATTGGTGACAGTCGCAGCGGCGCAGGATTCCACGTCGATCGGCTCTGAAGGTCTGCAGACCGAGCCGATGGAGCTGGTGATCGACGACGAGAAGCTGATGACCCGCGTCGGGGCGCCGGCCGACAGCCCGCTTTCTGAAATCATCTCCGGATGGGAATTCCGCAACCCCGGCACCCGCAAGATGGAACTCGACGATTTCGATAATCCCGCTTTCATCTGGGTGGATCAGGGCGAGGCGCTTTGGTCCACCGTTGATGGTACGGAAGGCAAGAGTTGCGAAACCTGCCACGACGATGCCAGCGAAAGCATGAGGGGCGTTCGGGCTTCGTATCCCAAATGGGACGAAGCCAAGGGCAAGCCGCAAGCGATGGAGCACCAGGTCAATGAATGCCGCACCGAACGCATGGGTGCGGAAGCCTGGAAATGGGAATCCGACCAGATGCTCGGCATGACCGCCTATGTCGGGCTGCAATCGCGCGGCATGCCGGTTGAGGTCCAGACCGATGGCCCGATGCAGGAATGGTGGCAGCGCGGCAAGGACCTTTACTATATGCGGGTCGGCCAGCTCGATATGTCCTGCGCCAATTGCCATGAAGACCATTACGGCGAAATGATCCGCGCCGACCGACTCAGCCAGGGTCAGATCAACGGTTTCCCGACCTATCGTCTGAAATGGCAGAAGATCGGTTCGGTCCACCGCCGCTTCAAAGGCTGCATGGAGAACATCCGGGCGGTCGCCTACAAGCGCGGTTCGGACGAATTCACCTCGCTTGAATTGTATCTGGCTTCGCGCGGTCAGGGCCTGTCGGTGGAAACGCCGGCGGTTCGCCAATAGGCATCTTCGATTGCAAGGCCGAGGCCAAGAGCGTCGGCCTTGTTTGATTCCGCGGGTGAGCCGCGCCTGGTTGGAGCGCAATGCCGGTTGCGCGTCGCGAGCGGGACGAAGCCATGATTTCAAGACGTGAATTCGTTCAGGCCGGTGCTGCGACGGCGGCAATTGTCGGTGCCAGCGGTTTTGGCGAATGGGCGCGGCTCGCCGCCCAGCAGCGCCTTACCGAAGACGATCTGCTCGGCGTTGCGCCGTTCGGCAACGTAACGCTTGTCCACCTGACCGACATCCACGCCCAGCTCAAGCCGGTGTATTTCCGCGAGCCGTCCGTCAATATCGGCGTGGGCGACAATACCGGCCTGCCACCGCATGTCACCGGCGCGGATTTCCTCAAGCTCTTCAATATCGAAGCCGAGTCACCCCTTGCCCATGCGCTGTCATCGGAGGATTTCGTCGCGCTGGCGCGCGCCTATGGCAAAATGGGTGGCGTCGACCGGATCGCGGCCGTGCTCAAACGCATCCGGGCCGAGCGTCCGGATGCGACGCTGTTCTTGGATGGCGGTGACACCTGGCAGGGCAGCTATACGTCGCTGATGACCAAGGGCGCCGACATGGTGGAGGTGATCGGCGCCATGGCGCCGGATGCGATGACCGGCCATTGGGAATTCACCTATGGCCAGGATCATGTGAACGCGCTCGTGGAAGGACTGACCTTTCCGTTCCTGGCCGCCAACATTTTCGACAATGAATGGAACGAGCCGGTCTTTGACGCGGTGAAAACCGTGGAGCAGGGCGGCGCCAGGATCGCAATTATCGGCCAGGCTTTTCCCTATACGCCGATCGCCAATCCGCGATGGATGATCCCGGACTGGTCGTTCGGCATTCGCGAGGAGGAGATCGCCAAACATGTCGAACAGGCGCGCGTCGGGGGCGCCGATGCGGTCGTTCTGTTGTCGCATAACGGTTTCGACGTCGACCGCAAGCTGGCCAGCCGGGTGGAGGGCATCGACGTTATTCTGACCGGCCACACCCACGATGCGCTGCCGGTCCCGGTCATGGTCGGTTCAACGGCACTGATCGCATCGGGCTCCAACGGCAAATTCGTGTCGACGATTGATCTCGATGTTGGCGAGGGAAAGGTGCGTGATATCCGCCACCGGTTGATCCCGATCTTTACCGACGTCATTACGCCCGACCCGGACATGACGGCGCTGGTAGCCAAGGTCCGGGAGCCCTATGAAGCGGAACTTTCCCGCGAGTTGGGGCGGACTGAATCGCTGCTCTACCGGCGCGGCAATCTCAACGGCACGTGGGACGATCTGATCTGCAATGCGCTGCTTGAAGTTCGTGAGGCCGATATCGCCTTATCGCCCGGTTTTCGCTGGGGCACGAGCCTGTTGCCGGGTCAGGCGATCACCGTGGAAGATCTCCACAATGCCTGTGCGATGACCTATCCGGAAGCCTATCGCAGCACCATGAGCGGCCAGCTTATCAAGGACATCCTGGAAGACGTCGCCGACAACCTGTTCAACGCCGATCCCTATTACCAGCAGGGCGGCGATATGGTGCGGGTCGGCGGCCTCGGTTACACGATCGACATCGGCGCTGAAATCGGCAGCCGTATCAATGACATGACGCTGTTAAAGAGCGGTGAGGCCATCGATCCGGCACGTGACTATATCGTCGCTGGCTGGGGCTCTATCAACGAGACTGTCGAGGGGCCGCCGATCTGGGAGATCGTTGAGACCTATCTGGCCGACAAGGGTACGGTGTCGCTGGAGCCCAACCGCTCGGTCGTCGTCGAATACTG
>CAJHXO010000408.1_pt1 | contig 11622 bp, 10 predicted proteins | sample 9198491 | NCBI WGS metagenome assembly CAJHXO01 (sample SAMEA7708296, study PRJEB35096) | sediment metagenome | biome: marine neritic benthic zone biome [ENVO:01000025]; feature: sediment [ENVO:00002007]; material: shallow marine sediment [ENVO:03000034] sea grass bed [ENVO_01000059] ...
GCCGGCCCGGTTCGTTGTCGGGATTGAGGATGTCGATCAGGCGGATCAGTTCGTCGGGATCGGACGAGGGTCCGCATTTCATGCCAAGCGGGTTCTTCACGCCGCGGGCGAACTCGACATGGGCGTGATCGGGCTGCCGCGTGCGGTCGCCGATCCAGATCATGTGGCCGGACGTGGCGTACCAGTCGCCGGTGGTGGAATCGATCCGCGTCAGCGCCTGCTCATAACCCAGAAGCAGCGCCTCGTGGCTGGTGAAGAATTCGGTCTGGCGCAAGGTCGGCGCGGTGTCGGGATTGATGCCGACGGCGCGCATGAAGGCCACGGTCTCGCTGATCCGGTCGGCCAGTTCCCGGTAGCGGCCGCCCTGCGGGCTGTCGGCGACGAAGCCCAGCATCCATTCATGGACATGGTCGAGATTGGCGAAGCCGCCCTGGGCGAAGGCGCGCAGAAGGTTGAGCGTCGCCGCCGACTGGCGATAAGCCATCTCCTGGCGCATCGGATCGGGCAGACGGCCGGCGTCCTCAAATTCGATGGCGTTGATGATGTCGCCGCGATAACTCGGCAGTTCCTTGCCATCCAGACTTTCCACCGGGGCGGAACGCGGCTTGGCGAACTGGCCGGCGATGCGGCCGACCTTGACCACCGGCGATTTGGCGGCAAAGGTCATGACCACCGCCATTTGCAGGAAAGCGCGGAAGAAATCGCGGATATTGTCGGCGCCGTGCTCGGCGAAACTCTCCGCGCAGTCGCCGCCCTGAAGCAGGAACGCCCGGCCCCCGGCGACATCGGCAAGCTGGCCCTTGAGCTTGCGCGCCTCGCCGGCGAAAACCAGCGGCGGATAGGTCGCTAGGCGCGCCTCAACGGCGGCAAGCGCATCCGTGTCGGGATAATCGGGAACCTGAACGATCGGTTTGCCGCGCCAGCTGGCCGGCGTCCACTTTTCACTCATCGTACTCTCCTTGCGCGAGCGCGGGATTCCTCACAGTCGGATCCGGCGGCGCATACCAATTGTGGCGCGGCTTATAGCCGCTTTGGTTGCCGACTGCCAGTGACACATGGCCCGGCAGCCGTTAAGGCAGGCACGGCCCTGAGCGGGTTGCTCCCGAGACGGATTATCCGATGACGCTGGAACACTCTCACGCTCCCGATGCAATCGCCAAGCGCCTCGCCGACGGCCCGCGGGTCAACTATCTGCGCGACTGGGTCTATGGCGGGATCGACGGCGCCATTACCACCTTCGCCATCGTCGCCGGCGTCGTCGGCGCCGAATTGTCGGCCAGTATCGTCCTGATACTGGGCGCCGCCAATCTTCTCGCCGACGGCTTTTCCATGGCGGCGGCAAATTACACCGGCACCAAGGCGGAGATCGAGGACTACCAGCGGATCAAGCAGGTTGAGAAAAACCACGTCGATATCGATCCGGAAGGCGAACGGGAGGAAATCCGGCAGATTTTCGCTGCCAAGGGTTTGGAGGGCAGCGCGCTCGAAGCGGTCGTTGAGGCGGTGACGTCCGATCCCGATCTGTGGATCGACATGATGATGAGCGAAGAGCACGGGCTGGGCGGCATCCGCCGCTCGCCGGTCCATGCGGGTCTTGCGACATTTGCCGCGTTCTTCGTCTTCGGCGCCGTGCCGCTTGTGCCGTTCGTGTTCGGCATGGAGGGTTCGGCCTGGATCGCGACTTTCCTGACGGCCGTCGTGTTTTTCATCATCGGCGCGCTGAAAAGCCGCTGGTCGACCCGGACGTGGTTTTACTCCGGTTTCGAAACCCTGGTGATCGGCCTGATTGCCGCCGGCCTTGCCTGGCTGATCGGCTGGTCGCTGCAAGGCCTGGTCTGAATTCGCCTCAAAATGCGGCGGGTCTTGCCGATCAGCGGGAATCCGTCACTATGGCTGCATGAGCGATCGCGAACCTGACTTCACCGTCGGCGTCGAGGAGGAATATCTCCTTGTCGACCTTGAATCGCGCGACGTTTGCCCGGATCCGCCCGGCGCCCTGATGGCGGCCTGCGAGGACATTTTAGGGAGCAAGGTCGCACCGGAATTCCTGCGCTGCCAGATCGAGGTCGGCACGCCCGTGTGCACGACGATGGAGGCCGCCCGCGCCGAACTGGTCAGCATGCGAACGGCTATCGCGGCAGAAGCGCGCAAGCATGGCCTGGCGCCGATTGCCGCCTCGACCCATCCTTTTGCCGCCTGGGCGAAGCAGCTCAGCACCGATAAGCAGCGCTATAACGAACTGGCGCGCGACTATCAGGTCGTCGCCCGGCGGCTCCTGATCTGCGGCATGCATGTCCATGTCGGCATCGACGATGAAGAGCTCAGGATCGATCTGCACAACCAGCTCGCCTATTTCTTGCCGCATCTCTTGGCGCTGTCGACGTCCTCGCCGTTCTGGCAGGGCTGGCGTTCGGGCCTGAAATCCTACCGGCTTGCCGTGTTCAACGAATTACCGCGCACCGGCCTGCCGGAAACCTTTTCCAGCGCCGGCGAGTATCACCGGATGGTGGATGTCCTGGTCGGCGCCGGCGTTATCGAGGACGCCACCAAGATCTGGTGGGATCTACGGCCCTCGGCGCGCTTTCCTACGCTGGAAATGCGGATCAGCGATGTCTGCACGCGGCTCGACGACGCCATCACCATTGCCTCGCTCTACCGCTGCCTGGCGCGCATGGTCTGGCGGCTGAAGCGCCGCAACCAGCGCTGGCGCGAATATCCGCGCTCGATGATCGCGGAAAACCGCTGGCAGGCGCAGCGTCACGGTGCATCCGGCAAACTGATCGATTTCGGTATTGGCGAAGCCGTGCCGTTTCGCGATCTGGCCGGAGAAATGATCGAACTGGTCAGCCAGGACGCCAAGGCGCTGCACTGCGTCAGCGAAGTGGAGCGGGCCCGCACCATTGCCATTGACGGCACCAGCGCCGACCGGCAGATCGCGGTCTTTGAAAAGGTATTGAGCGATGGCGCCGAGGAGCCGGCGGCCCTGTCGGCGGTGGTCGATCACCTTGTGGCGGAGACGCTGGAGGGCTGCGAGGAGACCTGAATTGGCACAACCGCCAGGTCTTCAAGGCAACGGTCGACCCGTTTTCGCTCGCCTGAACTCAATGACAGGGCGCGCGGATAGCGCGGCGTGGACCGGTCATTGAGCACCGGGACGTGCCAGTCGTCGGTGGTGGCAAGAAAATGATCGGCACCCGCGGCGCCGAATGTGCGCAGGAAGCCGGCAATCACCACATCCAGATAGGACAGCATGATCGGATGGTCGTGATCGCCGGGCCGGCGATGTTCGTCATCGCCGACATAGACAAACGGTGCAGGCCAGCTGTCCGGGCGCGGATCGAGCCATTCAAGCGTTCCGGCCTCAACGGCGTGGCGCGAATACTGGCCTTCGCGTTTGTCCAAGGCCGGCAGGCTGTCCATCGGCTGGGCAATGACGACGCCGTCGATGGCGCTGTCCGGATCGGGATAAACCGTCAACGTACAGCGCCGCCCGAAGGCGGTCAGTCCGGAATGCCGCCAGGCGCGCCGCCAGCCGCTGACGCGTACGCGGATAGCCCGGGTACCGGCGGCAAGCGTATCCGTGTTGACCAGCGAACCGTAGCCGAAACAGGTGAACATCGCCGCTCTCCGCTAAGCTAAGCCGGCTTGCCGACGCGAACGCGGCGCAGCGGCTCGGCGAAAGTGACAAGTTCCTCCGCAGCGGTCGGATGGACCGCCATGGTGGCGTCGAAATCGGCCTTGGTGGCGCCCATCTTCACGGCAATTCCCAAAAGCTGGGACATTTCGCCGGCGGCGGGGCCGAGCACATGGGCGCCCAGGACCCGGCCGGAATCGGCATCGACGACGAGCTTGACCAGCATGCGTTCGGAGCGGTGCGCCAAGGTGTTCTTCATCGGCCGGAAGGCGGAGCCGTAGATATCCAGATTGCCGAAACGGCGCGCCGCCTCGTCCTCGCTGAGCCCGACCGTGCCGATTTCGGGCTGTGAAAAGACCGCCGTCGCGACGTGGTCATAATCGGGTTTTGTCGGGCGCCCGCGATAGAGCGTATCGACAAGGCACATGGCCTCGTGAATGGCGACCGGGGTGAGCTGCATGCGATCGGTGACATCGCCGATCGCCCAGATGTGGTCGATATTGGTTTGCGAGTAATCGTCGACGACAATCGCGCCGTTAGGTCTGGTGTCAACCCCGACCGTCTCAAGACCCAGATTGCCGGTATTGGGAAGTCGCCCGACGGCGAGCATGACGGCATCGGTCTCAATCGTATCGCCGCCGGACAAGGTTCCCAACAACTTCCCGTCAGCCTGCTTTTCGATATTGGTGAAAATTTCATGGCAGCGGACCGTAATGCCCTTGTTCTCATATTCGGCATGCAGCAGGCGCCGCAGGTCCATGTCGAAACGCTGCAGAATTTCCTTGCCCCGGTAAACGATGGTCGTATCGACGCCCAGACCGTTGAAAATGCCGGCAAACTCGACCGCAATATAACCGCCGCCCTCAATGACGATGCTTTGCGGCAGGCGCTCCAGGTCGAACGCTTCCTTTGAGGTTATGCAGTGCTCATGGCCGTTCAGGGCGCGGTGCGGATTGGCCCGGCCGCCGGTCGCAATCAGGATGCGTTCGGCGGTCACCGTACGGCCCTGTTTCGCCAACCCGATCGTGTGGGCGCCGGCCAATGCTGCGCGTTCTTCGAACAGCTCGACACCGGCCTTGGTGAGATTTGCCCGGTAAGCCGCTTCCAGACGGGCAATCTCAACGTCCTTGTTGGCGACCAGCGTCGGCCAGTCGAAGGCGGCGCCGTCGACCGACCAGCCATATCCGGCGCAATCCTCGAACGCCTCGGCGAACTGGGCGGCGTAGACAAACAACTTCTTTGGCACACAGCCGCGAATGACGCAGGTGCCGCCAAAGCGGTCATCCTCGGCGATCGCAACCCGTGCGCCGGTTTCGGCGGCCTTGCGGGCAGCCCTTACGCCGCCCGACCCCGCGCCGATGACAAAGAGGTCGAAGTCGAAACCGGCCATGCTGTGCTGTTACTGCGCCTGCAGCTTAAGCCCGCTGCCGGCTGCATCGGCGCCGCCGCCGGGATCGGTTTCAAGCCGATTTTTCTCCGCCGCGGCCAACGCTTTCAGTTCGTCGCCGACGCGTTTGTGCATCTCCTGGCCCAATTCGCGCCCCCATATGTCGGCAATGCCGACCTGGGTCGTCAGAAGACGCGGCAAAGCGACGGCAAATTTCTTGCCGGCCGGGGTCTTGTAGAATTCCAGCAGGGTGCGCAATTCATCCTTGTCGAAGGCCAGAGCCCAGACCTCGGTAAGCCTGGTGTCGAGCTCTTCACGATAGACGACCATATCCAGCGCCACCTTGTCGACGACTTCGATGATGCCAAGCTGCATCTGCGGATTGGACCGGATGTAAGTGGTTTTCGCCTGACTGGCGACATCGGGAAGTATCTCGTCAAAGGGACGCCCGGTGCGGCTGGCATCCAGGACCTGGCGAGCCAAATCGAGTTCTTCAGCATCAAATTCCTGGGCGGCGGCCGGTTGGCCGGCTGTCCAGGCCGCAAATGCTACGGCAATTGCAGCAAGAAAACGAACCATGTTCGACGTCTCCTGATTTTCGCAAAGTGGTGGCGTGTCGCCGTTCCTTACAGCTATTGGGCCGGCGCTTCACGCATTGATTTCACGAACGCCGCCGGTTTCGGCGATCAATGCCGTACTTGCAAGGCCGATAAACAGGCCATGTTCGACGCTGCCGGGTATGGCTCCAAGGGCGGAAGCCAGCGCTTGTGGATCGGAAATCGGGCCAAATGATGCATCCAGAATAATATTTCCGCTATCGGTCAGGTAAGTCTGGCCGGCGTGCTGGCGAAGCGCAAGTTCGCCGGCAAGACCAAGGCGTCCGGCGGCCGTCTCAATGGCGATTCGCGTCGCGGCGAGACCAAAGGACACGACCTCGATGGGCAACGGAAAAGCGCCCACGGCATCGACGACTTTGCTTTCATCGGCGATAACAAGCATGTGTTCAGAGGCATGGGCGACAATCTTTTCACGCAGCAAGGCGCCGCCACCGCCCTTGATCAGAACCAGATCCGGGCCGATTTCGTCGGCGCCGTCGACGGTCAGGTCGAGCCGCGGCGTTTCGTCCAGGCTTGAGAGTTCGATCCCCGCCCCGGTCGCCTGCCGCGCTGTCTGCTCAGATGTCGGCACGCCAATGACATCAAGACCGGCGCGGACCTTTTCAGCCAGCGCCTCGATAAAATGGGCCGCCGTCGATCCGGTTCCCAGCCCCAGCTTCATGCCAGCGCGGACATGGGGCAATGCGGCTTGCGCCACCTGTTTCTTCAAGTCGTCGGACATCAGCGCCCAGCCCCGGTTGCGGTCGCGCCGGGCGATCGATGAAATCCGATACCGGCATACACGCGGCCGCCTTAACACGGCAGGCAGCGGGCGCAAAGACCGCCGGAAAAGAGCACCGGCGGGCGGTTCCTGACTTGCCAAAATACCGGACAGCGGTTAGGCGCGCGTCATGTCTTACCCGCTACTCATCTTCGACCTAGACGGAACGCTCGTCGACACGGCGCCCGATATCCTTGCAACGCTTGAACGGACGCTGGCGGCGTTCGGTTTCGAAACAAGCGACGGGAGCGTTTCCATGCAGATGATCGGCCGGGGGTCGCGATCGATGATCGAGCAGGCGCTTGACGCGCAGGGCCGCGCCGCTCCGGCGGAACTGGTCAGCGACATGCACGCTGCGTTCCTGGTCGATTATGCCGACCACATCTGCGATGAAAGTCGCGTCTATCCCGGCGTTGAAGGTTGTCTCGACCGGTTTGCGGAAGCCGGATGGCGGCTTGCCGTGTGCACCAACAAGCTGGAGGCCCTGTCGGTTTCACTTCTGGAAAACCTGAACATGGCGGATCGGTTTGCCGCCGTTTGCGGCGCAGACACGGTTGCCGCCTGCAAGCCGCATGCCGGCCATATCATCGAAACGGCCGAACGGTCCGGCGGCGATCTTGAGAAAACGATCATGGTCGGCGATTCCGTCTCCGATGTCGGCGCGGCGCGGGCCGCCAAGGTTCCGGTCATCGGCGTTACCTTCGGCTATACGCCAACGCCGATGCGGATGCTTGAGCCCGATCTGCTGCTCGACGACTTCGGCTCCCTGACGCATGCCGATGCGGTCGGGCTGATCGGCACACCCGTCTTCTGAGACGGCAGGCGGCCGGCTGCGTCATCTGCAGCCGCGATGCGGCTTGACTTGCCGCGGCGGCCAAATCTATAGGTTCCGCCACCCCCAATCCGGCCTTGCCAGTCACCGAGGCGACCGGGCGCGTAGCTCAGCGGGAGAGCACCGCCTTCACACGGCGGGGGTCACAGGTTCAATCCCTGTCGCGCCCACCATTTTTCTTAAGCAAAAACAACAGCTTATAAACCCATTCTTCGCCAAGTGACTCCGTTGGATGTCAGCTGTCACACTGTGGTCTCAGCAAAAGGTCGGGTATGGCTTCAATTCGCAGGAGGAAGGGCAAGTGGCAGGTTCAGATACGACGTAAAGGTCAAACATCCCTCACCCGCTCGGTCAACCAGCTTCAAGATGCATAGGCATGGGCACGGCAGAAGGAAGTCGAAACCGGATCATGAACAGGGGCTGGATACGGGTACCGCTCAAGGGATTTGGTTCCTTCGGGGGGAAACCATATATTTCACAAGCGAAAGCGCAAATATACTTTAACATCTAATCTGAATAACCATACATGTTGATTTCATGAGAAAACACCGCTTTTATTTCTTCGATTTGCTCTTCACTCAATATCTCTCGAAAATTTCTCTTGTCCTTTCGAAACTCCGTTTTCGCTCTTGGCAAGGTCAGCGGCTCCGGAATTCCAAGGTGAACTCTCACATCTTCCAAATCGCTTGAAAGATTTTCGAAGAGACATACTTTATCGACCGCTATTTCCCCATTAATAGAATACAGCTCAAATCCGGTCCGCTTTAATGTAGACATCCGTTCTCCAATAACTTCCGATATGGGCGGTCTTGGACTTTTTGTGTAGTAGTTATAATAATGTGAAATAAAACGTTCCCAAGGATTCCTTTCCGTGCAAAATTTATAATAATTATTCCAAATATTTTCGCCAATTTTTTGTTTAATTTTCTCCGCAGACATATGATGCCAATACTTTTCTTTTGCACCCTTCATGCGTATTACTCTGACAATGTCTCCTAATCCCCGTTCGCCAACAGGAAAGAGATGATTCTGCGGCCCGCGATAGCCTAATTCTGCTCTAATTTTTTCGTCCTTTTCGCGGATGCTGGTTATTATATCGTCAGGGCCGCAATGCTCTGACAGCGCGATTTCAGTACTGGTGCCCGCTGTCTTTAGCGTTCTAAGGAATATAAACCTATATTTATGCGATATTATCATATCCGAGCCTCCCCCAGACGATTAGCTGATGTTGAGTATTTGCCTAAGTTTGCCCCAAAATAAAGCCTGGCCCCGAGGATATTTACTGAAAGTTGTATTTCGGACACATAATAGCCGTTTGGTTGTGGATGAATTTTGTGCCTGAGCGCTTCTGGGTAAAGGCCTCATGATTTTTGCGAGAAAGTTTCAAGGTCAGATACAGCTCCTCGGGCGAGAAAAATTGAAGGTACCGGTCATCGTTCGTCGTGCCCGTCCAAAAGAGGCCGATGCGCTGACCGCCCTGGGCATGCGGTCGAAGGCCTCGAACGGCTATGACGATGCATTCATGGCCCTGTGCCGCGAAGAAATGACGCTCGGTATTACCGAAATCGAGACCGCTGCTGTCTGGGTCGCGCAGTCTGACCGTGTCGAGGGCTTCTTCAGCCTGTTGCCGCCTGACGACGGGGGTGTCGCTGAAGTTCGAATGTTCTTCGTCGAATCGGACCGGCACCGTAACGGCATTGGCCGGACATTGTGGACGAAGATGGAGGACTGCGCGCGTGAGCTGGGGGCGCGTGCGATCGGTCTGGACTCCGATCCGCTTGCCGTACCGTTCTACAAAACCATGGGCATGAAAATCATCGGACAGGCGCCGTCGGGGTCGATTCCGGGAAGGATGCTGCCGCGCCTGGAAAAAGTGCTTGGAGAACCGCACCAAACGCACCGCCGCCGCTGACACATTGCGCAGCGCGGCAATTGGAAATGAAGCCGAGCGACATGGCAATGGTCAGTTGCGGAATAGTGCCCCTTTGTCAGGGCGATCGCCCTGTTCACTCAGCCATCAAGCGTTTTGCGAAGAAGATCGACCCAGTTGCCCCAGCAAATCCGGCCGATAAGCGGGTCATCGTAACCCGCCTGCCGCATGGCGCCGACAAAAGCCGGGAGACCCGCAACGTCGGCGATTTCCTCGGGGATCACGGCGCCGTCAAAATCGGAACCGAGAGCGACGCCGTTTTCGCCGAGCCGTTCAAGCATGTGGTCGAGATGGCGGATCAAGGTCGTCAGCGCAGTGTCCGTTATGCCGCGACCGTCTTCTCTCAGGAAGCCGACGGCGTAATTCAGACCCACGACGCCACCGCTTTCGGCGACGGCGTCAAGCTGCCAGTCGGTCAGGTTGCGCGCCGCAGGCGAAAGCGCATGCACGTTGGAATGGGTTGCGACGAGGGGCTTGTCGGTGATCGCGGAGGCATCGCGGAACCCGGCGGCATTCATGTGGGAGAGGTCGACAAGGACGCCAAGCTCATTGCAGGCTTTGACGAGCGCCTTGCCGCTGTCCGTCAGGCCGGGCCCGTCGTCGGGATCGCCGGGAAAGCGAAAGGGCACGCCGTAGCCGAAAATGTTCGGGCGGGACCAGACCGGACCGAGGGACCGCAGACCGGCGGCATACAGAACCTCCAGCTCGGCAAGGTCGGGGCCAATCGCCTCCGCGCCCTCCATGTGCAGAAGCGCGGCAATGGCGCCGGCCTGATCGGCCGCTTCGATCTCGTCGGCCGTTCGGCAGACGCGGATTGCGTCGGGTCTGCTGCGGGCCATGCGCAGGAGGATTGCCGATATCTCAAGCGCCACACGCCGGGCCTTGGAGGCATCCACCGGGCCCAGATAGGGAATGTTCATCACCTCTGCGGAATCGGTGTCGAAGTGCGCCAATTTCGCGTCGTCGCCCGGCACAAAAACCGCAAAGAAGCCGCCTTTCAGCCCGCCCTTTCCTGCCCGGGGCAGATCGATATGCCCTTCGCCATTGCCGGTCAGAAAGGTTTCGCCGTCCCGGTCGCCGGCGCGCCACAGCCTCAACAGCGTGTCATTGTGGCCATCGAATATCTTCTGCACGGCTTTCACCTGCCTTTCATCGATGTTGCGGCGGCCGCCGCATCGCTTTTGCACGCCGACGCCGGCGGGGCCGGGATCAAGACAGGGTTTTGAGCAATCGACAACCGCCAATACGATTTGCCCGCAAGGGAATTCGCACCTAAAGTGCCGTCCGGGATGGCGATGTAGCGCCATTAACAACCAGCGCTCTCGACAACTTTCATCGGCAAAGGGCGCCAATAAACCAGGGAGCAAGACGTGACTGTAAGAAAATTCGCTGCTGCTTTCGGCCTGACCGCCTTGATGGCGTTTTCCGCCACGCAATCCGCGGTCGCCGAAACGCCGAAAGACACCTTCGTCATCGCGCGCAACATCGCCGATATCATCAATCTCGATCCGGCCGAAGTGTTTGAGTTTTCCGGCGCTGAAGTCATCGCCAATATCTACGAAAAGGTGATGACCTTTGAGCCTGACAATCTGACCAAGCTGGTCGGCGGCGCTGTTGAAAGCTATTCCTTCAGCGACGACGGAAAGGTCATCACGCTGAAGATGCGGCCAGGCATCGTCTTCCATTCCGGCAATCCGATGACGGCAGAAGACGTGGCCTTTTCCCTGCAGCGCGTCGTCAAGCTGAAGAAGACGCCGTCCTTCATCATCACCCAATTCGGCTGGGACGCCGACAATGTCGACAAGATGGTTGAGGCGGTCGATGCCGAGACCGTCAAACTGACGATTGACGCCGATCTGTCACCGGTGCTGGTGCTGAACGCGCTGTCGGCCGGCGTCGGCTCGGTTGTCGACAAGAAACTGGTGATGAGCCACGAGAAAGACGGCGACTTGGGTTATGAATGGCTGAAAACCCATTCCGCCGGTTCGGGACCCTACAGCCTGAAAACCTGGAACGCCGGCGAACTGGTGGTGATGGAAGCCCATGACAAGGACCGGCATGGCCCGCCGGCGATGAAGCAGGTGGTCATCCGTCATGTGCCAGAAGCCTCCGCCCAGCGCCTGTTGCTGGAAAAGGGCGATGTCGACGTTGCCGAAGACCTGACCACCGATCAGATCAAGGGACTTATGGGCAAGCCGGGTGTGGCGGTCGATACGATCCCGCAGGCCAATTTGATGTATCTGGCGCTCAATCAGAAGCACGAAGCTCTGGCCAAGCCGAAGGTCCAGGAGGCCCTACGCTACGCCATCGACTATAACGGGTTGGCGACATCGATCCTCGATGGCACCTACAAGATCCATCAGTCGTTCTGGCCGTCGGGAATGTGGGCCTCCTATGAGGAGACCCCCTATTCCAAGGACATGGAGAAAGCCAAGGCGCTGCTTGCCGAGGCGGGCCATGCC
>CAJHXO010000329.1_pt1 | contig 11609 bp, 7 predicted proteins | sample 9198491 | NCBI WGS metagenome assembly CAJHXO01 (sample SAMEA7708296, study PRJEB35096) | sediment metagenome | biome: marine neritic benthic zone biome [ENVO:01000025]; feature: sediment [ENVO:00002007]; material: shallow marine sediment [ENVO:03000034] sea grass bed [ENVO_01000059] ...
ACCGGCGGAGCCGTCCGGGTCGCCCAGCGGCACCTCATCGCCGGACAGCGCGTGCCCATGGTCGTGGTGGTGCGGATACACGGCGAACGCCCGGGCCGCCCGCGACCCGAACAGCCGAACGTATTCGGGGTGGGCGCCGACCTCGTCGGGCGGGCCGGCGCAGCAGACATGCTGGTTCAGGCACACCACCCGGTCGGTGGCGGCCATCACCACATGCAGATCGTGCGAGACCAGCACAACCGCGCAGCCGCGCCGGTCGCGGATCGCGGCGATTTTTTCGTAAAGCGCGACTTCGCCGGCGAAATCGACGCCCTGGACCGGCTCGTCGAGAACCAGGAGGTCAGGATCGCCGAGGATGGCGCGGGCCAGCATGACCCTCTGAAACTCGCCGCCCGACAATGTCGACACATCGGCGTCGATCAGATGGTCAGCGCCGGTCTCCTCCAGCGCGGCGCTGATCTGCGACCTTGGGCAACGCGCCGTAAGCGTCATCAGCCGCCACACCGGCAACGGCAGGGTCGGGTCGATACTGAGCTTTTGCGGCACATATCCGATTTTCACGTCGGCGGCCCTGGATACGACGCCCTTGTCGGGCGCTATGATACCTAAAACGACTCTCAGTAACGTCGTCTTGCCGCCGCCATTCGGGCCGATGATCGTGACGATTTCTCCACGATGGACGTCCATGTCGACGCCGGAGAGAATCTTGCGCCCGTTTCGTGAAATCCCGATATCGGCAAGCGCGACCAGCGGCGCGCCGCCACGCTCCGCCGGCGATGGCGCCGATTGCGCCCGCGTAAGTGTCGCAGGTTCCTGCGTCAGCATATTCGTGATGCTCCCAATTTTCTCGCAACGCCATTATAGAACGACAGCTTTCAGGTTGCGAGGATGACAATCATATGCGGCTGATTTCGATCTGCGCGGCGATCGCCATGATGGCGATTGCCATGACTGCCCATGTCACAACGCCGGCAAGAGCCGCGCCGCGCGTCATCGCCTCCATTGCGCCGTTGCATTCGCTCGTTGCCGGCGTAATGGCCGGCGTCGGCGAACCCGATCTGCTGTTGTCCGGCCCGGTTTCGCCGCACGACTTCGCGTTGTCGCCATCCAATGTCCGCAACATTGCCGCCGCAGATTTGGTGGTCTGGATTGGCGCGCCGCTGGAATCGTTTCTCGTCAAACCGCTTGAAGGCGCCGGAAACCGCCAGCTCGGCTTGCTGGCGGAGCCAGCCCTGGATGCCTTGCCTTTCGATGCCGGCGGCGGAGGCGGCGGCAATGCCGGAACCGATCCCCACATCTGGCTCGATCCGGTTCGCGCCATTGCCATTGTGGCCGCGCTCAGGGACCGGCTGTCACGGATCGATCCTGACAATGCCGAAACCTACAGCGCCAATGCCACGGCCCTATCGGACCGGCTGGCAAAATTGGACGGGACGATCCGCGCGCGGCTGCAACCTTTTGCGGAACGACCGTTCATCGCTTTCCATGACGCCTACAATTATTTCTCTCGCCGTTATGGATTGCAGCCGGCCGGCTACTTCACCATCGACCCGCAGCGCAGGCCCGGCGCCCGCACGATTGCCCGGCTTGCCGATCTGGTCAGCGCCGGCACCGTCGCCTGCGCTTTTGTCGAACCGCAATTCGACGACCGGATCGTCACGGCGATTGCCGCCGGTCAGCCCCTGCGCATCGGCCGGCTCGATCCGTTGGGCGCCGATCTGGAGCCCGGCCCGGCGCTTTATGAGACGTTGCTGAGAGCCAACGCGGAGGCGATGGCCAAGTGCCTCGGTGGCTCCGAATGACCGGCGGTACCGAAGGCCAGACACCGATTGGACGCGGTGTGCGTCGCGATCAAAGTCGCAAACGGACACGCACGCAAACGCCGTTTCGGTGTAATTGCATTAAATCCAAACAAGTTAAACCCACACAAAATGAGAGTTAGAGTCTGCGATGTCTGAGCCTGCGCGAAAGGCGGAAAACAATATCATCGACGGCAAGGCCGTCGCGGCTGCGGTGATCGACAAGGTCAAGGAGGCTCGCGACTGGCTGGTTTCCGCCGTTGGTGAAAAGCCCGGCCTGGCCGTCGTCCTCGTCGGCGAGGATCCGGCCAGCGAGGTTTATGTCCGAAACAAGGGCAAGAAGGCGGAGGAGTGCGGCTTTTACTCCCTCCAGCACACGCTGGCGGCCGATACGACGCAAGCTGATCTTCTGGCACTTATTGCCGACCTGAACGCCGATGCCCTGATCCACGGTATTCTGGTCCAGCTGCCGCTGCCCGATCATATTGAAGAGAACAAAGTGATCGCCGCGATCGATCCGGACAAGGACGTCGACGGCTTTCATCCCGTCAATGTCGGCCGGCTGGGCGCCGGCGCCGCTGACGACGCGCTGGTTCCGTGCACGCCGGCCGGCAGCGTCATCCTCGCAAAATCCGCCCTCGGCAGCGACCTGTCGGGCCTTGAGGCGGTCATTGTCGGGCGCTCCAACATTGTCGGCAAACCGGTGGCCCAGTTGCTGCTTGCCGAACATTGCACGGTGACGGTCGCCCATAGCCGCACCCGCGGTCTGCCCGCCGTCTGCCGCCGCGCCGATATTCTGGTCGCCGCCGTTGGCCGTCCGCAGATGATCCGGGGCGACTGGATCAAGCCCGGCGCCTGTGTCATCGACGTCGGCATCAACCGGGTGCCGGCGCCGGAAAAGGGTGAGGGCAAGACACGGATCGTCGGCGACGTCGCCTTTGACGAAGCCGCCGAGGTCGCCGGATCGATCACGCCGGTGCCAGGCGGCGTCGGGCCGATGACGATTGCCATGCTGATGGCCAATACGGTGATCGCCGCGGCCCGCGCCGCCGGCAGGCCGGACATTGCCGATTCCGTCCTGCAGGACTAGCGATGCCGCACGGCGGCGCTTGGATGTCGCGCCAGCGCCAGCGCCGGCCTTGCTTGCGGCATTATGCCATTGCTGAATTGGTGGAAACGAAACGGCCAAATGCCGAAACTGCCTGCCAGCCGGGGGACCTGACATGAAAAGCAAAGCCCGTGTCGTCGTTATCGGAGGCGGCGTCGTCGGCGTCGCCACGCTTTATCACCTGGCCCGCAAGGGCTGGTCGGATGTCGTTCTCATTGAGCGAAAGGAACTGACCTCCGGGTCGACCTGGCACGCCGCCGGCCTGCTGCCTCTCTTCAACATGAGCTACTCGGTCGGCCAGATTCACAAATATTCCGTCCGCTTCTATCAGGAACTTGCCGAGGAAACCGGCATGGATACCGGCTTCCGCCAGGTCTCCAACGTCCGCATGGCCCGCACGAAGGATCGCTGGGACGAATACATGTACTATGCCGGCATTGCCCGCACGATCGACGTCAACGTCGTCACCATGACGGCGGACGACATCAAGGCGGCTTGGCCCTATGTTAATGTCGAAGGCATTCTCGGCGCCATCCAGCATCCCGAAGACGGCTATATCCAGCCCGCCGACCTGACCCAGGCGCTGGCTCGCGGCGCCCGCAGCCGCGGCGCCGAAATCGTCCGCAACACAACCGTCACCGGCCTCGCCCAGCAGGCCGATAGCAGTTGGATCGTCAGCACCGATCAGGGCGATATTGCCTGTGAGCATGTCGTGTCGTGCACCGGCAATTTTGCCCGCCGCACCGGCGAAATGGTCGGCCTCGATATTCCGGTGATTCCGGTCGAGCACCAGTTCATCGTCACCGAACCGCATCCCGCCATCCAGGAGTTTCGGGCCAATGGCGGTGCCGAATTGTGCGTTCTGCGCGAGAGCGATTCCTCCTGGTATATGCGCGAGGAAGCCGGCGGCCTGCTGCTCGGTCCTTACGAGAAGGGCGCGCCGTGCTGCTATGTCGACGGCCCGGATTCGGATTGTGAATATGAGCTTTTCCAGGAAGACCTTGACCGGCTGATGCCGCATATCGAAACGGCGATCACCCGCGTGCCCTATTTCGAAGAGGTCGGCATCAAGAAGGTCTATAACGGCGCCATCGCCTATACGCCGGACGGCTCGCCGATCGTCGGCCCGGCCTGGGATTTGAAGAATTTCTGGCTCAATGAGGGCCATTCCTTCGGTATCACGGCGGCCGGCGGCGCCGGCTGGCAACTGGCTGAGTGGATTGTCGATGGCGAGCCGACCATCGACATGATGGGCGTCGATCCGCGCCGCTTCGGGCCCTATGCCTCGCGCGGCTACCTGAAGGCGAAGAACGAGGAAGCCTACGCCAACGTCTTTACGATGCACTATCCCGACGAGGAGCGCGGTGCGGCCCGACCCCTGAAGACGGCGCCGTGCTACGGCCGCATGGCTGCGCTCGGTGCGGTATTCGGCTCCGTCTATGGCTGGGAGCGGCCGAACTGGTTTGCCCCTGAAGGCTATGAAGTGCCGACGGCGGAACTGGATGTCGACGATACGTTGACGCGGCACAATCATCCGCCCGCCGACCACACCGGCCGCATCCGCGAGCGCTGGTCATTCCGCCGGTCGAACTATTTTCCGTTCGTCGGCGAGGAAGTGAAGAACGTCCACGATAATGTCGGCCTGCTCGACATGACCGCCTTTGCCAAATGTTTCGTCACGGGACCCGGCGCCGAAGCCTGGCTGGACGGGCTGATGGCCAACCGGATCCCGAAGACCATCGGCCGCGTCAATCTGTGCCACATGCTGACCAGCCGCGGCGGCGTGCGTTCCGAATTCACCATCTACAAGACCGGGCCGGACTCGTACTATCTGGTCTCCGCCGGTGCCTTCGAGCGCCACGACCACGATTATCTTGCCAAGGCGCTTCCAGCCGATGGCAGCGTGCGGTTTTATCCGGTCACCACGGACTGGGGTGTCCTGGTTCTCGCCGGTCCTCGCTCGCGCGACGTCTTGCAGAAAATCACCGAAACCGATCTCTCAAATGACAGTTTCAAATGGCTGACCGGTAAAAAGATCAGCGTTGGCCCGGCTCGCGCCGATGCGTTGCGTGTCAATTTCGTCGGCGAACTCGGCTGGGAATTGCATCATCCCATCGAAACGCAAAACACGATCTTCGATCTGGTTATGGAAGCCGGCGCCGAATTCGGCATCAAGCCGTTCGGCATACGCGCCATGGATTCCATGCGGCTGGAGAAATCCTACAGGCTGATCCCGCGCGAGCTCTCCATTGAATATTCCGCTTATGAATCCGGGCTTGACCGCTTCGTCCATCCCAACAAGGGCCAGTTCCTGGGCCGCGACGCTCTGGTGGAACGTCACGGCCAAGGCGACAATTGGCGGTTCGTGACCATGGAGGTCCATGGCGTGGGCGATGCCGATGCGCGCGGATCGGAAGCGATTTACAAGGGTGACGACCTTGTCGGCCGGGCCACATCGGGCGGCTATGGCTGGCGGCTCGGCAAGAGCCTGGCATTGGCCATGCTCAAACCGGACCACGCCGAACTGGGGACGGAGCTTGAGATCGCCATCCTCGGCGACCGCTACAAGGTCACGATCATCGAGGAAAGTCCGTTCGATCCGGAAAATGAGCGGCTGCGCGCCTGATCCGGCATCTCGCTCTAGGCCAGAAGCTCCTCGCGCTGCTGCCGCTCCTGCTGCGGCGAACGGCCATAGAGTTCGCGGTAGCACTTGGAAAAGTGCGAGGCTGAAACGAAGCCGCAGGCAACGGCGACTTCCACGATCGGCGCGTCGGACTGGATCAGCAGGTGGCGCGCCCGGTCGAGCCGGATCTCCAGGTAGTAGCGGGCCGGCGAACGGCCGAGATTGCGGCGGAAAAGCCGCTCGATCTGGCGTCGCGACAGGCCGGCATATTTGGCGATTTCGACCAGCGACAGCGGTTCGGCGACATTGGCTTCCATCAATTCGATGATGAAAAGCAGCTTGGTGTTCTGCAGTCCGAGCCGGGCGCGCAGCGGCAGCCGCTGGCGGTCCTGCGGCGCGCGCATTCGGTCGGTCAGCGCCTGCTCGCAGATCTTGCCGACCAGCGCGTCGTCGAAGTCCTCGCCGATGAGATGCAGCATCAGGTCGAGCGAGGCAGTGCCGCCGGCGCAGGTATAGGTGTTGCCGTCCTGCTCGTAGAGGTCGGCATAGACCTCGGCCTCAGGGAATTTTTCCGAGAACGCCGGCAGGCTTTCCCAGTGGATGGCGCAGCGCTTGCCGTCCAGCAAGCCGGCATCGGCGAGGATCCACGCACCGGTGCACAGCGCGCCGACAGGGATACCCTGCCGGTCAAGCGAGGCAAGCCAGGCGTTCAGGGCCTTGTCCTTGAAGCGCTCGATGAAAAGACTGGCGCAGACAAAAATATTGTCCGGTCTGTCGCCGCGCCGGATCCGTTCGCGCTCGTCCTTCAGGCCACCATCGACAGAAAGTGTCAGGCCGGCAGACGCCTTTGCCGGTTCACCGTCCGGCGTAACAAGCCGCCAGTGATAGACCTTGCGGCCGAGCATGCGGTTGGCCATGCGCAACGGTTCCAGCGCCATCGAAAATGACAGCATCGAAAACTCCGGTATGAGCACGAAGGTGATATGGCGCTCAAAGGTTTCCTCAGCCGTCACCAAAGCCTCCCAAACGCCGGCCAGGCCTGCTTCGCCGGCCATGCCTGCTTTAGAGGATTGCCGCGCAAGCCTGAATCCGGTCCCCGGCGATCCCGCAGGATTACCGACGAATATCAGGCATTCGTCAAGAACGTCACCACTTCGATCCGGTTGCCGTCCGGATCGCGGATGAAGGCCGCATAGTAGCGCTCATTGTATTCAGGGCGCATGCCGGGCGGTCCGTCGTCCGATCCGCCGGCGCTGGTCGCAGCCTCGTAGAACGCCTCGACCGCCTCGGCTGTCCTTGCTCTCAGGCAGACATGCGCGCCGCTCTCCGCTGCGGCAGGCGCCGAGCCAGGGCGGGCGTTCAGCCAGAATTCCGGATAGGTTTTGCCAAAGCCGATAGTGTCGGCCTTGACAGCCACCCGGGCGAGGCCGATTGTGCCGAGAACGGCATCATAAAATGCGCCGCTGGCCTCCAGATCGCGGACATTTATCGAGACGTGATCGATCATTTCCTGGCCTTTTGATCATTCTGCGTCGAGATTTGGCGGTAGCCCGGACAATTTCAACATTTCACACCTTGCCCCACTGCGACATGGCCGCGACGTTTGTGCGATTGCCGAGGATTGCCTCTTGCCGTTAAACCAATGCCATGAACCGCTATAACGCCTTTCGTCTGATCCGTGAGGGGCTGGCCGGCCAAAAGGGCTGGGAGCCTGCCTGGCGATCGCCCGACGAGCCAAAGCCCTCATGCGATGCCATCGTCATCGGCGGCGGCGGGCATGGTCTGGCAACGGCCTATTATCTCGCCAAAGAGCATGGCATGACCAACATTGCCGTGATCGAAAAAGGCTGGATCGGCGGCGGCAATTCCGGCCGCAACACGACAATCATCCGCTCCAACTACCTCTATGACGAGAGCGCGGCGATCTACAATCACGCCCTCAATCTGTGGAAGGGCCTCGGCCGCGAGCTGAACTTCAACATCATGATGAGCCATCGCGGCGTCCTCAATCTCGCCCATGACGAGGGCGAGGCGCGCCAGCTCAAGCGCCGCGTGGAGGCAAACCGACTGAACGGTGTCGATGCTGAATGGCTGGAGCCCGATGAAATCAAGAAATTCTGCCCGCCGATCAACCTCTCGCCGACGATCCGTTATCCGGTGATTGGCGCGACGCTGCAGCGTTCCGGCGGCACCAACCGGCACGATGCCGTTGTCTGGGGTTACGCCCGCGCCGCCAGCGCGCTCGGCGTCGATATCATCGAACAATGCGAAGTCACTGGAATTACGACCGAAAACGGCGCGGTGACCGGCATCCGGACAACGCGCGGCGCCATCGCCACACCCAAGGTTGCTTGCGTCGTCGCCGGCCACACATCGGTGATAGCGAACATGATCGGCCTGCGCCTGCCGATCGAAAGTCATCCCCTGCAGGCGCTGGTTTCAGAACCGGTCAAGCCGGTCATGCCCTGCGTGTGCATGTCCAATGCCGTGCATGTCTATATGAGCCAGTCCGACAAGGGCGAACTGGTGATCGGCGCCGGCATCGATCCCTATCTGAGTTACACCCAGCGCGGCTCCATGGACATCATCGAACATCAGATGGCGTCGCTGAAGGAGCTGTTTCCCTTCGTCTCACGGCTCAGATTGATGCGCCAATGGGGCGGCACCGTCGATGTCTGCCCCGACGCCAGCCCGATAATCTCAAAGACCCCGGTGGCCGGCTTTTACATCAATGGCGGCTGGGGCACCGGCGGCTGGAAGGCGACGCCGGGATCGGGCCATGTCTTTGCCGATCTCGTCGCCCGCGACGAGCCCAACGCCATTGCTGCGCCGTTCACCGTCGACCGCTTCGTCTCCGGTGCGCTGGTCGCCGAACACGGCGCCGCAGCCGTGGCGCATTAAGGGCGGGGGCGCGCCATGTTCGTTATCAAATGTCCCAATTGCGGCGAACGCGATCTGTCGGAATTTGCCTATGGCGGCGAGGCCCATATCGCCCGGCCTGAATGGCGCGACGGCATGAGCGACGCCGAATGGGCGGAATTCGTCTTCATGCGGACAAACCCGAAAGGCGTCTTTGCCGAACGCTGGAACCATGCCGCCGGCTGCCGGCGCTGGTTCAACATGCTGCGCAACACCGCGACAGACGACATACTCGCTGTCTATCCGATCGGCCAGGAGCCGCCTGAAGTGAGCGCCAGTCTGCCGGCAACGCCGTCGGGCGAGGCGAGTATCGGTTCGGGCAATGACGAGGCCAAGGTGATCGATGCCGGCGACGCAGCCAATGGCGGGGACGGGCCATGAGCGGCAATGGCGCCAGACAATCGCACCGCCGCGCGACCGGAGGACTGATCGACCGGTCACGAACGGTCCGCTTCACCTTTGACGGCAAGGCCTATACCGGTCATGCCGGCGACACGCTGGCCTCGGCGCTGCTGGCCAATGGCCAGCACATGGTCGCCCGGTCGTTCAAATATCACCGTCCGCGCGGCATCCTGGCCGCCGGGTCCGAGGATCCGGCCGGCCTTGTCCAGATCGGCGACGATCCGGCGTTGATTGATCCCAATACGCGGGTGACCGAACAGGAGATCTATGACGGGCTGGTTGCCAGGCCGCAAAATTGCTGGCCCTCGCTCGCCACCGATGCCGGCATCGTCAACGATATCTTTTCCCGGTTTCTGCCGGCGGGTTTCTACAACAAGACGTTCATGGGATGGGACCGCTTTGGCTGGCCGAACTGGATGACGTTCGAACCGGCCGTCCGGGCGGCGGCGGGCATCGGCAGGGCGCCGGAACAACCGGACCCGGACCGCTATGAATCGGTCAATCGCCACTGCGACATTCTGATCGTTGGCGGCGGTCCGGCCGGCCTGATGGCGGCGCTTGGCGCCGGCCGATCCGGCGCCCGCGTCATTCTGGTCGAAGAGACGGCGGCGCTCGGCGGAACGGTTCTGGCGCGCGACCCTGACGTGCTGCGGATTGCCGGGCAGGCGCCGGCTGACTGGGTCGCCGAAATTCGCGCCAAGCTCGACGCCATGCCCGAGGTGACGATCCTCACGCGGACAACGGCCTTCGGCTATTATTCCCATAATTTCGTCGGTCTGTGGCAGCGCATTGGCGATCATCTTGCGGAGGAAAAGCGCAACAGCTACTTGCCCCGGCAGCGTGTCTGGCGTGTTCGCGCGCGGCAGGTCGTGCTGGCCACAGGTTCAATCGAGCGGCCGCTGGTTTTCCATGAGAACGACCGGCCGGGCATCATGCTTGCCGGCGCCGCGCGGACCTATATCCACCGCTACGGTGTTTTGCCAGGCCGGCTTGTCGCCGTCGCCACCAACAACGACACCGGCTGGCATGCCGCTCTCGACATGGCCGCGGCCGGCGCCGAGATCGCCGCAATCGTCGATGTGCGCCGCGATGTGCCCACAGAACTTCTGAGCGCCGCCGCCCATCTCGGTATTGCCATCCATTGCGGCTCGACGGTCGCCGGAACCGAGGGCCGCGCCCACATCCGCGCAATCCAGGTCAGTTCGATCGGCGAGGACGGCGCCGCCGGATCGACGCCGACGCGCATTCGCTGTGATCTGCTTGCTGTGGCCGGCGGCTGGGCGCCGAATGTAGCGCTGTTCAGCCAGTCGCGTGGCAGGCTTCGCTATGACGAGGCAATCGCAGCCTTCCGGCCCGGCCAGTCCTGGCAGAACGAACGATCCGCCGGCGCAGCCAACGGCAGTTTTGCGCTCGGCGATGCTCTGTCTGAGGGCGCGCGGGCCGGCGTGGATGCCGCCGCCGCGGCCGGATTTGCCGGCGCCGATGCCAGCGCGCCGGATATTGAGGGCGGCGAGACCGGGCAGGGCGCAATCAGGGTGATCCCGCAATTGCCCACCAGCCTCCCGTCGCACAGGGTTCGCGCCTGGGTCGATCTTCAGGACGATGTGACGACCAAGGACCTGCGGCTCGCCGTGCAGGAAGGATACCACTCCGTCGAACACGCCAAGCGCTACACGACGGCCGGCATGGGCACCGATCAGGGCAAGGTCGCCAATATGAACGCCTTTGCCTTCCTCGCCGCCGAGCGTGGCCTGGCCATACCGCAAATCGGTTCCACGACGTTTCGCCAGCCTTACAAGCCGGTGACCTTCGGCGCCCTGGCCGGACAGCATGTCGGTGGCCATTTCATGCCGCGCCGGACGACGCCAATGCATGCTTGGCACCGTGATCAGGGGGCGATCTTCGAGCCGGTCGGCGACTGGCTGCGGGCGCGCGTTTTTCCCAAGACCGGTGAAAGTTTCGACGACGCCGTGCAGCGCGAGGCGAAAGCTGCGCGCAGGGCGATCGGCGTTCTCGATGCCTCCACGCTCGGCAAGATCGACGTGCGCGGTCCCGATGCGCGCGAATTTCTGAACCGCGTCTACACCAATGCCTGGATGAAACTGGCGCCGGGCAAATGCCGCTACGGCCTGATGCTCGGCGAGGACGGCATGGTGATGGATGATGGCGTCACCGCCTGTCTGGCCGATGACCATTTTCACATGACGACGACGACCGGCGGCGCGGCGCGCGTCTTCGCCGTTCTGGAGGATTATCTGCAGACCGAATGGCCCGATCTCAAGGTCTTCCTGACGACGACGACCGAGCAGTGGGCGGTCGCCGCGATTTGCGGGCCGAAATCGCCGGACCTGGTCGGCGAGCTGCTCGACGACTTCGATCCCGACCCGGAAAAGTTCGAGTTCATGTCCTGGCGCGATGCAACAATGTCCGGCGTGCCGGTGCGGGTCTTCCGGATATCCTTCACTGGTGAGATTTCCTACGAGATCAACATTCCCGCCACTTATGGCCAGTGGATGTGGAACCAGATCATGGAAAGAGGCGTGCGATACGGGATCACGCCCTATGGCACGGAAGCCATGCATCTGCTGCGCGCCGAAAAGGGTTTTGTCATCGTCGGCCAGGAGACCGACGGCACCGTAACGCCGCATGATCTTGGAATGGACTGGATCGTCAAGAAAACTGGCGATTTCATCGGCAAGCGCTCGCTCACGCGGTCCGATACGGCACGGCAGGGCAGAAAGCAGCTCGTCGGCCTTCT
>CAJHXO010000138.1_pt1 | contig 11466 bp, 8 predicted proteins | sample 9198491 | NCBI WGS metagenome assembly CAJHXO01 (sample SAMEA7708296, study PRJEB35096) | sediment metagenome | biome: marine neritic benthic zone biome [ENVO:01000025]; feature: sediment [ENVO:00002007]; material: shallow marine sediment [ENVO:03000034] sea grass bed [ENVO_01000059] ...
CGGTGTTCGGCGCCGACGACATTGCCGGCGTCAACGATGCCAGTCCGGTCGCCGGGGACGATCCGGTCTTTGCCAAGGGCGTGGTCGAATATGCCGGCCAGTCCGTGTTCGCAGTGGCCGCTGAATCGATCGCTGCGGCGCGCGCGGCCATGAAGCTGGCGAAAATCAGCTATGACGAAGAGCCAGCCATCCTGACGGTCGATGCGGCGCTTGAGGTCGACGCCGATCTGTTGCCGCCGCACACAATGAGGTTTGGCGACGCCGATGCGGCGCTTGCCGCGGCCGGCCATCGGCTTGCCGGACAGATCGCTGTCGGCGGCCAGGATCATTTCTACCTGGAGGGCCATGTCGCCTATGCCATTCCCGGCGAGGACAGCGACATGGTCGTCCATTCCTCCACCCAGCATCCCAGCGAAGTCCAGCATATCGTCGCCAAGGTCCTTGGCCTTGCCGACAATGCCGTGACCATCGAAGTGCGGCGTATGGGCGGGGCGTTTGGCGGCAAGGAAAGCCAATCCTCGCTGATTGCGGCGGTTGCGGCGCTGGCGGCGGCCAAGACCGGTCGGCCAGCCAAGTTGCGGCTCGACCGGGACGACGACATGATCCTGACAGGTAAGCGGCACGATATGCGGATCGGCTACGAAGCCGGCTTCGACGAGACGGGGCGGATCGCCGGCGTGCGCTTCGACCAGGCGGTGCGCTGCGGCTATTCGGCCGATCTTTCGGCGGCGATCGCCGACCGGGCGATGTTCCATGCCGACAATGCCTATCAGCTCAACAATGCCGAAATCGCCTCGCGGCGGATGAAGACCAATACGGTTTCCAACACCGCCTTTCGCGGCTTTGGCGGCCCGCAGGGCATGGTCGGCATTGAGCGGGTGATCGACGAAATCGCCTTCGCGCTGGGCATGGACCCGCTCGACGTGCGCAAGGCGAATTTCTATCCGGCCGACGGCAGCGGCGTCACGCCCTACCACATGGCCGTCACCGACAGCGTGATTGCCGAAATCGTCGATGAACTGGAGAAAACCTCCGACTACCGCGCCCGGCGGCAGGCGGTGCGGGCCTTTAACGCCGATCACCGGATCCTGAAAAAAGGCATTGCCCTGACGCCGGTGAAGTTCGGCATTTCCTTCACCACGACCCATCTCAACCAGGCCGGCGCCCTGGTGCATGTCTACAAGGACGGCTCTGTGCATCTCAATCACGGCGGCACGGAGATGGGGCAGGGGCTTTTCGTCAAGGTCGCCCAAGTCGTTGCGGAGGAATTCCAGATCGACGTGGATAACGTGAAGATCACCGCAACGACGACCGGCAAGGTGCCGAACACCTCGGCGACGGCGGCCTCGTCGGGCTCCGACATGAACGGCATGGCGGCGCGCAATGCGGCGCGAACGATCAAGGACCGGCTGATCGCCTTTGCCGCCGATGCCTACAAGATACCGGCCGAACAAGTGGTTTTCCTGCCCGGCAGGGTGCGGATCGGCAATGAGGAAATCGGCTTCGCCGAACTGGTCGGGCAAGCCTATATGGGCCGGGTGTCGCTGTCTTCGACCGGCTTTTATGCGACGCCGGACATTCACTACGACCGCGAGACGGCGCGCGGCCGGCCGTTCTTCTATTTCGCCTATGGCGCGGCGGTCAGCGAAGTGGTGATCGATACGCTGACAGGCGAAAACAGGGTCTTGCGCGTCGATATTCTGCACGACGTTGGCAAGTCGCTGAATCCGGCCGTCGATATGGGCCAGATCGAGGGCGGCTTCATCCAGGGCATGGGCTGGCTGACGAGCGAGGAATTGTGCTGGGATGATGCCGGCCGGCTGCAAACCCACGCGCCCTCAACCTACAAGATCCCGACGGCCAATGACCGCCCGGACGACATGCGCATGGCCATCTGGGAGAAGGGCGAAAACCGGGAGGAGACGATCTACCGCTCCAAGGCGGTCGGCGAGCCGCCGCTGATGCTGGCGATCTCGGTGCTTTCGGCGCTGACAGACGCGGTTGCGGCGGCCGGAGACTACAGGGCTTTTCCGGCGCTTGACGCGCCGGCAACGCCGGAACGGGTCCTGATGGCGGTCGAGGATGTCCGGGCGCGGGTCTCGACGGACGCTGCCGGCCAGGGCGCCTGACGATGCTTGCCGAATCCCTGCGGCAGTCCCTGGCCAGCGGCGAAGCGGCGGTTCTGGTGACAGTTACGGGCGCGCACGGCTCGACGCCGCGCGAGGCCGGCGCGGCGATGCTGGTCATGGCCGATCGCATTGCCGGCACGATCGGCGGCGGCGAACTGGAATGGCGGATGATCGCCAAGGCGCGTGAGATGATCGCCAGCGGCGAGGAGAACGCGGCGATCGATCTGCCGCTCGGCCCGGAACTCGGCCAGTGCTGTGGCGGGCGCGTGGCGCTGGCGCTAGCCGCGGCGGACAGCGCGGCGCTGGCGCGCCTGGAAGCCGCAGAGGCCACGGAGGCGGAGACCCGGCCCGCCGTGCTGATCTTCGGGGCCGGCCATGTCGGCCGGGCGCTGGCGACCGCACTTTCGCCCCTGCCGCTTGCGGTGAGCGTGATCGATACGCGGTCCGATGCGGCAACGGGCCTGCCGTCAAATGTCGGTATTCACATTTCCGCCTTGCCGGAAGCGCAGGTGCGCGACGCGCCGGCCGGATCGGCCTTTGTCATCGTCACCCACAGTCACGGGCTTGATTTCACAATCACCCACGCCGCCCTGGCGCGGGACGATGCGGCTTATGTCGGCATGATCGGATCGCGCACCAAAAGGGTACAGTTTGAACGCTGGTTTGCCGGCCAGGGCGGTAACGGGGACAGGCTGGGCCGGCTTGTCATGCCAATCGGCGGCGGCAAGGCGAAAGACAAGCGGCCGGCGGTCATTGCCGCAATGGTCGCATCGGAGCTGGTGGAACATCTGCTTGGCGAAAGCGCGGATGACGCTGCGTCTGACCATCGTCAACCGGTCGCGGACACCGGCTGATGGAAGCGCAATGATGATTGGAGGCAGGCCATGACGATCGTTCTTTGGGACTGGCTGGAATTTGCCGTCCGGTGGGTGCATGTGATCACGGGCATCGCCTGGATCGGGTCGTCGTTCTATTTCATCGCGCTCGATCTTGGACTGCGCAAGCCTGAGAAACTGCCCGAGGGGGTCAATGGCGAAGCCTGGCAGGTTCATGGCGGCGGCTTTTACCGGGTGCAGAAATATCTCGTCGCGCCGCCGGAGATGCCGGCCCATCTGGACTGGTTCAAATGGGAAGCCTATTCCTCCTGGCTGTCCGGGTTCGCGCTGCTGGCGGTCGTCTACTATCTCGGCGCGGAACTTTACCTGATCGACCGGTCGGTTCTCGATGTGCCGGTCTGGGGCGCCGTCGCGATCAGTGTTGTCGGCCTGTCGGCCGGCTGGATCTTCTACGATCTCCTGTGCCGTTCGGGCCTGGGCGAGAACGACAATGCGCTGTTTGCCGTGCTGTTTGTTTTCATCGTCGCTGCCGGCTGGGGATTCACCCAGGCCTTTTCCGGTCGCGGGGCGTATATTCACACCGGCGCGCTGATCGCCACGATCATGACGGCCAACGTGTTCTTCATCATTATCCCCAACCAGAAGATCGTCGTCGCCGACCTGATTGCCGGCCGGACGCCCGATCCGCAACTCGGCATCGCCGCCAAACAGCGATCCCTGCACAACAATTACCTGACCCTGCCTGTGCTGTTCCTGATGGTTTCCAGCCATTACCCGCTGGCATTCGGAACGCGATGGAACTGGGTGATTGCGGCGCTGGTGCTGGTCGTGGGCGCCGTTATCCGGCACTTCTTCAATTCCATGCATGCCGACAAGGGCAAACCGTGGTGGACATGGGGTGTGGCGGCGGTGCTGTTTGCCATCATGGTCTGGCTGTCGACATTCTTCGACAGCCGGCCGGATGAAGAAGAGGCGTCGATGGCTGGCCTCGATCCCTCAATTGCCGCTTCGCCGGCTTTCGAAGCCGCCCGCGATGTCGTTCTGACCCGGTGTAGCATGTGTCATGCCCGCGAGCCGCTATGGGCCGGTCTTGCGGTGGCGCCCAAGGGCGTTCTGCTTGAAGAGGACGCCGATATTGCCCGCCAGGCCCACGCCATTGAATTGCAGGCGGTCCGCTCACGCGCCATGCCGCCGGGCAACATCACCGAGATTACCGCTGAGGAACGTCAGATGCTGGCCGCCTGGCTGGGCGTCTCCGGCCCGACCGCGACCAGCCAATGAGCGAAAGCGCCGATATGCGGGCTATCCGTGGCCGGCTGCTGTGGTTTGACGACGATCCGGCCACGGCCGGCGAGGATGTCGCCACACGCTATGTCGAGGATGGATGTCTCGTTACCGAGAACGGCGTCGTCCGCGCCGCCGGCGCAGCGCCGGATGTCCTGAAGGGTGTAGCCAGCGACGTGCCGGTCGACGACTGGCGGCCGTTTCTGATCACGCCCGGTTTCATCGATCCGCATCTGCATTTTGCGCAAACGCAGGTGATCGGTTCGTTTGCCGGAGACCTGCTGGACTGGCTGCACACCTATACGTTTGTCGAGGAGCAGAGATATGCCGACCCGGCGGTCGCCGAACCGGTGGCGCGGTACTTCCTCGATGAGCTGTTGCGCAACGGCACGACGACGGCTGGCGTCTATTGCTCGGTCCATCCGCAATCGGTGGAGGCGTTTTTTGCCGAAAGCGAGCGGCGCAATATGTGCATGGTCGCCGGCAAGGTGATGATGGATCGCGACGCGCCGGCCGGCCTGCTCGATACGTCGGAGACCGGCTACCGGGATTCGAAGGCGCTGCTGGAGAAATGGCATGGCCGTGGCCGGCAGCATTATGCAATCACACCGCGCTTTGCCGTGACATCGAGCGACGCGCAGCTTGAGGCGGCCGGGGCGCTGGCGGCGGAATTTCCCGACTGCCATATCCAGACGCACCTGTCGGAGAGCCATCGCGAGATTGCCACCGTTGCCGAGCGTTTTCCATGGTCGAAGGACTATACGCATGTCTATGAGCGCTACGGGCTGGTTCGCCGCAAGGCGCTGTTCGGCCATTGCATTCATCTGAGCGAAAGCGAGCGCAACCGGCTCGGCGCAGCCGGTGCGACAGCGGTTCATTGTCCGACGTCGAACCTCTTTCTGGGCAGCGGATTGTTCGATCTGGCGGCGTTGCGGGCAAGCCAGCCGCCGCCGCACATCGCCCTTGCCACCGATATCGGCGGCGGCACGAGCTATTCCATGTTGATGACGGCGTCGGAGGCCTACAAGGTGGCGGCCTTGCGCGGTCAGCCGCTGCCGGCCCTGGCCGCCTTCTACATGATGACGTTGGGCAATGCCCGGGCCATGTGTCTTGATGACCGGATCGGCTCGTTTTCCGCCGGGCGGGAGGCCGATTTCGTCGTGCTGGATACGGGCGCGACACCGGCCATGGCGCAACGCATGGCGCGGACGCAATCGCTGAGCGAAGAGCTGTTCGCGCTGATGATGATGGGCGACGACCGCGCCGTCGCTGCGACCTATGTGATGGGCGAACAGGCCTATAGAAAGGCAGGCTGACCAGCAAAATCCCTTGCCATGGGCAATTCGTGCGGTTCGGTCTATGATCGTCAGGGGCGATCCTCGCGCTTGTGGATCGCCGGGGGCGGAAAACTGCCATGCCAATTCAAAGGCGCAACAAGATCATTGCCGAGATTGCGGTCGTGGTCGTCCTGGTGGCCGGTGCGACCTGGCTCCTTGCCGGCGAAGTGGATGCGATATTCGGCGATCTGTCGTCACCGCAGGATCTGCGGGAGCTGATCCTTGCGACCGGCCTGTGGGCGCCGCTGGCGTCGATTGCGCTGATGATCCTTCACTCCCTGGTGCCGTTTCCGGCCGAATTGCTGGCGATCGCCAACGGCATGATTTTCGGCTTTACAACCGGCCTTTTCCTGACCTGGTTCGGCGCCATGTGCGGTGCCTGGCTGGCGTTTGGCATTGCGCGTTGGGCCGGCGACAAATGGGTGCGGCGGCTGCTCGGCGAGGCCCGCTGGCGGACGATGCGCATTTGGATCGATGAGCGTGGCACAGGCGGTTTGCTGGCGGTGCGCCTGACGCCGGTCGTTTCGTTCAATCTGGTCAATTATGCTGCCGGGCTTGCCGGTGTCGGCTGGTGGAAGTTCACCTGGACGACGGCCATCGGAATCCTGCCGATCGCCACTGCCAGCGTGCTGGTTGGCAGCCACATGATCGAGGCGCCGGCCTGGCTGTGGTTCGTCGTTGGGGCTGCGGCGATCCTGTTTGTCCTGAAGGACTGGACCGGTGTTTTTCAGCGCCGTCCGGCTGAAGACGGCGAGAGCCCAAGTCCCTAGCGTTGCTCGGTCCGCCAGCGCGGATGGATCCACGGTTCCAGATTGGCAGCGAGCAGTGGGGCGCGGCCGAGGATATGGTCGGACGCCTTTTCGCCGAGCATGATGGAGGGGGCGTTCAGATTGCCGTTGGTGATCTCCGGAAACACCGAGGAATCAACGACCCGAAGGGCCTCGACGCCGATCACCCGGCACTCGGGATCGACAACACTCAGCCGATGCTCCGCGTCGCCCATCCGGCAGGTGCCGCAGGGGTGATAGGCGCTTTCCACATTGTCGCGGACGAAATCGTCGAGTGTGTCATCGGATTGCGCTGCCTCGCCGGGGGCGAGCTCGGGGCCGCGATAGGGATCGAAGGCGGGCCGGGCAATGATCTCCCGCGTCAGCCTGACGGCAGCGCGAAAATCGCTCCAGTCGTCGGGCTCGCTCATATAGTTGAAACGGATTTCCGGCGCCGCCGCCGGTTCGGGGCCGGCCAGCCTGACATGGCCGCGTGATTTTGACCGCATGGGACCGACATGGACCTGGAAGCCATGGGACTCAGCGGCCGACTTGCCGTCATAGCGGATCGCGCCGGGCAGAAAGTGCATTTGCAGGTCGGGCCAGGCGATGCCGGCCCGGGAGCGGATGAAGGCGCAGGCTTCAAAGTGGTTCGTGGCGCCGTCGCCACGGCCAGCCGTCAGCCATTGCAGCCCGATCTGCGCCCGGGCGAGAAGGCCGAGACGGGCGTTGAGCGTGATCGGTTGCGTGCAGACCTGCTGGACGTAGACCTCAAGGTGATCCTGAAGATTGCCGCCAACGCCGGCGCGGTCGGCGAGAGGATCGATCCCGAAGTCTTTCAGATGCGCCGCCGGGCCGATGCCGGACAGCATCAGGAGCTTTGGCGAATTGATGGCCGAGGCGGCGACGATAACCTCGCGGCGGGCGCGGACCGTCTCGACCTTGCCGGCGCGCCGAATGCTGACGCCGACGGCGCGCTTGCCGTCAAAGATGATCCGCTCGGCAAATGCGCGGGTGACAAGCCTGACATTGCGTCGCCGCAGGGCCGGTTTCAGATAGGCGTTCGCCGCCGACCAGCGCCGCGCGCGCCAGATGGTCATTTCCATCGCGCCGAAGCCTTCCTGGCGCGAGCCGTTATAGTCGGCGGTGCGCGCGTAGCCGGCCTCGACGCCGGCTTCCACAAAGGCACTGTACAGCGGATTGGCCAACCGCCCGCGCGTGACATGCAGCGGGCCGGAGCGGCCGCGCCAGCCGTCCTCGCCGCCATGGCTGGTTTCCATGCGCTGGAAATAGGGCAGCACCTGCCGGTAGCCCCAGCCGGCGGCGCCGGCTGCTTCCCACAGATCGAAATCCGCCGCATGGCCGCGGACATAGACCATGCCGTTGATCGATGAAGACCCGCCAACCACCTTGCCGCGCGGGCAGGCAAGCCGGCGGTTGCCGAGATGCGGCTCGGCGGCGGTCGTGAAACCCCAGTCATAGAGGCTGGTGTTCATCGGAATGGAGAACGCCGCCGGCATCTGGATCAGCGGCCCGGCGTCGCTGCCGCCATATTCCAGGACGATGACGGAGTTGCGGCGATCCTCCGACAGCCGGTAAGCCAGAGCGCAACCGGCCGAACCGGCGCCGACAATGACGAAATCGGCCTCACGCATCGCGCCGGCCCAGGGCCTGGAAGATGGCGTGCTCGACAAGCTCGGCGGCGGAATCCGGGTCGGGGTCGTGGCGCGACAGCGAGCGCCGGATCCAAAGGCCGTCGATCAGCGCTGCCGCCATTTCGGCGATCTCGGCGGCATTTTCGTCGCTGGTCAGTTCGCGCAAGGCATGCAGCAGGTTGCTTTCCAGCCGGCGGGCGTAAACGCGCAGCAGCCGGCGCGCTTCGGTGTCGTTCTGCGCGGCGACATAAAAGGCGAGCCAGGCCGAAATGACGGCGGGGCAGAACTGGCCAGCGGCAAAATTGCCGCGAACCACGGCGCGGATGCGGCCCCTGGGACTTTTCGCCCCGGCAAGGCGCGTCTGGATCTCGTCGCCGAGCTCGGCCAGAAGATGGCGCATCGTGGCCAGGAGAAGCTGGTCCTTGCCGCCGAAATAATGATGGGCAAGGCCGGCTGAAACGCCGGCCCGGCTGGCGATGTCGTTCATGGTGACCTGCGCCATGCCACGGTCGTGGATGGAATCGATGGCGGCGGCGATTAGCGCCTTGCGGCGTATCGGCTCCATGCCCAGCTTCGGCATTGTTCAATCCCCTGAACGTTCCCGGTAGAGCAACCGGGCGGCGTTAGATTATTTTTAATTGACTGGTCAATCAACTAAATCTTGCGCCTTGCCGGCAATGATGGTTCGATGGATTTGGAACACCGGATCGGCCGGGTTTTGACGTCTTGTGTTGTTGCAGGTCTCAGTGCGAAATTTGGTCCGATAACTCGGCGAAACGATCAACAAGACGGAACGGCAATGCGCGTTCCGGAAACGGGAGAACAGGTATGAAGCGGGTTTTAACGACAGTCCTTGGTGCGGCGGCCATTGCCGCCATGGCCGGCGGGCCGGCGCTGGCGGATGCGGAACAGTGCAAGACAGTGCGCTTCTCCGATGTCGGCTGGACCGACATCACGGCGACAACGGCGGCGGCATCCGTAGTCCTGGAAGCGCTAGGCTTTGAGCCCGATGTGAAGGTGCTGTCGGTCCCGGTGACCTATGCGTCGCTGAAGAACAAGGATATCGATGTCTTTCTCGGCAACTGGATGCCGACCATGGAAGCCGATATCGCGCCCTATCTTGCCGACGGTTCGGTGGAATCGCTTGGCGTCAATCTGGAAGGCGCGAAATACACGCTGGCCGTGCCGAAATATACTTACGATGCCGGCCTGAAGAGCTTTGCCGACATCGCCAAGTTCAAGGATGAACTCGGCGGCAAGATATACGGCATCGAGCCGGGTAATGACGGCAACCGGCTGATCCTCGACATGATTGCGGCCGATACCTTCGGCCTGAAGGGTTTCGAACTGGCTGAATCATCGGAGCAGGGCATGCTCGCCCAGGCCGCCCGCGCGGTGAAACGCAAGGAACCGATCGTCTTTCTGGGCTGGGAACCGCATCCGATGAACGCCAATATCGATATGGCCTATCTGTCGGGCGGCGATGATATCTTCGGCCCCAACTTCGGCGGCGCCACGGTCTATACCAATGTCCGGGCGGGATATGCGGACGAATGCAAGCATGTCGGCCAGCTTCTGAAGAACATGAAGTTCTCGCTGAAAATGGAAAACGAGATCATGGGCGCCATCCTCAATGACGGCACCGATCCCAACGAGGCGGCGAAGGCCTGGCTGAAGGCCAATCCGGAAGTGCTCGACGGCTGGCTTGCCGGCGTTGAGACCATGGACAACAAAAACGGCCTTGAAGCCGTCAAGGCCAGCTTGATGTGATTGCGTTTGTCGGAGAGGCCATGCCGGCCTCTCCGGGTTCCCTGACGACAAATTGGGCAATCAATCGGGGCCAACGACCGGAGGGGGCGACGGCCGATGGACTGGCTGACTGACTACAAAATCCCCATCGGCAAATCGGCAAAAGCCGCCGTCGATTGGCTGATCAACAATGGCGAGTGGTTTTTCGACGGGCTGTCGGCGGTTCTGACCGCCATGATCGATGCCATATTGTGGCTCCTTCAGGCGCCGCATCCCTTCATTGTCATCGCTGTCATCACCGGCATTGCCTATGCGCTGCGGCGGTCGATTGGGATTGCCGCGTTGGTGCTGCTGAGCTGCCTTTTCGTCGTCAATCAGGGCTATTGGGAAGAAACAACCGAAACGCTGACGCTGGTGCTGTCGGCCTGTGTCGTGTGCATGGCGGCGGGCGTTCCCATCGGCATCGCCGCCGCTCACCGGCCGGCGCTCTATGCGGCGCTGAGGCCGGTGCTTGACCTGATGCAGACGCTGCCAACCTTCGTCTACCTGATCCCGGCCATCGTGTTTTTCGGCATCGGCATGGTGCCCGGCCTGATCGCCACGGCGATCTTCGTGGTGCCGGCGCCGATCCGGCTGACCCATCTCGGCATTTCATCGACGCCGAGCGCGCTGGTTGAGGCCGGCGAGGCTTTCGGCGCCACCAAGCGGCAATTGTTGTGGAAGGTGGAGCTGCCCTATGCCATGCCGCAGATCATGGCGGGACTGACGCAGACCATCATGCTGTCGCTGTCGATGGTGGTGATCGCCGCGCTTGTCGGCGCCGACGGGCTTGGCGTGCCGGTCGTGCGGGCGCTCAATTCGGTCAATACGGCGCTCGGATTTGAGGCCGGCTTCGTCATCGTCGTCGTCGCAATCGTCCTTGACCGCATGTTCCGCCGCGCCGACGGAGACGGCAAATGAGCGATCCGGTCGTCCGCTTCGAAGCCGTCAATATCGTTTTCGGCTCCAATCCGGAATCCGCCCTGGCCCTGATGGACGAGGGCAGGAGCCGCGACGAAATCAAGGAAGCAACCGGGCAGGTTCTGGGCGTCCACGATTGCACGCTGGACGTGGGCGAGGGCGAGATCGTCGTGCTGATGGGTCTGTCGGGCTCCGGCAAGTCGACGCTTCTGCGCGCCGTCAACGGGCTCAATCCGGTCATACGCGGCCGGGCGCTGGTCCATGACGGCACCGATTATGTCAATCCGCAGACCTGCCCGCCCGATGTGCTGCGCCGCCTCAGGACCGATCGCGTTGCGATGGTGTTTCAGCAATTCGGCCTGCTGCCCTGGCGCACCGTGACCGAAAATGTCGGCTTCGGGCTGGAAATAGCCGGCGTCCCTCTCAACGAGCGCACAAAACGGGTGGAAAGCCAGTTGGCGCTTGTCGGGCTTGAGGGTTGGGGCGAGTGCAAGGTGCACGAGCTGTCCGGCGGCATGCAGCAGCGCGTCGGCCTGGCGCGCGCCTTTGCCACCGATGCGCCGATCCTGCTCATGGACGAGCCGTTTTCGGCCCTCGATCCGCTGATCCGCGACCGGCTGCAGGACGAACTGCTCGACCTTCAGGAGACCTTGCGGCGGACCATCATCTTCGTCTCCCACGATCTCGACGAGGCGCTCAAGCTCGGCAACCGGATCGCCATCATGGAAGGCGGCGAGATCGTGCAGACC
>CAJHXO010000354.1_pt1 | contig 11424 bp, 15 predicted proteins | sample 9198491 | NCBI WGS metagenome assembly CAJHXO01 (sample SAMEA7708296, study PRJEB35096) | sediment metagenome | biome: marine neritic benthic zone biome [ENVO:01000025]; feature: sediment [ENVO:00002007]; material: shallow marine sediment [ENVO:03000034] sea grass bed [ENVO_01000059] ...
CCCGGCTTGCCGTTTCCGGGGTGTCGTTGTGCTTGGACGACATGGCACCCATGGCGTCGAACATGACCGAGAGCGTCCAGTCCAGTTCCTCGCCGCCGCCGGCAAAGATGATGTCCTGCTTGCCAAGCTGGATGATCTCATAGGCGTTGCCGATACAATGATTGGATGTCGCACAAGCCGACGAGATCGAATAATTCACGCCCTTGATCTTGAATGGCGTCGCCAGTGTCGCCGAATTGGTCGACGACATGGCCTTGGGCACCGCGAATGGCCCGATCCGCTTGGGCCCCCGTTCGCGGGTAATGTCGGCCGCATCCACGATGGCGCGGGTGGACGGGCCGCCGGATCCCATAATGATGCCGGTGCGCGGATTGGAAATCTCGTTAGGCTCAAGACCGGCGTCCTGGATGGCCTGCTCCATGGCGATGTAGTTCCACGCCGCCCCGCGTCCCATGAACCGCGTTGTCCGCCGGTCCAGCGTTTCGGCCGGATCGGGCGTCGGCGCGCCATGCACCTGGCAGCGGAACCCCAGTTCCGCGTAATCATCGGCAAAGACGATGCCCGAGCGCGCCTCGCGCAGGTTGGCCAGGACCTCCTGCGTATTGTTGCCGATTGACGAGACGATCCCCATGCCGGTGACAACCACCCGTTTCATGGCAATCTCCTTCTTCTGTGATCCGGACCTGGTGTCAACTTGCCGCCGGCTTTTCGGCGACGAACAGACCGACCCGAAGGTCCTTGGCCGTGTATATGGTCTCGCCATCCGCCTTCAGCCAACCGTCGCCGGTCCCCAGCACCAGCTTGGAGCGCAGTACGCGCTTCAGATCGACGCCATATTCGACACGTTTGACCGTCGGCTGCACCATGCCGGAAAACTTGACCTCGCCGACCGAAAGCGCCCGCCCGCGCCCCGGTTCGCCAAGCCATCCTAGAAAAAAGCCGAGCAACTGCCAAAGAGCGTCGAGGCCCAGGCAGCCGGGCATGACCGGATCGCCCTGGAAATGGCAGGCGAAGAACCAAAGATCGGGTCTTACCACCATTTCGGCGCGCACCAGCCCCTTGCCGTACTCGCCGCCTTCCTCCGAGATTTCGCTGATGCGGTCGAACATCAGCATCGGCGGCAGCGGCAATTGGGCGTTGCCCTCGCCGAAAACTTCGCCACGCCCGCAGGCCAGCAGTTCTTCATATTCATATCGTGTCTGACGATCGGTCATGAACTGCTATCGCCTCCCCCTTTTCCGACCGCCGTTCCGGCCGCTTGAAACGTTCCTAACATAGCACCGGACTGCGTGAAACGATTGAGTGTGCACGACCGGCATGACCGCGCAAATTGCCGCATCCGGTTGTCTCGTTAAACGGTTATCGCATATAGAGAACTGTCCGGCTTTTGGAACGTCTTCAAGAAGTCCGGTATTGCGTCTGGCCCGGCGCTGTTCACAGGATTGAATCGGGACGCCGTCATGTCTGAATCTCTGCGGCTTGATAAAGCGACTGTCCTCCCCGGTGAGGCCGCCATGCGCGCCCAACTCGTTGACGATCTACGCGCCGCCGGCCTGCGCCCGACACGTCAACGGGTCGCCCTTGCCTCGATTTTGTTTGGCAGCGGCCACCGACATATCGCCGCCGAGGGGCTTTATGAGGAAGCCGCGGCGGCGAATGTTCCTGTCTCGCTTGCAACAATTTACAACACGCTGCACCAGTTCACCGAAGCGGGTCTGCTCAGGCAGGTCGCCATTGAGGGTTCGCGGACCTATTTCGATACCAATGTGTCGGATCACCACCATTACTTCGTGGAGGGCGAAAACCGCCTCATCGATGTCGAGGGTCCGATCTGTGTCGACAATGTTCCGCCCCCGCCGCCGGGAATGGAACTGGCATCGGTCGAGGTCGTTGTCCGGGTCCGCCACAAGCCGAACTGACCGGCCGTCCTGCCGCGCTAGCGGTCTTCGACCTGTTCGCTGGGATAAACGCCCCACAGATCATTCTGGCTGATCCAGCCGTCGTAGCCTTGTCCCCGGATTTGGCACCACTGGCCGTCGCATTGCACGACCTGTGCGATCACGCTGGCTTCCAGATAGGCGATAATGGCCGTATCATTCGCCGCTCTGGTTCTGAGCGCGAATGTCTCCTTGCCGGCCCATGGCGCGACGATAACCGACCGCTCGCCGGAAAGAAGGCTATGGAAAACCCAGCCTTCATCGCCCTCCGCGTCGCGAATCTTGCGCCAGTTATCGAATTCCTGGACGATCTCGACGGGCAGGCCGGCGCGGCGGAATTCCCAGGCGACATCGTATTGCTGACCCGGCCCGCGCCGCACATTGACCTTGGCCGGCTTCAGGCTGACGAAGCGCGGTAGCGGCAAGCCGCTGGGGCCGCGCTTGAGCGATTGTGCCCGGGCTATTGGCCAGAGCTCGCCGCCGGTCATGGGCAGGCTCGGCGGCAGGCTCGGCGCCGCTGCGATCAAGAATGCGATTGCGGTTGCCAGTAGCGATTTGCGGATCAGGGACATGAACAAGATTTGCCCACTTCACGGTTACCGGCTGGTTAATAACGGCAAACTGTCGCTTGTTGGCGATACATTCGTCACGATTCTTGCGTTTATCCGGCCTTTTGCTAGACAGGATTGAGGAAAGAGCCGGTCCGCCGGCCGGGAAGCGCCCTATGCCCAATACCAAACCGATTGTCATCGTCACGCGCAAATTGCCGGAGCCGGTGGAAACGCGCATGCGCGAACTCTTCGAGACGCGCCTGAACATCGACGACAAGCCGATGACCCAGGCCGAACTGGTGGAAGCCATGAAGACCGGGGATGTGCTGGTCCCGACCGTCACCGATCGGATTGATCATTCGATGATCGCCCAGGCCGGCGAACGGCTGAAGCTGATCGCCAATTTTGGCAATGGTGTCGACAACATCGCCGTTGAGGCGGCCATCGATCGCGGCATTGCCGTCACCAACACGCCCAATGTCCTGACGGAGGACACGGCCGACATGACGATGGCGCTGCTTCTGGCCGTGCCGCGGCGGCTGATTGAGGGCGCGCGCATATTGTCGGAGAGTGAATCCTGGAGCGGCTGGTCGCCGACCTGGATGCTCGGCAAGCGGATCTGGGGCAAGCGCCTGGGTATTATCGGCATGGGCCGCATCGGCACCGCCGTTGCCCGCCGCGCCCGCGCCTTCGGGCTGGCGATTCACTACCACAACCGCCGCCGCGTCGACGAGACGACCGAGGAAGAGCTTGAGGCGACCTATTGGGACAGTCTCGACCAGATGCTGGCGCGCATGGACATCATCTCCGTCAATTGTCCGCACACGCCGGCGACCTTCCACATCCTGTCCAAGCGCCGGTTGCAACTGATGCGGCCCGAGGCTTTCATCGTCAATACCGCCCGCGGCGAGATCATCGATGAGGACGCGTTGATCAAATGCCTGGAGAGCGGCACCCTGGCCGGGGCGGCGCTCGACGTATTCGAACACGAGCCGGCGGTCGATCCCAAACTGATCAAGCTCGCCCGCGCCGGCAAGGTTGTGCTTTTGCCGCATATGAGTTCGGCGACCGAAGAAGGCCGCATCGAAATGGGCGAGAAGGTCATCATCAACATTCGCACGCTGATGGATGGTCACAAGCCACCCGACCGGGTTCTGCCGACGCTGGCGGCTTAGTGCGCTTTTCCGAAAAGTTGACCGACTTTTCGGACAAGAAAACGCAACAAAGCAAAAAGATCACGATTTGCGGCCGATCACGTTTTGCGTGTGTAGCGGATCGTTTCGAAACGCTGGCTGAGTCCCTCGTAAAGCAGTAGCCGGCCGATCAGCGGTTCGCCGATGCCGGCAATCAGCTTGAGAACCTCCAGCGCCTGGATCGAGCCGACAACGCCGGTCAGGGCGCCCAGGATGCCGGCCTCCGCGCAGGTCGGCAGCAGCCCTTCCGGCGGCGGCTCGGGAAACAGGTCGCGAAAGCCGGGATTGTCGTTTTCGAAGGGCTTCAGCGTTGTCACCGATCCGTCGAAACGACCGACGGCGGCGCTCACCAGGGATTTTCCGAGATCGGCGCAGGCATCGGCGACGAGGAACCGGGTCGCGAAATTGTCCGAGCCGTCGGCGACGATGTCATAGCCACCGATCAACGCTGCGGCATTGTCTTCGCCGAGCCGGACATTGTGCGGCTCGACATGGACATGCGGATTGACCCGGGCAAGCGCCGTTTTTGCGCTTTCCACCTTGGCGACGCCGATCAGGTCGCTGTCATGGATGATCTGCCGCTGCAGGTTGGAAAGCGACACCGTGTCGTCGTCGACAAGCCCGATCGTGCCGATCCCGGCCGCTGCCAGATAGAACGCCACCGGCGCGCCCAGGCCGCCGGCGCCGATGACCAGAACCCGTGCCGCCTTGAATGCCTGCTGGCCGGCGCCTCCGATTTCCGCCAGCACGATATGACGGGCATAGCGCTCCAGTTCGTCGGCGGAAAGCGGCTGGTCGGCGGTCATGACAGGATTATCGGGGTCCAAGCCCTGCGCCGGTTTCAGTGCCGGCCCGGCTGCGGCCCGTCATAACCTTCCACGATGACCAGGTCGCATTCCGACGCATCGTCGCGAATTCCCTTGGCCTTGCGGTATTCCGGCGAATCGTAGCAGGCGAGCGCCGCCTCGTAGCTGGGAAATTCGATGACGACATGGCGCTCGCGCAAGACGCCTTCAGCGACCGTATCGCGGCCGGCGCGGATAAGAAAACGCCCGCCAAAGCGGGCAAATGCCGCCGCATTGGCCGCGACGTAGTCCTTGTAGATATCCGCGTCGGCGACGCTGACATGCACGATCCAGTACCCCTTGACCATGATATCTCCCCCATTCTCAGAGCGCGGCCTCGATCTCCGCAATGATCGACCCGGCTGCCTTTGCCGGCGCGCCGGTAGCCGTAACCGGCCGCCCGACGACCAGGTAATCCGATCCATTGGCGATCGCCTCACCCGGTGTGAGGGTGCGTTTTTGATCGCCCGCATCGGCCCCGGCCGGCCGGATGCCCGGCGTCACCAGGATGAGGCCCGGGCCAGCGGCGCGGCGAACCTGTGCCGCCTCGCGCGCAGAACATACCAGACCGTCCATGCCGGCATCCGCCGCATCGGCGGCGCGGCTCGTCACAAGGCTGGAAACGTCGCTCCGGTATCCGGCGGCGGAAAGATCGTCATCGTCCATGCTGGTCAGCACGGTGACGCCGAGCAGGCCAAGCCGCCGCGTGCCGCGCGCCTTGACCGCCGCACGCATCGCCTTGGGATAGGCATGGATCGTCGTGAGTGTCGCGCCGAGATTGGCAATGCTTTCCACGCCGTGAGCAACGGTGTTGTCGATATCGAGCAGCTTCATGTCGAGGAAAACGCGCTTGCCCGCCGCGGTGAGCGGCGCGATCAGGTCGAGTCCGCCGGCAAAAACCAACTGCATGCCGATCTTGTAGAACGTCACCGCCTCGCCGAGATCGCTGACCAACGCCCGTGCCGCGCTGACATTGGGCAGGTCGAGCGCGACAATACAGCGGTCGCGGGCATCGCGGGGCAGGAAGTGACCGGGTACGCCGGCGCCGTCCATCGAAGGTGCGGTATTTGATGCTGTCATGGGCTAAAGTTTCCTCAGGGCCACTTGCCGGATGGCGTGGTCGGCGCCCTTCCTGAGGATCAGGTTTGCGCGCTGGCGGGTTGGCAGGATGTTTTCCAGAAGATTGACCAGATTGATCCGGTCCCAAAGGCCCTGGGCAGTCGCCAGCGCCTCCATTTCGCTCAGATCGGCATATTTACGGAAATAGGATTTCGGATCGCGGAACCGGGTTTCACGCAGCCGCATGAACCGCTCCACATACCAGCGCCGCACTTCGGCCTCCTCCGCATCGATATAGATGGAAAAGTCGAAGAAGTCGGAGACGAAGGGAATGGCTTCTCCGTCGGGCGGCATGTCGCTGCTTTGCAGAACGTTGAGGCCTTCAAGAATCAGGATGTCCGGCTGCTCGACCGTTTGGCGTTCCTCCGGCACGATGTCATAGGTCAGGTGCGAATAGACCGGTGCTTCGACCCGAGCCTGGCCGGCCTTGATGTCGGTCAGAAAGGCCAGCAGCGCATTGACGTCGTAGCTTTCCGGAAAGCCCTTGCGTTCCATCAACCCCTGCGCCTCAAGCACCGCATTGGGGAACAGGAACCCGTCGGTCGTCACCAGTTCCACTTTCGGACTGCCCGGCCACCGCGCCAGTAGCTCCTTGAGAATGCGCGCCGTCGTCGACTTGCCAACCGCGACGGAACCGCCAAGGCCGATGATGAACGGTGTCTTCTTGCCGTTGTAGACCCCCAGGAACCGCTTGCGCCTCTCAAACAGTGCCTGGCTGGCTTCCACATGGAACGCTAATAGCCGTGAAACCGGCAGATAGATCTCCTCGACCTCTTCGATGGAGATCGGATCGTTGAGCGAGCGTAGACGGTTGATTTCCTCCGCCGTCAGCGTCATCGGCGTATCGGCCCTGAGTTTAGCCCATTCCTCGACCGTGAATAGCCGGTAGGGCGACAGGGATTTGGGAGCAAGTTGGTCCATCAGGTCTGTTCCGTCTGCCGCGTCGCCTTTTCCTCAAGGCCGGTCTGGCCGGTGCGCCGGCCGAGCTCCGCCTTGACTGCCGAATACGGCACGCCGCCGGCCTCCAGGAGAACAAGCAGATGATAAAGCACGTCCGCAGCCTCTTTGGTCAGGTTCTCAGAATCGCCCTGAACGGCGGCCAGCGCCGCCTCGACTGCCTCTTCGCCGAGTTTCTTGGCGCATGTCGCAACGCCGTCCTGCATCAGCTTTGCCGTATAGGAGGAAGGATCGCCCGAGCGCGCCCGCTCAGCAATCGTCTTTGCAAGCTGTTCCAGCGAATATTCGGTCATTTGCCTGTTCGCGGCGTCTGTGTTGCCAGTTGCAAAAGTCTTTTAACCTTGAACGGCGCGCACGGGTATCCCCGCTTTTGCCATATGCGCCTTTGCCGCTGCGATCGTGTAGGTGCCGAAATGGAAGATCGAGGCCGCCAGCACGGCGCTCGCATGGCCTTCATTGATGCCTTCCACCAGGTGATCAAGCGTGCCGACGCCACCCGAAGCGATCACCGGCACCGCCACCGCATCGGCGATTGCGCGGGTCAATTCCAGGTCGAAACCGGCTTTCGTGCCGTCCCGGTCCATTGAGGTCAACAAGATTTCCCCGGCCCCGAGGTCGACCACCTCGCGAGCATAATCGACCGCGTCGATGCCGGTCGGTTCGCGGCCGCCATGGGTGTAGATCTCCCATTTCCTTGGCCCGGTGCGCTTGGCGTCCCCCACACGCTTGGCATCAATGGCGACGACGATGCACTGATTGCCGAATTTTTCAGCCGCGCGGGCGACGAAGGACCGGTCGTTCACCGCCGCAGTATTGATCGACACCTTGTCGGCGCCGGCCAGAAGCAGCTTGCGGATGTCGTCGACATTGCGCACGCCGCCCCCCACCGTCAGCGGCATGAAGCAGTGTTCCGCCGTGCGCTGAACGACGTCAAAAATCGTGTCGCGGTTCTCGTGGCTGGCGGTGATGTCGAGAAAACACAGTTCGTCGGCGCCGGCCGCGTCATAGGCAATCGCCGCCTCGACCGGATCGCCGGCATCGACCAGATCGACAAAATTGACGCCCTTGACGACGCGGCCGTCTTTGACGTCGAGGCAGGGGATGACGCGGGCTTTCAGGGTCATGACGGCACGCCAAGCATTGCCAGCGCCGCCTTGGCATCCAGCCGGCCGTCATATAGCGCCCGACCGGAGATCGCGCCTTCCAGGCGCGCCGCGTCGGGCATGGTCAGTCTTTCGATATCGGCCATCGAAGCGAGTCCGCCCGACGCAATCACCGGGATCGACACCGTTTCGGCAAGCGCGATGGTCGCCGCCCAGTTGATACCAGTCAGCACGCCGTCGCGGTCGATATCGGTGTAGATGATCGCCGCAACGCCGGCGTCTTCGAACCGACGCGCCAGATCGATCGCCTCCATGTCGGCGGTCTCCGCCCAGCCCTCGACCGCAACCTTGCCGCCGCGCGCATCGATGCCCACCGCGATGCGGCCCGGATGGGCTTTCGCCGCCGCCTTGACCAGAATCGGGTCGGTGACGGCGATAGTGCCTAAGATGACTCGCACGACGCCCTTGGCGAGCCAGCCTTCTATGCTGCCAATATCGCGAATGCCGCCGCCGAGCTGCACATGCATGTCATCGCCAATGGCGGCAAGGATCGCCTCCACCGCCGCGCCATTGCGGCTTTCACCGTCAAAGGCGCCGTTGAGGTCGACGACATGCAGCCAGGAAAAGCCGAGATCGCGAAACCGGCGAGCCTGATCGGCCGGATCGGCATTGTAGACGGTCGCCTGCTCCATATCGCCCTTGACCAGCCGCACGCACTGGCCGTCCTTCAGATCGATGGCCGGGAAGAGGATCGGCGTGCTCATCACGGCGCCCATGCCAGAAAGTTGGCAATCAGCGCCAGGCCGAGCGCCTGGCTTTTTTCCGGATGAAACTGTGTGCCGGCATAATTGTCCTTCGCCACCATCGCCGTCACTGGCCCTCCGTAATCGGCCGTTGCCACCAGATCGTCCGGGTCCTCCGGCATGATGTGATAGGAGTGGACGAAATAGGCGTCCAGACCGTCCGGTCCGGTAGCGATACCGGCAAGCAGCGGGTGGTCGTGGCAAACGTCCAGCGTATTCCAGCCCATATGCGGAATTTTCAGCGTCTCGTCGTCTGGCGTGATTTGCGCGACGTCGCCGGCAATCCAGCCAAAGCCGGGCGTGATCTCCTTTTCAAGGCCGCGCGTCGCCATCAATTGCGCGCCGACGCAAATGCCCAGAAACGGTGTGCCGCGGGCAATCACCGCTTCCACCAGCGCCGTTTCCATGCCGTTGATGGCGGCAAGACCGCTGCGGCAGTCGGCGAAGGCGCCGACACCGGGCAGCACGATCCGGTCGGCTGTCGTGACAATGTCCGGATCGGCGGTGACCAGGACCGGCTGATCGTGCTTACTCTCTGCGACCGCCCGCTCGAACGCCTTGGCCGCAGACTTCAGGTTTCCCGAACCATAGTCGATGATGGCGACACTCACTTTGGGTCCCGACCCTATTCCTTCTCCGGAAACAGGCCGACAATGCCTGCCATATCCGGATCGACGTTAATGCCGGCCACCGACGCCGCGGCTGCTGCCGGAGCCAGGGCCGTCTGGGCGGAAAGGGCCGTCTGGGCGGAAAGAGCCGTCTGGGCGGAAGGGGCGGCAGGAGAGGATGTCCCGCCGCGAACGTCCGCGCCGCGCCGCTCACGGTCCATATAATAGCGCAATTCCGCTTCATCGCGGCTATGGCCGAGAGCCTCGCCGGCCTGTGTCCAGCCGCGCCGGCGCAGCGACCAGCGCCGGGCATTGTTGGCCTCGGCGGCAAAATAGAAGGCAAAAGCGACAAGGATGAGTGTTGCCGCGCCCTCGCCGGCGATGATCTGAACGGCGCCGATGACCGCCACCGCAACGAGATAGGCAATTAAAACCAGCCACAGGCGGCGCCACAAGAGCCACAGAACCGGAATGAACAGGGCCGGCCAGCAAAAACCGTCCTTGACGAAGGCGGCTCGCTCCGCCGCGGCATCGCCGGGCAGATCGGGTGGCATGTGAACCGTGAATGCCTTCATCGTGGTTCAGCCCGTCAGAGTGCCCTTGGTGGAGGGCACGGCATCGCCGATCCGCGCATCGCGGGTGAGCGCCGCCCGCAACACCCGCGCCGCCGCCTTGAAGCAGGTTTCGGCGATATGGTGGTTGTTGGTTCCGGCAAGATTGACGATATGCAGGGTCAATCCGGCATTCTGCGCCAGCGCCTGGAAGAATTCGCGGAACAGCTCAGTGTCGAATTCGCCGACCTTCGGCTTGGAAAAATCAGCGTCCCAGACCAGAAATGGCCGGCCCGAAACGTCGATTGCCGCGCGCGTGCAGGTTTCGTCCATGACCAGGTCGAGCGAGGCGTAGCGGGTGATGCCCTTGCGGTCGCCGAGCGCCTTGTCGATCGCCTGGCCGAGCGCGATGCCGACATCCTCGGTCGTGTGATGCTGATCAATATGCAGATCGCCCTCCGCCCTGATCGTCATGTCGATCAGCGAATGGCGTGACAACTGTTCCAGCATATGGTCGAGAAAGCCGATACCGGTGGCGATGTCATAGGTACCCGAGCCGTCGAGATCGATTGAAACGGCGATCACAGTTTCGCTGGTCGATCGGGAAATGTCAGCTTTGCGCGCCATGATGTCCTGAAGCCTTGCTGTTCGCCGGGACGTTGATCGGGTTGTTCGTCGTCCGGCGCCGCGCTTTTATCAGCCGCAACCGGCAATTGCCAGTTCCACGGGCTATCCTTGCCAATGGTTTGCACTGGCGGTCTGAAGGCTTACATAGGCACAATCGTGCCCGCAAGGAGCTCAAATTGACCGAACAGTCCCCCGGCGCTAGCCGCATTGACCAGATGCATGGCACCACCATCGTCACCGTGCGCAAGCCTGGCAAGGTTGTCATTGCCGGGGACGGCCAGGTGTCCCTTGGCCAGACGGTGATCAAGGCCAATGCCAAGAAGGTCCGTCCGCTCGGCAAGGGCGAGGTGATCGCCGGTTTCGCCGGCGCGACGGCCGACGCCTTCACGCTTCTGGAGCGCCTGGAGGCCAAGCTGGAGCAATATCCCGGCCAGCTTACCCGCGCCTGTGTGGAACTGGCCAAGGACTGGCGCACCGACCGTTATCTCCGCCGCCTGGAAGCCATGATGATTGTCGCCGACAAGGCCACCAGCCTGGTACTGACCGGCACCGGCGACGTGCTGGAGCCCGAAGGCGGCATTACCGCCATCGGTTCGGGCGGCAATTATGCGCTGGCCGCGGCCCGGGCGCTGGCCGACAGCGACATGGACGCCGAAGCCGTCGCCCGCCGCGCCATGCAGATCGCCGCCGAGATATGCGTCTACACCAACGACGCTCTTGTCATCGAAACGCTCGATGCGGAGGGCTGAGATGACGGCCACGACCGCTTTTTCGCCGCGTGAGACGGTTTCCGAGCTCGACCGCTACATCATCGGCCAGAACGACGCCAAGCGCGCCGTCGCCATCGCCCTGCGCAACCGCTGGCGCCGCCAGCAGCTGGAAGGCGCCATGCGCGAGGAGGTGTTGCCCAAGAACATACTGATGATCGGCCCGACCGGCGTCGGCAAGACGGAGATTTCCCGTCGTCTGGCCAGGCTCGTCAATGCGCCTTTCATCAAGGTGGAAGCGACCAAGTTCACCGAGGTCGGCTACGTCGGCCGGGACGTGGAGTCGATGGTCCGCGATCTCCTCGAACTCGCCATCCTCATGGTGAAGGAAGAGGAGGCGAAGAAGGTGCGGGTCCGGGCCGA
>CAJHXO010000045.1_pt1 | contig 11360 bp, 8 predicted proteins | sample 9198491 | NCBI WGS metagenome assembly CAJHXO01 (sample SAMEA7708296, study PRJEB35096) | sediment metagenome | biome: marine neritic benthic zone biome [ENVO:01000025]; feature: sediment [ENVO:00002007]; material: shallow marine sediment [ENVO:03000034] sea grass bed [ENVO_01000059] ...
GATATGCCGGGCGCTCGGCGGCACGCCGCCGGACGGCTTCAATTACGAGCTGTTCCTCGACGAGGGTGGCCAGAAGATTTCCAAGTCCAAGGGCAACGGCCTGACCATCGATGAATGGCTGGCCTATGCCTCGCCGGAAAGCCTGGCGCTTTACATGTTCGTCAAGCCGAAGTCGGCCAAGCGGCTCTATTTCGATGTCATTCCGCGCGCCGTCGACGACTATTTTGGCCATCTTTCCGGCTATGCCGGGCAGGGTCTGGAACAGCGCCTGTCCAATCCGCTCTGGCACATCCATGCCGGCGCGCCGCCCGACCACGATCTGCCGATCTCGTTCGCCATGCTGCTCAATCTGGTCAGCGCCTCCAATTCGGAGGACCGCGACGTGCTGTGGGGCTTCATTTCCCGTTACGCGCCCGGCGCCACGCCGCAAAACCATCCCAAGCTCGACGAGCTCGTCGGTTATGCGATCCGCTATTATCACGACTTTGTCCGGCCGGCAAAAACCTTCCGGCTGGCAAGCGAAGCCGAGCGCGCCGCGCTTGCCGATCTCGACCGGCGCCTCGCCGCCTTGCCAGCTGGAGCGGATGGCGAAACCATCCAGAACGAGGTCTATGCGGTCGGCAAGGCCCATGAATTCGAGCTGCTGCGCGACTGGTTCAAGGCCATCTATCAGGTATTGCTCGGCCAGGATCAGGGGCCGCGCTTCGGCTCCTTCGTGGCGCTTTATGGCGTCGCTGAAACCCGGGCGCTGATCGAAAAGGCCCTGGCCGGCGAGCTGGTCGCCTGACAAGGGCAGCGATTATCGCCGCCTACTGGCTGGCCCAGACGATCCGCGCCATCCATTCGATCCGGTCGAGCGCAATCACGCGGTCTTCGTGGTCGCGGTTGAGCGACCTCAGTTCGACCTGCGAGGCCGTTCGCCGTTTCAGGATCTTGGCCATGACCTCGCCGTCGGTCGTCTTGACGACGATCCGATCGCCCTTGCGGATCGCCTCCGCCGGCGACACGATGATGATGTCGCCGTCGCGATAGAGCGGCAGCATGGAATCGCCCTGCACCTCCAGCGCATAGGAACCGTCATCCTGCAGGGAGGGAAGGTCGATCTCGTCCCATCCGCTGCCGGCCGGATAGCCGCCGTCCTCGAAGAAACCGCCGACGCCGGCCTGGGCGAAACCGATCACCGGCACCTGCCGGGCCAGCGGAATATCCCTGCCTGCAACTCCGGGTGACCCCGGCGGCACCAGCCGCGACAGCGGGTTGGTGACGGCGGCCGTAAATTCCTCCAGCGACGCGCCGGTCGCATCCAGAACCTTGGCGATCGATTCCGTCGACGGCCAGCGCGCCCGGCCATCGGCGGACTTGCGCTTGGATGGATTGAAGGCGGTGGGATCGAGCCCGGCCTTGCGCGCCAGGGCCGACGGCGTCAAGCCGTTGCGTTCCGCCAGGGCGTCGATCGCCGCCCAGATTGACTCATGCTTCAACACGGTCTGAATTCCCGACTGACCAATTCCGACAGGAATATAATCCTTTCTGCCGGGAATGACAAACTTGTTTCAATCTTGATTAAAAAAACCTTCAGGCAACACCATAGGGTGCCCGCCCGCTCGCCAATGCGTCGGCCAGAAGCTCAATGCGGTCCTGGCCCCAGAACGGTTCGCCATTCAACACATAGCCGGGCGCGCCGACGACGCCGGCGGCCACCGCCGCCTCGGTATTGATTTTCTGGATCGCCGCGATAGCGTCTCTTTCAGCCGCCGCCAATATGGCGGCCGCGTCATGGCCGGCCGCTTCAAGCAGGCCGGTCAGCACATCGGCCTCGGCAATGTCCTTGTCGTCGGCCCAGCACGCCGCCAGGACCGCTCCGGCATAATCGGCCGGATCGGCGCCAGCTTCCACCAACGCAATGAGGCTGCGGTCAGCGAGCGTCGGATTGGTCGGAAAGTGTTTCGGATGAAGGTTGAGGTCTAGCCCGCGTTTTTCGCGCCAGCGCTGCAATTCGATCAGCCGATAGTCCTGCCGCGATTGCGGCCGCTGCGGCAGCGGCACCGCTCCGGATTGCTCCCACACGCCCATCAGGCCGACCGGCCGGAAATTGACTTCGGCGCCATATTTGCCGGCCACGTCGAGAAAAGCCCGGTGCCCGAGATAGACGAACGGCGAGACCAGGGTGAAGAAATAATCGATGGTCGGCATGGGCGGTTCCTGACGTTTGTGATTGCGGCCTGACAGCGGGACGGACTACCGCAATAGCAAACGGGCGCTCCCCCCGGAAGGCAAATGTGGCAAACCGGCCAATAGGCCCTGTTTTGGCCCAAACGGCTCCCGGGGCTGGCCTAGGCCGCCTTTTGCGCAGCGCCCTGCGAGGCAAACCGGCCATAGAAGGTCTCGCCTTCCGCCGCCATGTCCCTCAGCAGCTTGTTGGGCCTGAACCGCGGTCCGTGCTTGCGGGCCAGCCGCTTGGCGAGATCGAGGAAGGCAGCAGCCCCCATCGTGTCGATATAGGACAGCGTACCGCCCGACCACGGCGCGAAGCCGAAGCCCAGAATGGAGCCGACATCGGCCTCGCGCGGATCGGTGACGACGCCCTCGGCCACCGTGCGCGCCGCTTCCAGCGCTTGCACGACAAGGAACCGGTGTTGCAGTTCCTCGACGCTGAATTGATCGGCTGGCTTCGGCGGCGCGATATCCGCAAGGCCGGGCCACAGCCGTTTGTTGCGGCCCTCATAGTCGTAGAAACCCTTGCTGTTCTTGCGGCCGAGGCGTTCGCGTTTCACCACCAGCTCTTCCAGAAGCGCCCTCTGCTGCGGATCGATGGCCTTTTCGCCAAGGTCCGCCTCGGTCGCCTTGAGGATCTTCCAGCCCAGATCGACGCCGACCTCGTCATTCAGCGATAATGGCCCGACCGGCATGCCGGCCATTTTCGCGGCGTTCTCGATCATCGCCGCCGGCACGCCCTCGCTCAGCATTTTGTGGCCTTCCAGCAGATAGGCTGTCACGCAGCGATTGGCATAAAAGCCGCGGCTGTCATTGACGACGATCGGCGTCTTCTTGATCGCCCGCACATAATCGAGCGCCACGGCGAGCGCCTTGTCCTTGGTTCTCTTGCCGACAATCACTTCCACCAGCATCATGCGATCGACCGGCGAGAAGAAGTGGATGCCGATGAAATCGGCCGGCTTTTTATAGAGCTTGGCTAGAGAGGTGATCGGCAGCGTCGAGGTGTTGGAGGCAAAGATCGCCGATGCGCCCAGATGCGCCGCCGCCTGCGCCATCACTTCGGCCTTGACGTCGCGGTCCTCAAACACCGCCTCGATGACCAGATCGCAGCCTTCCAGATCGGCATAGTCGGCGGATGGATGGATGTGGGCGAGCAGCCTCTCGCCATCGGCCTGCGCCATGCGGGACTTGCCGACCGCCTTTTTGACGAGGTCCTCAGAATGCGCCTTGCCTTTTTCCGCACTCGCCATGTCGCGGTCGATCAGCACCACGTCGATGCCGGCCTTGGCGGTGACGAAGGCGATACCGGCGCCCATGAAGCCGGCGCCCAGAACGCCGATCTTTTCAAGCGTCGTGTCGGGCATGTCGGCCGGGCGCCGGGCGCCCTTGTTGAGTTCCTGCATGGAGACGAACAGCGAGCGCACCATCGCGCCCGCCTGCGGGCTTTGCAGGACCTTGGCGAAATGCCGGCTCTCCACCTGCAGGGCGAGGTCCATCGGCAGTTGCAGGCCTTCGAACGCGGCATGCATGATGCCGCGGGCGCCGGGATAATTGTCGTGCGTCTCCTTGCGGTAGAGCGCATTGGCCGCCGGCCAAAGCTGATAGCCGGCCGGCGAATAGATTTTCTGTGCGCCGGTGAGCCGGTAGTCCTTCTTGTCCCAGGCCTTTTCCGCATCAACGCCATCGGCCAGCGCCTTTTTTGCCGTGTCCAACAGCGTTTCCGGTGCCACAACCTGATCGATCAGGCCCATCGCCTGCGCCCGTTCCGGTTTCAGCGCCTGGCCCTTGAGCAGCATTTGCAGGGCGGCTTGCGGTTCGACCATGCGCATGACGCGGATCGTGCCGCCGGCGCCCGGAAACAGGCCGACCTTCACCTCCGGCAGGCCCATGCGATAGTCGCCAGAAGCGGCGATGCGGCCGTGGCAGGCCAGCGCCAGTTCAAAGGCGCCGCCCATGCAGGTGCCGTTGATGGCCGCGACAATCGGTTTGCCGCAGGTCTCCAGTTTCCGGTAGATCAGCGACAGCCGCCGCGATTCCTCGTAAAGCCGTTTTGTCGCCGCCTCCGGATCCTTGTCCCGCGCCGCATGATAGGCTTCGAACAAGCCGTTCAGCATGGTCAGATCGGCGCCGCCGGAAAACGCCGCCTTACCCGATGTGATGACCGCGCCGGTAATCGCCGCCTCGCCGGCGACCTTATCGATCAACGCCTCAAGCTCGTCCATCACACCCATGGTGATGACATTCATGGAGCGCTCCGGCATGTCCCAGGTGATGACGGCAATGCCATCGGCGCCGGTCTCGATTGTGAAATTTTCATAGGCCATGATTGGCTCCGCAGGTTTAAGGCGGTTCAGTCTGTGGAATAGGGCGTGCCGTCCTTGTGCGCGAAGCGGTCGCCGGTCTCGTCAATTTCGCAGACCATGTCGATATCGGAGTAGTGGCAGACGTCGCGCTTGACGCGCGTTCCCAGTTCGAGGAAGACGACGTCGGCGTCCGATTTGTTGACCAGGTGATGGCCATTGGCGACGCCGGCCTTGAAGGCCGCCGCGTCGCCGGGCCCAAGCACCGTTTCGCCGTCGTTCTCAATCAGCACCGCTTCGCCGGAAACGATGAAGACGAATTCGTCTTCCTTCTCGTGCCAGTGTCTCTGGGCCGAAGCCGAGCCCGGTTCGAGCCGGGTCAGGTTGACGCCGAACTGCGTCAGGCCACCGGCATCGCCCAGCCGCTTGCGAAACCGGCCGCGGACGATTTCATTGAAAGGCGAGGGGTAGCCTGTGCTGTTTTCCTCGCCGATGGCGCCGATATCGATCTTCGGCATCACACCCTCTCAATGATGGTCGCCGTGCCCATGCCGGCACCGATGCACAAGGCCACCAGTGCGGTGTTGAGGTCGCGCCGCTCCAGCTCGTCGAGCACCGTGCCCAGGATCATCGCGCCGGTGGCGCCGAGTGGGTGGCCCATGGCGATCGCCCCGCCATTGACGTTGACGATTTCCGGGTCGAGGTCGAAGGCCTGCATGTAGCGCAGCACGACGGAGGCGAAGGCTTCGTTGATCTCGATCAGGTCGATATCGGCAAGGCTCATCTTCGACCGCTTCAGAAGCTTTTCGGTCACGTCGACCGGTCCGGTCAGCATCAGCGCCGGCTCCGAGCCGATATTGGCAAATGCCTTGATCTTCGCCCGCGCCGTCAGGCCCGCCGCCCGTCCGCCGCGCTTGTTGCCGACCAGCACGGCGGCGGCGCCATCGACGATTCCGGAAGAATTGCCGGCATGGTGGACGTGCTTGACAGCCTCGATTTCCGGATGCGCCTGAATGGCGACGGCGTCGAAGCCGCCCATTTGGCCCATGATCTCGAACGAGGCGTTGAGTGAGGCCAGCGACTGCATGTCGGTATCCGGGCGCGGATGTTCGTCCTTTTCCAGAATGGCGATGCCGTTGACGTCCTTGACCGGCACCACCGAATTGGTGAAGCGGCCGTCGCCCCAGGAACGCGCCGTGCGCTTCTGGCTTTCCACCGCATAGGCGTCGCAATCGTCGCGCGAAAAGCCGTATTTCGTGGCGATCAGGTCGGCCGAGACGCCCTGCGGCATGAAATAGGACGGCAACGCGATCTGCGGATCGACCGGCCAGGCGCCGCCCGAAGCGCCGATGCCCACGCGCGACATCGATTCCACCCCGCCGGTCACGACCAGATCGTGATGGCCGGTCTTGACCTGCGCGGCGCCCATATTGATGGCGTCCAGCCCGGAGGCGCAGAACCGGTTGATCTGCATGCCCGGCACGTGGTGGCCGTAATCGGCGGCGAAGACGGCGGCCCGGGCAATGTCGCCGCCGGCTTCACCGACAGGATCGACGCAGCCCAGCACGACATCGTCGACGAGCTTTGTATCCAGCCCGTTGCGCGCGCGAAGCGCTTCCAGCGCCGTCGCCGCAAGGCGCACACTCGGCACTTCGTGCAGCGAGCCGTCCTTCTTGCCGCGGCCGCGCGGCGTGCGCACATGGTCGTAGATAAAGGCGTCAGGCATGGACCTCTTCCTTCCTTCTTGGCGCGCAGCGCCCCGGGTCTGTCAACGGCCCGCTTGTTTCATCGGCTTCGTCGTCTCCGGCGCGCCGAACTCGGCGATGAAGGCCTCGAAGGCCGCCGCCAGCCGCTTTTCGTCAGCATAATCGTCAAGCCGTTCCAGCAGAACGGTCAAAAGATAATTGTTCGACAGGCCATAGCGTCCATTCAGCGCCCGCAGCCGCATATAGGCGTTCTCCGTCAGCGCCGCATTGAAACGCTTTGGCAGTGGCAGTCGCTTGCCGGCCATGATCGCACTCCCAGGAATTCAAGCCGGTGGCCGGATCAGAACGCCTCCGCCGGCAGGCTCATCATCGTATCGGAACCGGCGGAGATGCGCGCCAGATGGGCGCCGGTCTCCGGCATCACCCGTTCCATCCAGTGGCGCCCCATCGCCAGTTTGGTGGTGTAGAAGGCCTCGCGACCGTCAGCGCCCGCCGCCAGCCGCGCATTCGCCGCCTTGGCCATCTGCGCCCACATATAGCCGAGCGCGACAAGCCCGAAAAGATGCATGTATTCAGTCGAACCGGCGCCGGCATTGTCCGGCTTGGCCATGGCGTTCTGCATGAACCACATGGTCGCATTCTGCAGGTCGTCCAGACCCTTTTTGAGCGGTTCCAGATAGGGAGTCAGCGCCTCTTCGCCGCCATTGTCCTTGATGAAGTCCTCGACCTCCTTGAAAAACGCCATCGCCGCCCGGCCGCCGTCCTTGGGCAGCTTGCGGCCGACCAGGTCGAGCCCCTGGATGCCGTTGGCGCCTTCATAGATCATGGCAATCCGGGCATCGCGGACGAACTGCTCCATGCCCGATTCGGCGATATAGCCATGGCCGCCATAGATTTGCTGCGCGGCGACGGCGTTGTCGAAGCCCAGATCGGTCAGAACGCCCTTGACGACCGGCGTCATCAGGCCCAGGCAGTCGTCGGCGCTCTGCCTGTCGGCCTCGTCCTCGCTGCGGCGGGCGACATCACCCTTCAGCGCCGTCCACAGGACCAGCGCCCGCGCCGCCTCGTTGAAGGCGCGCATGGTCATCAGGGTGCGCCGCACATCGGGGTGGACGATGATCGGATCGGCATTGCCGTCCGGATTGGCGGCGCCGGTGAGCGCCCGTCCCTGCAGTCGCTCGCGGGCATAGGCGGCGGCGTTCTGATAGGCCACATCGGACTGCGCCAGGCCCTGGATGCCGACCCCGATCCGGGCTTCGTTCATCATCGTGAACATGGCCGGCAGCCCCTTGTGTTCGGCGCCGACCAGCCAGCCGGTCGCGCCGTCATAATTCATGACGCAGGTGGCATTGCCGTGGATGCCCATCTTGTCTTCAATCGAACCGCAGGTCACCGCATTGCGTGTTCCCGGATTGCCGTCTCCGTCGGGCAGCAGTTTCGGCACGACGAAAAGCGAGATGCCCTTGACGCCCTCCGGCGCGCCCGCAATGCGGGCCAGCACCAGATGGACGATGTTGGCGGCAAGATCGTGCTCGCCGGCGGAGATGAAGATTTTTTCGCCGCTGATTGTGTAGCTGCCATCGTCCTCAGGCACGGCCTTTGTCTTGATCTGTCCAAGGTCGGTGCCGCAATGGGCTTCCGTCAGGTTCATCGTGCCCGACCATTCGCCGGAGATCAGTTTGGGCAGATAGGCCGCCTTGAGATCGTCGCTGCCATGCAGGGTCAGGGCGGCGATCGCGCCCTGGGTCAGGCCGGGATACATCGCCCACGCCATATTGGCGGCGGACGCGAATTCGCTCATTGCCGCGGCCAGCGTGTAGGGTAGGCCCTGGCCGCCATGGTCCGGATCAGCGGCAAGTCCGACCCAGCCAGCCTGGCAATAGGTGTCGTAGGCTTGCTTGAATCCGTCAGGCGTCGTCACGCTGCCATCCTCGTGGCGGGTGCAGCCCTGCCTGTCGCCGGCCATGTTCAGCGATTGCAGCACCTCTTCGCACAGCTTTGCGCCCTCGCCGAGTATGGCTTCCACGAGATCGGGGGTCGCATCGGCGAAACCAGGTAAATTATTATAGCGCTCCAGACCGAGAATGTCGTTGAGCACGAACAACACATCGTCAACAGGCGCCTTGTAGCCAGGCATGCCGGCCTCCTCGAAATTACGTTTACGTAAACGTCAACCAAATATATACTCGACCCGCCGATCTCGCGCAAGGTCTCCGGCGCAAGCCGCCGCCGTCGCGCCCGCAGCCGCGCTGGCTCTCCATCTCATCGGCAACATTCGCAAGATAGAGCCGGCGGACGCATTGCGCGAATCAAAAAACCGCGCACGGCGATTACCCGGCGCGGCCGGCGCATGGAGCTAGGGCCGCTCCGGCCAGGGCCGGTTCGGATGACCCTGGTACCTGCTGCCGCAATGGTTCGCGCGGTCGAATTCAGCGTAAGGTTTGTGGCCGAATGCCGGTCTAATGCGCCGCAACGGCAGGCCTCTCGTCGGCCTCGCGCTCTTTCAACATGCCGGAGACGACGTCCATGGTCCTGGTTAGTTCATCAATCGCCTGCTCGATATCCTGCTTTTGCTGCTTCAACAGGTCGATCTGGGTTTTGAATCGCTCCAGTGCCACCCGCAATTGCGTCGCTTGGCCGTCCTTCAGGTCGTAGAGGTCGAGCATCTCCCGGATCTCGACAAGCGAGAATCCGACTTTCTTGCCCATCAAGGCCAGCTTCAGCCTGGCACGGTCGCGCCGGTTGTAGATCCGGGTCGTGCCCTGGCGTTTGGGGCTGAGAAGGCCCCGGTCCTCATAGAAGCGCAGGGTTCTGAGCGTGACGCCGAATTCCCGCGACAAGTCGCCTATCGTGTAGGTCATTGTGTTCCCGTCGTGATTTTTGTTGTTGTCACCGGCAGACCGCATTGGGCCCGCCCGGCCCGGCATTCGAATTGAATCCGCTTTGCCGGTTGATTGGAATTTCCGCTGAGTGCCTCAGCCAGTTCGGTTTTTCCGATTTCTGGTTTGTTTCACTGGCGCAGGCATGTGTCCGGCCCAGATCGCGGGGCATATACGTTACGTTGACGTAATGTTCAACTAAAAAATGAATTGAAAGAAAGTCGAGAAGAAGGACGAAAAAGAAAATCGTCAAAAATGCGGCGAAATGATGCAAATCGCCAATCGGTTAACGCCATTTTTACCATAAACGCGATCTTGTGGGGAAAGATTGGCCATGCGTGCACAGTGCTGGACGAATCGGCCGGATCGACATGAAGACTAATTCGTCGAGGAGACGCGATGACCGGCCGCACGTCATGGGGTGTTAGGACACCCGGTCCGCACGCGCCACAATCCGAGCTTGGTCCGGAGGAGCCTTTGGGCGGCCTTTCCCGGCCCCAGGCTTCAGAGTTGGACTCCGCTTATGCTGAATCTGCGGACGACGAGAACGGTGGCCGCCTGAGCCGCCGCATGCAGTCTGCACGCGAGCGCGTCATGGAGCGGCTCGATTCAACGCCTCCCGATGTCACGACCGAGGATCTGCAGCGTGCGGTCGAGAGCCTGGCCCGCCGCGTCGAAGCGACATCGGCCGGTCAGCGGGGCAACGATCGCGCGCCTGACCGATCCCCTGACCGATCCGCCGACCGATCCCACGACCGATCCCACGACCGCGGCCAGTTCCGGGATGAGGGCCGCCCGGCTGCCGGCCCTTCCGGCGGCGATGACTTTGACGACATTCTCGACAGCGACGACCCGCGCCGTGGCGCCAGGCCGCAATTGCGCCACGAACCGCGCCGGCAAACCGGATATGAGCCGCGCCCGGCTTTTGCGCGAGACCTGCCGCCCGAGCCGGGACGCGACGTCTGGCCGGATACCCGGCAGGACGCTCGGCAGGAATCCCTCAATGTGCTCGACCGCCTCGAGGCGCGCCTTGATTCGCTTGGTGAGCGCGTCGAGCGCACAAGGGACGCCCGCGCAGCCGATGGTGATCAGGCCGCTGCCCGCAAGGATATGAGCCGGCAGTTTCTGGCGCTCGAACAGCGCATCGACGCGCTGCGCGAGGTCGCCGAAGCCAACAGCGTATCGGCAGTGCGCGAGGATCTGTCGCGGCTTGGCCGCCAGGTCGACAATCTCGCCCATGACCGCGGCGACACCCACGAGGCGATGGAAACCGTCCGCCTGCAGCTTGAGCGCCTCCAATCGACCTTCCAGGATCGCGGCGATCCCGAATCCGCCGCCCTTGCCGCCATTGAGCACCGCCTGGCCGGCCTGACTGAGCAGGTCGGCCAGTTCGAACTGGCTCCGGCGGCGCTCGATGCCGTGGAACGCGGCTATGCCCACATTCTGGAACGCATGGTCAAGATCGAGCGGATGGCCGAAGATTCCGTGCCACCGGAAGATTTGTGGGACCGCATTGAAGCGATTCGCTCGCAGATCGAAAGATTGCCCTCGCGCGACGCCGTATCGGCGATGGAAAACCGCCTGCTGGAACTGGCCGACCGGATCGATGGTGCCGCCGCGACGGGTCAGGAAGACGACGCCCTTGCCCGGCTCGAAAGCCAGCTTGAGAAGGTCGCCTATTCGCTGGCTGAGACCAGCGCCCGCAAGGACGTGGAAAGCGAAGACCTGGCCCGCAACCTGGGCGAGGTCCTCAAGCGGCTCGACCGCATGGAAGCGGATGAGAAGGAGATCGACTTCTCGCCCATCGAGGTGCGCCTGTCCGACATCGCCGCCCGCCTCGACACGCGCCTGCGCGGTCCCACCGACCGTGCCGTTGCGGCCATTGAAAAACGCCTGGAGAGTCTTTCAAGGGCCTTTGACGACCAGCTCGATCTGGCCGCCGCCGGCCTTGTGCCCCTGGAACGCAAGCTTGACGGCCTGACCGGGCTGATTCGCGACGCCGAAATGGGCGGCCGCGGTCCGGATATGGGCGCCTTCGAACAGCGCCTCGACGACCTGCAGGCCCGGCTTGGCGAGATCAGCATTGAAATCCGGCGCAGCGGCGGCCCGGATATGGGCGCCTTTGAACAGCGCCTCGACGATCTGCAGGCCCGGCTTGGCGAGATCGGCATCGAAATCCGCCGCAGCGGCGGCCCGGACATGCAGCGCCGGCTCGACGATCTGGCAGTTCGGCTCGACGCCTTTCAGGGCGGTGAGAC
>CAJHXO010000425.1_pt1 | contig 11333 bp, 10 predicted proteins | sample 9198491 | NCBI WGS metagenome assembly CAJHXO01 (sample SAMEA7708296, study PRJEB35096) | sediment metagenome | biome: marine neritic benthic zone biome [ENVO:01000025]; feature: sediment [ENVO:00002007]; material: shallow marine sediment [ENVO:03000034] sea grass bed [ENVO_01000059] ...
ACCTGCGGCTTCTTTCCGATCGACGGCGATACGCTGGCATATCTGAAGGCAACCGGCCGCGAGGCCGACCAGATCGCGCTGGTCAAGGCCTATGCCGAGACGCAGGGCATGTTCCGCACCGACGAGACACCCGATCCGGTCTTCACCAGCACGCTGGAGCTTGATATCGGCGAAGTCGAAACATCGCTGGCCGGACCGAAACGGCCGCAGGACCGGGTGCCGCTGGCTGATGCCGCGCCGGCCTTTGAACGGGCATTGACGGAAATCCGCGGCGTCAATGCCAGCGATGCCGCTTCCGACATGGACGAAGAAGGCGGCGGCTCCGTGCCGGCGCTCGACAAGGTCGCCGTGGTCAAGGGTGAGGATTTCACGCTGTCCGATGGTCATGTCGTCATCGCCGCCATCACATCGTGCACCAACACCTCCAATCCGAGTGTCCTGATCGGCGCCGGGCTGCTTGCCCGCAACGCCCGCCAGAAAGGTCTCACCGTCAAGCCGTGGGTCAAGACATCCTTGGCGCCGGGCTCGCAGGTGGTCACCGACTACCTGGAGAAATCCGGACTGCAGGACGATCTCAATGCACTCGGCTTTGATCTGGTCGGTTATGGCTGCACGACATGCATCGGCAATTCCGGGCCGTTGCCGGAGGCAATATCGGAGGCCATCAACGACAACGATCTCGTTGCCTGCTCGGTGCTTTCCGGCAACCGCAACTTCGAGGGTCGGGTCAATCCGGATGTCCGCGCCAACTACCTCGCATCGCCGCCGCTGGTTGTTGCCTATGCCCTTGCCGGATCGCTGAAGGTCGACATTGCCAGCGATCCACTCGGCGCCGACGGCAACGGCAATCCGGTCTTTCTGAGGGATATTTGGCCATCCTCGGCCGAAATTGCTGAAATCGTCCGCAATGTCGTCACCGAGGAAATGTTCCGCACCCGCTACGGCGACGTCTTCAAGGGCGATGAGAAGTGGCGAGGGATCGAGGTTTCCGGCGGCCTGACCTACGATTGGTCCGACACGTCGACCTATGTTCAGAACCCGCCTTACTTTGACGGCATGACGATGGAGCCGGCGCCTGTCCAGGACATCGAGGACGCCCGCGTTCTCGGCCTGTTTCTCGATTCCATCACCACCGACCACATTTCCCCTGCCGGCGCCATCAAGCGCGACGGTCCCTCAGGCGACTATCTGGTCTCCCATCAGGTCCGGCCGGTCGATTTCAACTCCTATGGCGCGCGGCGCGGCAATCACCAGGTCATGATGCGCGGTACGTTTGCCAACATACGCATCAAGAACCAGATGGTGCCAGGCATCGAGGGTGGTGTGACCATCCACCACCCCTCCGGCGAGCAATTGCCGATCTATGAAGCGGCGATGAAATATGCCGAGGAGGGCGTGCCGCTGGTCGTCATTGCCGGTAAGGAATACGGCACCGGCTCATCGCGAGACTGGGCCGCCAAGGGCACCTTGCTGCTGGGCGCCCGCGCCGTCATCGCGGAAAGTTTCGAGCGCATTCACCGTTCCAATCTGATCGGCATGGGCGTCGTGCCGCTGGTCTTTGAGGAGGGAACAAGCTGGGGTTCACTCGGTATGCGCGGCGACGAAACCGTTTCCATTGCCGGCTTGGTCGACCTGCAGCCGCGCCAGACCATCGAGGCGACGATCGCCTTTGCGGACGGCGCGGTAAAGACTGTGCCGCTGACGGTACGCATCGATACCGAGGACGAACTGGAATATTACCGCCACGGCGGCATCCTCCAATACGTCCTGCGCAATCTCGTCGGTGCAAAACAGGCGGCCTGACAACCGTTGTTCCTGCCACACCCGGCCTGGCCGGGCGTGGCTGTCATTGCGATTTCCGCGATTTCACAAACGAGTGAATGCACGCGCTTGTGACTCGCTTGTTAACGGGGCTGTGCATACGGTGCCGGCCATGAAAACGTCACGATTCCTCTTCGCCGGACTGGCAGCGCTTGCCGGATTCGGCTTCGTGGGCCCGGCTCAGGCCGAGCCGAAAGCCGTTGTCGAGCTGTTCACCAGCCAAGGCTGCTCGTCATGCCCGCCGGCCGACGCCTTCCTCGGCGACCTGAAGACCCGCGATGATCTCATCGTCCTGTCGTTGCCGGTCGACTATTGGGATTATCTCGGCTGGAAAGACACCTTCGGCAAGCCGGAGCATTCAGAGCGCCAATATGCCTATTCGCGCGCCCGCGGCGACCGCCGGGTCTATACGCCGCAAATCATCGTCAATGGCGGCGACCATTATGTCGGCAGTCATCGCACCGCAGTCGAAAAAGCCATCGGCCACTCCGGACTTCCCCTCGACGTTTCGATCGAGTCGGACGACGGATCGATCAACATCAATATCAGCGGCGCCGATCTTCAGACCGGCCACACAACTGTTCGCCTCGTCACATATACATCGGCGGCCGAAGTTGCCATCGGCCGCGGCGAAAACCACGGCCGCACCATCACCTACAACAATATCGTCCGCTCCATGCGCCCGATCGGCATGTGGAAGGGCGAGGCGATGACCGTTTCGCTGCCGCGTGACGAAATTCTGGGCGAGGATATCGATGGCTGCGCGGTGATCGTCCAGGAGGACGCCAAGAGCGGCCCCGGCAGGATCCTCGGCGCCGCGGCCTGGATGCGGCCCACATCCTAAATCCCCGACGGCGAAGACTTGGATGCGATGACTGGCGGCTCTCCGCTCCGGTCAATCGGTCTTGCCACCTGCCTGGGCTATCAGCGTTTCGACTGACGGCAGGATGTTTTCCACGATCCTTGCCACGCCTTCTGCGCTTGGATGGATGCCGTCGGCCTGGTTGAGCGATGCATCGGCGGCAACCCCGTCCAGAAAGAACGGATAAAGCAGCACATTCTCGGTCGCTGCCAGTTTGCTAAAAATCACATCGAATTCCGCCGCATATTGATCGCCAAGATTGGGCGGCGCCCTCATTCCGGCCACAAGCACTTTCTGGCCGCGCACCTTCAACCGTCTGACGATATCGCCTAGCGCCTTGCGGGTAATCGACGGATCGAGACCACGCAACGCATCGTTGGCGCCCAGTTCGACAATCACGGCGTCGGCATCTTCAGGAACCGACCAGTCAAGCCGGGCGAGACCACCCGTTGAGGTATCGCCGGAAACGCCGGCATCGATCACAGTGACGTCGTGGCCGCGCGCCCGCAGCGCTTCCTGCAATTGACTGGCAAACCCCTCACCCGGCAGCAGGCCGTAGCCGGCCGTCAGACTGTCGCCCAGCGCCACGATTGTCGAACCGGCATTGGCGGAAATCGTCACGAACTGGCAAACAATAATGCTCAATATGCCCAAAAGCACCGCTCTGGCTTTGACAGTCATGCAACAAATCCCATATCGGGCCGCAGGGGTGCAGCCGCCACATCCGCTATATAGGGCGCAATCCATTGAGTGAACCGGCCGTAAAACTGGAAAACGTTGACCTGACGCTCGGATCCGGCGCCGCCCGTGTTCATGTGCTGCGCGATGTAACTCTAGCCGTCGAAACCGGACAGACCGTTGGACTTGTCGGCCCGTCCGGATCGGGCAAAACCACGTTGCTGATGATCGTCGCCGGCCTTGAACGCATCGATTCCGGCAACATTTCCATTGCCGGCACCAATTATGCCGGCCTTGGCGAGGATGAACTGGCGACATTCCGCGGCGCCAATATCGGCTTCGTCTTCCAATCCTTTCATCTCATGCAGACCATGACGGCGCTTGAAAACGTGGCCGTGCCGCTGGAACTGGCCGGTGTCGACACGGCCTTTGACCGTGCCCGTGACATGCTCGGCCGCGTCGGTCTCGGCGAGCGGCTGTCGCACTATCCGGCACAAATGTCCGGCGGCGAGCAGCAACGCGTCGCCATTGCCCGTGCCCTTGTCGTCGAGCCGCGGCTACTGATCGCCGACGAGCCGACCGGCAATCTCGATGCCGGCACCGGCGGAGACATTGCCGATCTCATCTTCGATGCGGCGGCGGAACAGGCGACAACCTTGTTGCTGGTCACCCATGACGCGGCACTGGCCGGGCGTTGCGGCCGCGCCGTGCGCATGGATTCCGGCCGGTTGATCGACTCTGACAGCCAGACCACCGCCGCCGGTTCGATCACGGCCCTTCGGACGGCATAAGCTTCATGCCGAGAGCCGCAACTGCTTCGCCGGGACGGTCCATGCCGCTGGCGCTACGTCTGGCATTGCGTGAACTGCGCGGTGGCCTGCGCGGTTTTTATGTCTTTCTGGCCTGCATCGCGCTTGGCGTTGCAGCCATTGCCGGTGTCAATTCCGTCTCCCGCGCATTGACTCAGGGCATTGCCGCGGAAGGCCGGGCCATTCTCGGCGGCGATATCGCCTTCCGGCTTGTCCACCGCGAGGCGAGCGAGGCTGAACGCGCTTTCTTGGCAAGCGCTGGCAAAGTCGGCTCGCTGGCGACGATGCGTGCCATGGCGCGGCGCACCGACGGCGCCGAGCAGACGCTGGTCGAGTTGAAGGCCGTCGATGACGCCTATCCCCATGCCGGCGCGATCGTTCTGCAGGAGGGAACTTCCATTGCCGACGCACTGGCAGGCGGCGATGGCGTCTACGGCGCGCTTGCCGTTCCCGAACTGCTCGACCGGTTGCAACTGACCGTGGGTGACCGCATCGCACTCGGCGCCATCGAACTTGAAATCCGCGACATCATCCGCACCGAGCCCGACCGGCTATCGGACGGCATCGGTTTCGGTCCACGCCTCCTGGTCTCGCTCGACACGTTGAGGGCGACCGGCCTTGTTCGCCGCGGCAGCCTGATCAAATGGACCTACCGCCTCGCTCTAGGCGATCCTGGCGAAGCGGCGATTGAAGCGGTGTCGGCCACAGCCGCGGCTGAATTTCCGCAAGCCGGCTGGCGCATCCGTACCCGCGCCAATGCCTCGCCGGGCCTGGCCCGCAATATCGAGCGCTTCGCCCAATTCCTGACCCTTGTCGGCCTGACTGCGCTGGTCGTCGGCGGCGTTGGCGTCGCCAACGCTGTTTCCAGTTACCTCGACCTGAAGCGCCCGGCGATCGCCACCTTCAAGTGCCTGGGCGCCAGCGGCCGGCTGATCCTGCAGGTTTATCTGGCGCAGATTCTCATCCTTGCCAGCCTCGGCATCGCCGTTGGCCTGGCCATCGGCGCCGCATTGCCGTTCATCGCCAAATCGCTGCTTGCCGAACTGTTGCCGATCTCAGCGGCGGCGGATTTTTATCCCGCCCAACTGGCGCTGGCGGCCCTCTATGGTCTTCTTGTCGCCGTCGCTTTCTCTCTCACGCCGCTCGGCCGGGCTCGCGATCTGCCCGCAACCAGCCTGTTTGCCGACCGCGCCACGCCGCTTTCTGTTCATGCCGGCTGGTTTTACCGGATCGCACAGGCTACCGCATTGACCGGCCTTGCCGCACTCGCCGCGGGATTGTCGGCCGACAAGCGCATTGCATTCACCTATATCGGCGCGACCATTGTCACATTTGTTGTTTTGCGCGCTGTCGCGGCGGCGATTTCGCATGCGGCCCGCAGGACAGGCCAGGTGCGCCGCACGACATTACGCCTTGCGATCCGCAACATTCACCGGCCGGGTGCGCTGACCACCAGCGTAGTCTTGTCGCTTGGCCTCGGCCTGACATTGCTGGTCGCGCTGGCGCTGATCGATGAAAACCTGCGTCGGCAACTGACCGGTTCGATCGCCGAACAGGCACCGGATTTCTTCTTTGTCGATATCCAGAATGCCGAGCGGGATATATTCGCGGCGGAAGTGGCGCGGATTACGCCGGACGGCGCATTCCAGACGGTACCGATGCTGCGCGGTCGGATCGCCGCTATCGACGGTGTTCCCGCCGCCCAAATCAACCCGCGCGAGGATGCCCATTGGGCCCTTCATGGCGATCGAGGGTTGACCTATTCGGCAACCGTGCCGGAAAATTCCAGACTCGTTTCCGGCGCATGGTGGCCGGCCGACTACGATGGCGAACCGCTGGTCTCATTCGAAGCCGATATCGCCGACGCCTTCAGCCTTGAGATCGACGATACGGTGACGGTCAATGTTCTCGGTCGCGCCATCACCGCGCGCCTCGCCAATACCCGCGAACTGGAATGGGAATCTCTGGCAATCAACTTCGTCATGGTGTTTTCGCCCAACACCTTCGCCGGTGCTCCGCACGCCCATCTGGCGACGCTTCGCCTGCCCGACGGGGCGAACGAGGCGACCGAGCGGCTGGTGCTTGCCGCCCTCACGTCGCGTTTTCCCGCCGTCACTAGCGTCCGCGTCAAGGACGCGCTCAATGCCGTCAATGCGTTGATCGGTGATCTTGCCTTCGCCGTGCGCATCGCTGCGTCTTTGGCTCTCCTCGTCTCCATGCTGGTGCTCGGCGGCGCGCTCGCCGCCGGTCACCGCCAGCGCCGTCAGGATGCGGTTATTCTGAAAACCCTGGGAGCGACCCGATCCCGGCTCTTGGCCGCCTTTGTCCTGGAATATGGAATCCTGGGCATCGCAACGGCGATTTTTGCCGCCCTCGCCGGCACCGGCGCCGCCTGGTATGTGGTTTCGCAGGTGATGACGCTGCAGTTCACCGCCATGCCCAGCATCGCTGCCGGCGCAGCCCTGATTGCCCTTGCCGTGACGCTCGGCTTGGGCCTTGCCGGCACCTGGCGCATCCTTTCGGTCAAGGCCGCACCGCTATTGCGCAATCTTTAAGACTATCCCGATAGTTAACAATTCCGGCGTGATTGGCCTTGTTATCGTCACGCCGTAGCGCCATATTTGGCAGTGAAGCTCCGGATTCGGGGCGTTTCGATAGGAGAATTACTCATGGTTCAACCGGACCGGCGGTTTGGAGCCGCTGTTCGCACGGGCACAACCGCTCGCGAAGGCATCGATGAAGGCCTTCGCGCCTTCATGCTTGGCATTTACAACAATATGGCGCTCGGCCTTGCCATAACGGCGATTGCCTCGCTGGCGACGAATTATTTGGCGACGACAAACCCGGCCGTTGCGAATGCGCTTTATGGCAGCCCGCTCAAGTGGGTTATCATGTTCGCACCGTTGGCTTTCGTGTTCGGCCTTTCCGCATCGGTTAACAGGATGCAGCCAGCCACGGCGCGTTTGGTATTCTTTGCTTTTGCTGCCGTGATGGGCATATCCATCTCCTGGATTTTCCTCGTATTCACCAGCGCCAGCATTACCCAGACCTTCTTTGTTACGGCAGCTGCGTTTGCCGGGCTGAGCCTGTGGGGCTATACGACAAAGAAGGACATATCCGCCTGGGGTTCGTTCCTGTTCATGGGCTTGCTCGGCCTGATCCTCGCCATGATCGTCAATCTCTTCCTGCAGTCCTCGGCATTGCAGTTTGCCGTTTCGGCGATCGGCGTCCTGATCTTTGCCGGACTCACGGCCTATGACACTCAGAACCTGAAGAACACCTACAATTTCGTCGCTAATGACGGCACGGCTGCCGGCCGCGTCTCGGTGATCGGTGCTTTGCGGCTTTATCTGGATTTCCTCAACCTGTTCATGTTCCTGCTGCAATTCATGGGTGGCCGCGAATAGCGAACCGAATCATTTCTTCTGATTTGGCAATGCGGCGCCGTCCAATTTGGGCGGCGCCGTTTCCATTTACCTCGACAGGCTTTGTCATTCGTCATATCGGGCAGTCATGACGGCCGATCCGATTGTACGCGATACCGAACGCCGCGACCTGCCGGCGATTACGGCGATCTATGCTGAGGCCGTACGCACCGGCACGGCGACCTATGAGCTTGAACCGCCCGATCTCGCCGAGATGACGCGGCGCTGGCAGACGCTTTGTAACGGCGGGTATCCATATATAGTAGCGGAAGACAACGGTGACATTCTCGGTTATGCCTATGCCGGCCCCTATCGCGACCGGCCGGCTTATCGCTTCAGCGTCGAAGATACGGTCTATGTCGTGCCGCAGGCCCATCGCCGCGGTATCGGACGGACGCTCCTGTCACGAATAATCGACATGTCGGAGAAACGCGGTTTCCGCCAGATGATCGCCGTCATCGGTGGTCCCGAGAGCCAAATCGCCTCTGTACGTCTGCACGAAGAGTTCGGCTTCCGGTCAATCGGCGTATTTGAGGGCTCCGGCTACAAGTTCGGCGACTGGCTCGACACCTTACTGATGCAGCGCGCCCTCGGCCCCGGCTCTGGCACGCCGCCGCGCCAGCGCGGCCATGAGTCAGGACGGGACGACTGAAAGTTTCGGCCTGTCTAAAAACCGCATGAGGGTTGCGAGATCATGGCCGCGCTTCAGTATGGCGCCACCGGCGGCGACGATCCGGTAGGCGCCCTGCTTGCGCGCCAAGGCTGGGACCTTTTCAACCCGGTAGAGCGGGAACTCGCTGGTCCGCCGGTAGATTGAAAAGATCGCACGGTCGCTGAGATGGTCAATGGCATAATCGCGCCATGTGCCATCGGATACTTTCCGGCCATAAACGCGCAGGATGAAATTGAGCTCGCTGCGGCTGAACGCGACGATTTTCGGGCTCGACGCAGCTGTATTGGGTTGCGGGGCTGCGGTTGGTCGCCACAGCCCGGACTGAGACCAGTCTTCTGATTCGCTCAAATGCTCCTCCCATTGTTGTCCTATATTAACGCCGAATCCGGCCTGTCTGGCAAGATTGTTGGCGTTTCCGCCGATTGGATCGCCTGCCACATCGTGTTTGCGGCGACAATTTTAAGGTGAAAAATGCATTTTCCTCATTCTCGCCAAAGTTCGGCCTTGGACGCGCCATCGTCCACAACGACATTCCCATCGTTGCCTCAACGATCCGGCGGCGTACGGGCCAAGGTTATCAGCCCCCCAGCCCCCCGAGGTCCGAACTCGCTGGATCACTATGTACCGAGTATGGTTCAATCCCCCAGAGGTATCCCCTAAGGCCGGCTCTTTTGAGCCGGCCTTTTTCTGTGCCCGGCTTTTCAGTATTTTGGCTGGCGATTGACGATCGGCCACAGGGTTCGCTGAACCGTTTCCCGGTGCCATTTTTTTCTCCCGGATCTTTTTAGGAGCGCCTATCATTGTTGCGGTAGAAGGCTTGGCTCTTGATTCGCCGATCGTTGCTGGAGGGAGTGATGCCGCGGCTTTTTACAGCGCTGGAAATTCCCGCTGACATTGCATTCTCGCTGTCGCTGCTGCGAGGCGGCCTGCCCGGCGCGCGCTGGATCGACCCGGAAAATTACCACATCACCCTGCGATTTATCGGCAGTGTCGATGGACCCGTCGCCAACGATATCGCCGACGCCCTTCGCCAGATCAGCCGGCCATCTTTCGAACTGGCGCTTGAAGGTCTTGGTGCGTTCGGGAATCGCAAGCCTCGTTCGCTGTGGGCCGGCCTCAAGCCGGCGCCGCCCCTCCACGACCTGCAGGCCGAACTTGAGCGCGACTTGCAACGAATTGGCCTTGAACCGGAGCGCCGCCGCTTCACCCCGCACATCACCCTGGCGCGCCTGCGCGGCGCAAGCGAGCCCGACGTCGCCGCCTATCTGACCCTGCGCGGCAATTTCCAATCCGCGCTCTTCCCCGTCGGCCGTTTCGTTCTGCTGTCCTCCAGGGCCTTGCGCGGCGGCGGTCCCTATGTGGTGGAGCAGGCCTATCCGCTGGCCGCGTGAGCGAGCCGCGCCACATAGGCCTTGACGGCGTCCTCCAGCATAGCGAACAGGGCCGTAAAGGCGGCCTCGCCGTCATAATAAGGATCGGGCACGTCGGCGCGTCTGCCGGCCATCTCCTCCAGGAATAGCCGGGCGGGCGTCCGCGAACCGGCCGGCCGCAGCGCCTCGGCCGCACGCACATTGTCGGCATCCATGCCCAGAATCAGGTCGAAGCGGGAAAAATCCGCCGCGCCCATCCGCTGCGCTCTCAAATGCGACAGGTCAAGACCGTTCCGCCGGGCGCAGGCGATGGCGCGCCGGTCGGGCGGCTTGCCCGCGTGCCAGCCGGCGGTGCCGGCCGCATCGACGGCAATCTCCAGGCCGGCGTCTGCAATTTGCGCTTGAAGGATTGCCTCCGCCATCGGAGAACGGCAAATATTGCCCAGACACAGGATAAGGATGGATCTTGGGCGGGCGTTTGAAATGGCAGGTGGCATGGATGGCGTGCCCCTTGCATTTGAGAATAGGAGAAGGGAAGTCGACGATGGCGGAAAAACTGATCGGTGACAAACGGGCCGAAGCGTTGGCGGAGCTGCCCGGCTGGGCCGAGGACGGCGGCAATGACGCGATCTCCCGGACATATATCTTCGCCGATTTCAACGAAGCCTTCGGCTTCATGGCCCGCGCCGCGCTGATTGCTGAAAAGATGAACCACCACCCCGAATGGTTCAACGTCTACAAGACCGTGGAAGTGACATTGACGACCCACGACGCGGGCGGCCTGACCGAACTGGACATTACTCTGGCCAAGGCGATGGACCAGCTCGCCGGGCGCTAGGTCATTGAACCGTCAATTACCCGGCGTTCAGGCAAAAAGACCGTGCACATACCAGGACGGATGGCCAGCGCCGCAATCCGCGCCGTCGTCGGCCTGACCGCCATAGAGCCCGTCCCGGTAGAGCCAGAAACGCCGGCCCTCGCGATCCTCGATGCGAAAATAGTCGCGCGTTGACGCCGCCAGGTTCTGCGCCACCAAATCCTGCGCCGCCAGATTCTGCGCCGGCATATCGTCGCGCCACCATTCCGGCGCGACCCGCTCCGGCCCTTCCGCCCGCGCCACCTGATAGAGCACCCGCCGCCAGCGAAAGGCCACGGGCGGACCCTCCGGCACCTCGGCGACCACCTCGACCGGCTCGGGCCGCTCAAACAGCTTCAGGGGCCGCTCCGGCGGATAGCCGGGAAAGGGGCCGGCAAAGGCATCGGCGGCAGCCGCCACGCCCCCCGACGGGGCACTCTGCGCGGCAACGGGGTGGGCCCGCACCGCCTGTTCGGGAATATGGGTGTCGATGGCGACCGGCCGGGTGACGCGGGCCTCGCCGAGCCGGGCGCCAAGCCGGCTGAACAGCTGATTGCGGTCGGCCGCGCCGCCCGCCGCCCCGGCAAGGTCGATCTGGGCTTCGGCAAACGGTTCGCTTTCGGCCACGCAAAGCCGCACCATGTCGAAGCCGGCGGCATCGCCATAGCCCGCGCCGGGATCCGTTCCGCCGGTTTCCGCCGCGGCAAGCCGTTCGGCAAACAGCGCCGCGATCAGACCCGCATCGCGCACCGGCGCCGCCGTGCCGAGGCTGAACCGGGCGACGGCGCCGTCGCTGGCGAAAAGAACGAGCTGCAAGGCCCGCGCGCCCTCGCCGCGGC
>CAJHXO010000361.1_pt1 | contig 11270 bp, 8 predicted proteins | sample 9198491 | NCBI WGS metagenome assembly CAJHXO01 (sample SAMEA7708296, study PRJEB35096) | sediment metagenome | biome: marine neritic benthic zone biome [ENVO:01000025]; feature: sediment [ENVO:00002007]; material: shallow marine sediment [ENVO:03000034] sea grass bed [ENVO_01000059] ...
CGGCGGCTCTCGTCACATCCCGTTCGCACGCATCCAGTCAACGTAGGCTCGCGCGTAGCTGTCGAGGTTTTCCAGGCTTCCGCCGCCGCGGACGGGCGAACACATTTCGTACGTCGAGATGCCGTCGAAGCCGCCTTCCTTCAGTCCGGCAAAGAACGCCGGGTAGTCAATGAACCCCTGCCCGAACGGAACCGCGCGAACTTCAAGGCCCACAAGGCGATCTACGAGGCGATCCTGATGCGTGACGCGGATGCCGCCGAGGCGGCGTTGCGGGCGCACCTGGCCAATGCCTGGACCCAGGTGCGGGAAACCTTCGGAGATATCTGAATGGCACCCGGCAAGCGCCCAATCCGCAGGATTGCCTGCATCGGCGAGGTGATGATCGAGCTCGTCGCGGAAGGGGGCGACACGGCACAATTCAACGTCGCGGGCGACACCTACAACACGGCTGTTTATCTGACGCGGCTCCTGGCCGATACGGGGATCACCGTCTCTTATGTCACGGCCCTCGGCGAAGACAGGTTCTCCGATCGGATCCTCGCTCACATGGATGCGCACGGCGTGGATAGCGCTTATGTTGAGCGGCGGCAGGACAAGGCGCCGGGAATCTACGCGATCGATACAGATGCCGCGGGCGAGCGCAGCTTTACCTATTGGCGTTCCGACAGCGCGGCACGAACGCTATTTGCCGAGCCCGCGCGCGTCGGACTTGGAGTGCTGGCGGAATTCGATCTGGTCTTCCTTTCCGGCATCACGCTCGCCATCCTGCCGGAACCCATGCGCCACGACCTCATGCAGGCACTCGACGACTTCCGAGCTGAAGGCGGGCTTCTGGCCTATGACAGCAACCACCGACCGCGGCTCTGGGAGTCTCCCGAGACCGCCCGAGGGGTAAACACGGCCATGTGGTCACGGACGGACATAGCACTCCCCTCCGTCGATGACGAGATGGCGATATTCGATGAGACGTCCGAAGCGCAGGTCCTCTCCCGGCTGCAGTCGCTCGGCCTGCACAACGGCGCGCTGAAGCGCGGCGCAGAAGGCCCCATCGCGATTGCCGGACCTCAGCAGGATTTGACCTACCCGCGCGTTGAGACAATCGTCGACACGACGGCTGCCGGAGACAGCTTCAACGCCGGATACCTCGCCGAAACTGCCCGCGGAAACTCACAATCTGACGCAATGCGAACCGGCCACAGCCTTGCGGCAAAGGTGGTTCAGTTTCGAGGCGCAATCGTGCCTCTATGAGCCAATTTCACCTTTGAGCTGCTGCCGGTTTTGAGGACACCAAGTTCAGGTGTTTTTAAAACCGGAGAGCAGACATGACGAGACGACAGTTCAGTCGCGAATTCAGGAAGGAAGCAGTTCAAATCCTGCCGCTCCGACCTTTTTCAAAGGCCTGGCGGGTTTGCTGCGGGCAACTCGCGTGAAAACCGCGAATACCCCGCCAGATTTCACCAGCCTGAGGCGTAAAAATGACCGCCAGCGCATTCGGTGCAACCGACGCCGGCGGCAAACTGGCCGCATCGTCTATTTCGGGAATGACGAGCGGCCGGTGCGACGGCAAGGATGACAAACCGCGATGAAGCGTTGCGCCTGCAGACGCCACGTTCGTCGGCTCGTGATACGACGACCTAGATGGCGTTTCGGACTTTGCTCAACAACGCATCGGCGCCACGGGCAAGCAGGTTGATGTCGGAGCCGCAGGCGACGAAGGAAAATCCTTCGCCGAAAAGCTGGATGGCCTTGTCCGGATCGCCGACCAGGGTTCCCGAGGGCTTGCCCACCGCCGCCGCGGCCGCCACGCCCCCGGCGATCGCGGCCCACAGATCGGCATGGCCCAACTGACCGATAATGCCCATATCGGCGGACAGGTCGGCCGGTCCGAAAAAAACGCCGTCGACGCCCTCCACCGCGGCGATCTCGCCGACACGCGCAAGAGCTTCGCGGGTTTCGATCTGGACAATGACGCCGATTTCCTCCTCCGCGCGGGTTACATAATCCTTGACGCGGCCGAACCGATTGGCGCGCTGGGAGAGTGACACGCCACGGTTGCCGCGCGGCGGGTAGCGGGTCGAGGCGACGGCCATCGCCGCCTCATCCGCCGACTGGACCATCGGGAACAGAAACGTCGTCGCTCCCATATCCAGGAGCGGCTTGACGAGCACAGGGTCGTTCCAGGTCGGGCGCACGACAGCAACCGTGTCATGGGCCTGATAGGCTTGGAGCTGGCCAAGGACGGTTCTGAGATCGCTTGGCGAATGCTCCATATCGAGCAGTACCCAGTCGTAACCGGCCGGCGCCAGAATATCGGCGCCGATATTGCTGCACAGGCTGTTCCACAACCCGATCTGCTTGTCGCCCCTGGCGATGGCGTGTTTGAAGGTGTTTGCGGGGATGTCCATGAGCGATCCTATCCAGAATTTCAGGTTGAGGCCTTGTCCAGCGTTTCCGGATTGACGACGCGTTGCCGATCAACCCGGCCGTCGGCAAATTCGATGATATTATCGGCGCAGGCGAGCGCCAGACGGGAGGCACATTCACGTGTCAATGCCGCCGAATGGGGAGTCATAACGATGCCGGGATGCTTCAGCAGCGGGTCATCATCGCGCGGTGGCTCGATCTCAAAGACGTCCGCTGCCGCGCCGCCCAGCTGGCCGGCATCGAGCGCTGCCAAAAGAGCGGCTTCGTCGATAAGGCCGCCACGGGAAACGTTGAGGAGAAACGCGCCCGGCCTCATGCAGTCGATCTGAGCCTGGCCGATGAGGTGGACCGTATCCGGCGCCTTGGGCACGTGCAATGAGACGAAATCGGCCTGCGGGAGCGCAGTGTCCAGATCGCCGGCGAAACGGTAGCCGAGCGCTTCAATCTCGCGCGCTTCAACAAACGGATCGACGACCAGAACCGCCATGCCGAATGCCTCGCAGAGCCTCGCGACCTTCCTGCCAATGCGGCCAAAACCGACCAGCAGCACTGTGTGACCGTCCAATTCGGATGCTGAGAAACTGTCGCGGATGGAAAACCGACCTGAGCGGACCGCCTGGTCATAGGCGGGAATGCGCTTGGCCAGGGCCAGCATCAATGCGAGCGTGTGTTCGGCGACGGCGCCGGAATTGACATCTCCGGTCAAGGCCAGCGGTATGCCGCGACGGGTCAATGCCGCAACATCGACGGTGTCGTAGCCGACGCCGTGGCGGGCGACAAAGGCGAGGTTAGGCGCGGCATCGACCAATTGTGCATCGATCTTTGTCATACGCACGAGGATCAAGTCTGCCTGGGCGGCAACCTCGATCCGGTCATCGGCATGATCGGGCCGTTCGATCAGGTCGAACCGGTCCGCCGCCTTCAAGCGTTCCATGCCGGCCTCGTCGATCTTGCCGAAAATGACGACCTGCAAACGCTCGCCCACACGCTGTTCGCCTTGTGTCATCGTCACACCGAAAGCCCGAAGCGGCTGATATTGGATTCCAGATAGTCCAGGCGTTCCGCCGCAGTTTCCCGCCCGTTCACCGTGGCGGCAAAGACCTCGGCAATATGGCCAGCGCCCTTTTGTGTATCAAAGGTGTCGGCAAAGATAGACGAAATATCGATATCGATATGCTCCGGCATGCGCGCTGCGGTCTGCGAATTGGCGCAGATCTTGATGGTCGGCGCAATCGGGTGGCCGACAGGATTGCCGCTGCCGGTCACAAACAGGATCGCCTGGGCGCCGGAGGCCGATATGGCGGTAAGATTTTCCACCGCTCCAGCCGGCGCATCCATGAACCACAGTCCGACTTCAGGCGGGCGCTCGCCATAGCCGATCAAACCTTCGATCGGACATGAGCCGCTCTTGGCGATGGCGCCGAGGGATTTTTCCTCAATGGTTGTCAGGCCGCCGGCGATATTGTCAGCCGTCGGATTGATCCCCGTCAGGTCGATGCCCGCAGAAAGGGCAATATCGCGGAACCGGTGGATTGCTGCGATCATGTCCTGCTTCGCCTGCGGCGTGCGGGCGCGCGCGGCGATCAGGTCTTCACCACCCAGGCACTCCACCGGCTCGGAAAATATCGCCGAACCGCCGGCCTTGACGAGCGCATCGGCGAACACTCCGAGCGCGGGATTTCCGAACAGCCCGGAGGTTGTATCGGAGCCGCCGCATTCCAGGCCAATCAGGAGGTCGGATGCATCGATCGGCCGGGAGTCGATGCTGTGGGCTTCGTCCACCATTGAGCGCAACAAATCAGCGCCCTTCTTCAAAACCGCGGTCAGGCCGCCCTCGTCCAGCAGTGACAGGCCGGTTGCCCGGCGGCCCATGTCATTCACCGGGCCGGCAATCCGCTCAGCGCTCGCCGCCTCGAAGCTGACAATCAGACAATCGGCGACATTGGGATGCGCCGCCAGGCCGGCCATCGTCTTCAGGGTGATTTCCAGGTCGTCGCCGAGCTGGCCGCGGCCATAGCTGGCCGGCAGGCAGACCGTTCCGGGCACCGCTTGGGCGAGTTTACGCACCAGCGGATTGACATTGTCGGCACCGGCCATGACGACGACGAGATTGCGGATACCGGTGCGGCCGTCGGCGCGTCGGTAACCACGCAGCGGAATATCAAGCACGGTGTGGTCCCATCTTCCTTCAGCCCTCGAAGGTGACATCAAGTTCTGCCGCCAGCGCATGCAGGCCGTCAAACTCGGCCGCACTCAGCGGGATCATCGTCTCGAGGCGTTCGGCGCGAAGCGCCCAGCGACGTTTGCCGGGATAACGTGGCGTTTCCATCCCCGGCCTCATGGGCAGCGCCGCGAGGCGATCAATCAGATCGTCGAGGCGATCCTTGAAACTTGCAACGCCGATTGCATGCTCAAGATCGATGGCAAGCATGAAGTGGCCAACACCCTCGGGTGCATTCGGATCGGTTTCCTTGGAAACCACCTGATCGGCATAGGCGCTGCCGGTCAAAATCCCGCTCAACAGCTCGATCGCCGTGACGAACCCAAATCCCTTGGCGCCGCCGAAAGCCAGCAGGACGCCCTCAAGGGCGGCGGCGGCGTCGGTCGTCGGATTGCCGTCGCGATCAAGCGCAAGCCCGGGCGGCAGCTTCTCGCCCCGTTGCGCCGCCAGGACCACATTGGCCCGTGACGTGACACTGGTCGCCATGTCGAATTCAAAGAAGCTGCCGTCTGACAGCGGCGCCGCCACAGCGACCGGATCGTTGCTGAAAATCGCTCGCCTGGCGCCATCCGGCCCAAGGAAAACCTGGCCATTCGACGTAACCATTGCCAGCATGCCGCGAGCGGCAATGCGGGTTGCGTAATAGCCGGCAAACCCGAAATGGCCGCTGTTGCGGACAAGCGCCACAGCAGCGCCGGTCTCGCCGGCAATGTCGGCAACCGCGTCGGCGGCAACCGCGGCGACGTGATGACCCAGGGCGTTTTGGCCGTCGACCCGCACAAGCGCACCGGTTCTGTCGATCCTTGGTTCAGCAGCCGCAATGCTGCCGGCGCGGATGCGATCGATATAAGGTTTCAGCCGGCGCAGACCGTGTGTTTCGACGCCGCGCAAATGGGCCTCGACAAGATGGTCGGCCAAGGCGTCGCCGGCGGCCTCGCCGGCCCCGGCGGCGCGAAGACACCGCACCACGAAGCCGCGCAGGCGATCCGCCGCCAGGCGATGCGGCATGGCTTGCACGGCCGGCGCGGGGGGCGAGGCGACCATGCTCTTGACGTTGTGAACGTGAACGTGCGCACCGGCTGCGATCGCGGCGTCTGCCCGGCCAATTGGAAAACCGTATTTTATGACATCTTCGCCGGGTGCAATTTCGCAAAGCGAAACCTTGTGACCTGCAGGGATATCGCTGGCGACGGTAATTGCAGTCTCACGGCGCTCGCCGCTGCCCATGTCGCGGATTGTCAGGGTGCTTGACGCCCCGGCCGACCGGAGCAGGGTCGCGACATTGTCGGCGGGTGAAAGCTGTGCCGCGAGCGCGGTTGCGGCCGGGTCTAGTCCAGCCATTGCGAGCCGGCCTCCTCGGCGAGCGCAAAAGCCTTCGTGCCGGCATCGACAACACCGGAATAGCGCGAGAAAAACAGATAGCCGTCAACCGGCGCCACCAGTTCCTCAACCACGTCAAGGGCGTACATGTCGATCAGCCGGCCAAGCGTTGTTCCCCGCGCAATCCGCGTTCCCAATTCGCCGGGCCTTTGAAAAAACGACTCCAGATAGCCGCCGCGACCCGGATTGACCTCCTTGCGGCTGCCGGGCGCGAACCGGAGCTGACGCGGCAGCGCATCCACCGGTCCCGGCAACATATCGAGCGCCTTCATGACATTGTGGAACCCGCGCACGCCGGCCTCGATATATCCGCTGGCATCGTCGGGATGCAGATAGACACCTGCCGTTTCGGCGTTGAAGGCCGCAATTCCGCGGCTATTGGCATAGCCGACGGCCGTACCGGCGAGATTGTTTTCATGCGCAAACACCGTGCCGAACTGTCTTGCCAGATCCAGCGATCTGGCTTTGAGGCTGTCGGCGGCGCCGTGGTGAAAATCAACCCGGTCCTGGAGCCGGCCGCCGGACCCGCCGCAATGGTAGTCGATCAGAACATCGACATGATCAATCAGTTTGACGGCTATGGACGCGGCAATCATCTGCGTCAGGTTGCCTTTTGCGCTGCCGGGAAAAACTTCATGGAGGTCGGTCTTGCCATGCTGTTCGGGCGTCTGCCGGCCGAATGCTGACATGGCCGGCGGATTGCATACCGGTATGGCGCATACGCGCCCGGCCAGCTGCGAAAGATCGAGGCCATCAAAGAGCTTGCGCAGCATGATCGGCGGAACGGTTTCATCACCGTGAACTGTCGCGGTAATGCCGAGAGTGAGTCCTTCCTTGTGCCCGGTCACCACATGCAACGGCAATTCCAACGATCCCGACAGGGTTTGGGTCACCTGCAGACGGGTGAAGAACCGTCCTTCGGATTCGTCTTTCCAGAGCGCGTCTTTCGACATGATGCACCGTTTGTCTGATGGCGTCCCGATGGGCAGAATTACTTGCCTCGATTATAAGAACAATCCGGGCGAACGAAACATCAAAAACGACCTGCGATGCGGGCCTGTCGAGGCTAAATCGAACATTTCATTAGGTGAACCAACTCCTTGATATTTCACAAATAAAGCCGAGCAAACCAAAATAACCACTGAACATTGGAGGATGACAGTCGCTTACGCGGCCCATGCGCAAACAATCATTGATATGGCATCTGCACTTGCGCTACTGTAATATCGCCCTTCGGGGAATCGTACACAGCCAATTGAGATATCTTAATATACTTAGATAAATTATATATTGGCCTATATGGAAAGAAGTTCAAAGGAATAGATATGCCGGACAGCAGAAACAGCAAGCTCGTCACGGGCGTTCGTCTTCTTGATGTGGAAGCAGGTAAAGTTATCGACAACGGTGTGGTCGTCATTGACGGCGATCGAATTGCCGCCGCCGGCGCCGCTGACGACATAAAGGTTCCCGAAAGAGCCGAAACGATCGATGCAGGCGGCTGCACCATTATGCCCGGCATGATCGACTGCCATATCCACACGGCGATGTTCAACTGCATGACATTCCACAACTTCCGCGTTGCGCAGTGGGAAGTGCGGCCGGAACTGCAGCAGATGTATTCGCTGTTCCATGCCCAGATGTGTTTCGACATGGGCTTTACGACGTTGCGCGATCTCGGGCTGGCCACCTCACGAGGGCTTTTGACTGCTGAATTGTGCGCAGTGCGCGACGCCATCGACGCCGGCCTGTTCGCCGGTCCGCGGATGCTCGTTGCCGGCTGGTCGCACATTACCGGCTCGCATCTGGACCTGATCCTGCCGCGCGCAGCGATCCGGCAGCCGGAACAGACGGCCGACGGGCCTTATGCGCTGAGACGCCAGACCCGGGAAAACCTGCGCATTGGCTGCGACGTGGTAAAGACCTGCGCCTCGGGCGGTGGCGGAACCGACAAGGAAGAGCCCGACATCCGCAATATGACCCAGGAGGAGCTCAACGCCATCGTTGATGAAGCGCACGCCTTCCACAAGATTGCGGCGGTTCACTGCTTCACGCCGGAAGCCCAGCGCATGTCGCTGGAAGCGGGCGCCGACACGATCGAACATATGGTGTTCACTGACAAGGATGCGCTTTCGCGGATTGTCGATTCAGGCACCTTCCTCACGCCGACTCTGTCGCATCGCACGGACCATGCGCTTGACGTCCGACGCCGTATCGGAACGCCTGAATTCGTGCTCAAGAAGATGAAGAAAATCCAGCCAAACTGCTTTGAAACCTTTCAAACGATGCATCAGGCCGGCGTCCGGATCGCCATGGGCACCGATATGGGGTTCGATCCGGAGATGGGGTCAAATGCCAAGGAGCTCGAGATCTACGTGGAACTGGGCATGACGGCGATGGAGGCCCTGCAGACGACAACGATCAATGCCGCCACGGCGCTGAAGATCGACAAGGATCTGGGTAGCCTGAAGGCCGGCAAGAGCGCCGACATCATTGCGGTGGCCGGCAATCCGGCCGATGACATAACCCTGCTTCAGGACAAGAAAAACATTCACCTAGTCATCAAGGACGGCGAGGTCCATGTCGACCGCCGCGATGGCCAGCAGCGCTCGGTGATCAGCGCCGAGCCGGGCGACTGGAAAAAAATCGACTATCTGTGACCGGCCAACGGCATCGGCTCAACCGGACCGCATCCGGTTCATAACGTTCTGAAACCGCCGGTATGCCTGGCGATCGAGCGGCTTTGAAACCGGCTCGAAGGAAAGTGCGTCGAACGCTTCGTCGATGCTTTTGCGGTCAATCCCGCCGGCTATGACGACGATACGGGTCCGACGGTCGTCATCAGGCCAGTCGGCAAGATCGACCGGCGGATGAAAGACATGGTGGATGCTTTAAACGGCAACCGGCCGGCCTTCGACGTTAACTACGACCTTCATGCGCAGAACCTCGCTACCGCGATAGGCCGCCATGAGATCCATCCACAATGTCAGCCCGGTCCGTGTCGCCGGCGTGTTGCGGGTGATGGTCCAGGCATGGACCGCCCTGCCCGCCTGATCGTGTGCATCGCTCATGACGCGGTTGCCGGAAGGCGTCGCGGGCCGTGCAAATGTGCCCGCTGCCGACTTCAAGCGCTGCGGGTCGATGCCGCCGTCCGGGCTCTCAAGGATCGGTGCGTGGCTATTGTATCGGGCGATTTGCTTGCGAAGGAGCTTCACATCGCGCGCATCCGCCACATCGACCTTGGACAAGACGACCGCGCCGGCAAAGGCAATCTGTTGGCGCGCTTCGCGCCGTTCATTCAGGCTATCGAGACCGGTAACCGCGTCAACAACCGTAATGACTCCGCTCAGCCGGTATCCGGCGACGATTTCCGGATCGTTTATGACGGCCTGCAGAATCGGCGTCGGCTCAGACAAGCCGCTTGCCTCAATCAGCACCCGTTCAAACGGTTGGCCGGATTGCATTCGCCTATTCAGCGTGTCGAAGGCTTCGCCGATATCAGACCGCGCGGTGCAGCAAAAACACCCTGAATTGGCCGAAACAATTTCAGAGTCGCTTCGCGCAAATGCAATTCCGTTGAAATCGACATCACCGAACTCATTGACGATGACCGCCGAGCCGGCAAATTCCGGCGTCGCCAGAAGCCTGCGAATGAGCGTTGTTTTTCCGCTTCCCAGAAAGCCGGTTACCAAGGTGACCGGTATGCGCTGGTCCGCCGTCATGTCGCGGTCTCCCGGTTCATTTTCCGGGCTCTGCGCCAGCGGCGTCCGCCTGCTCGCGAAGGCGGCGCAATTTCCGGTATTCCAGCCATCCGGCGCTAGCAATCGACAGCAATGTCGCGGCGAACAGAGCAAGCGAGATCGGGCTGCTCAGTATGTGTCCGACAACCGATCCCTTCGCCAGGATAACCGATTGCCTGAAACCGGTTTCAGCGATCGGTCCGAGGATCAGGCCAAGGATAAGCGGCGCCGGTGGAAAACCGACCTTGCGCATGAAATAGCCTAGAATCCCAAAACCCAGCATCGTGTAGACATCGAAGAAGTTGTTGCCCAGCGAATAGGCCCCGACCACCGACAGGGCGATGATCATAGGAATAAGAACATAGTTGGACAGTCGCGTAATATGGGACATGTAACGGCCAAGGCTCATGCCGATGACGCCCATTACGAGATTGGCAAGGAAAAATCCAAATATGACCGTGTAGGTGATATTCGCATGGTCGGTGAACAGGGTGCGGCCCGGCAAAAGACCATGCACGACCAGCGCGCCAAGCAGGATCGCCGCAGTGGCGCTGCCCGGAATGCCCAAGGTCAATAACGGAATCAGAGACGATCCGGTGACGGCATTATTGGCGGTCTCTGAGGCCGAAATCCCGACAATGGAGCCATTGCCGAACTCTTCGGGCGTCCGGGAAAAGCGCTTGGCCTCGTTGTAACTCACCCAGGACCCGATATCGCCACCGGCGCCGGGCAGAATGCCGATGAAGACGCCGATCAGCGACGAGCGGGCCAGAGTGGTCCTGATCTTCCGCAATTCGGCCATTCTCGGGAAAAAGCGCCAAGTGTCCCTACCCTTGAGTTCAACCTGCTGAATCGATTTTTTTGCCTCCTCGCACATCAGAAATACCTGCGACATGGAAAACAGGCCGATCACGGCGGGAACAAAGTTTATTCCCGACTGCAGGACGAATGTGCCAAAGGTAAAGCGTGGAAAGCCGGAATCCAGATCGGACCCGATTGTGCTGATGAACAGGCCAATGGCACCGGCAAGCAGCCCCTTGATCATGTTGCCGCTGGCGAGCGTTCCGATGACCGTCAGGCCGAAAACGGCAAGCATGAAATATTCCGGCGGGCCGAATTTCAGCGACAAAAGCGACAAGGGCGGCGACACGAGCAGCAGCGCCACGGCGCTCGCCGAACCGCCAACGACGGATGAGAATGTGGCGACCCTCAGCGCCTTGTTGAATTCGCCTTTCTGGGTGAGCACGAAACCGTCGATCGCCGTGGCGGCGGAAGCCGAGGTGCCGGGCGTGTGCAGCAATATCGCAGCGAAAGAACCACCGTAAATGGCGGCCGTATAGAGGCTGGCCAGCATCAGCAAGGCGGCCGTGACTTCCATTCCGAATGTCACCGGAAGCAGCAGTGCGACCCCGAGATTGGCGGTAAGTCCTGGCAGGCCGCCAATGCACAGGCCGGCGATCACGCCAGCAAAAATGGCAAGCAGATTGCCGGGGGTGAACACGTCCAGA
>CAJHXO010000401.1_pt1 | contig 11262 bp, 12 predicted proteins | sample 9198491 | NCBI WGS metagenome assembly CAJHXO01 (sample SAMEA7708296, study PRJEB35096) | sediment metagenome | biome: marine neritic benthic zone biome [ENVO:01000025]; feature: sediment [ENVO:00002007]; material: shallow marine sediment [ENVO:03000034] sea grass bed [ENVO_01000059] ...
GGAACCGCGGTTCATGCCGTAGATCGGCTTGCCGGAACTCATGAAGCGATGCAGCGCCTGAAGCATAAGGCCATCACCGCCAAGGGCGACGATGACGTCGGCCTCGTCCGGCGGGGTATCGCCATATGCTTCAGGCGCTGCATCGCTTCATGAGTTCCGGCAAGCCGATCTACGGCATGAACCGCGGTTCGGTCGGCTTTTTGATGAACGAATACTACGCCGACGATCTTCTTGACCGCATCGCCGCGGCCAAGACCGAGACAATCCGCCCGCTGACGATGCAGGTTACGACCGCCGACGGCGAGCGGGCTTCCGCACTTGCGATCAACGAAGTTTCGCTGCTTCGGCAATCCTATCAGGCGGCCAAGCTGCGATTGTCGATCGACGGCAAGGTGCGGCTTGAAGAACTGAGCTGCGACGGCATTCTGGTTGCCACGCCGGCCGGCTCGACCGCCTATAATCTGTCGGCGCACGGTCCGATCATTCCGATCAACGCACCGCTTCTGGCCTTGACGCCGCTCAGTCCCTTCCGGCCTCGCCGCTGGCGTGGCGCGCTCTTGCCCAACCATGTCGAGGTCCTCATCGAGGTGCTTGAACGCAAGAAAAGGCCCGTCAACGCGGCTGCCGACCATATCGAATTCAAGGGCATCCGCGATGTCACGATTGCCGAGGACCACAAGACCAAGGGCCTGATCATGTTCGACGCCGACCGCTCGTGGGACGAGCGCATCCTGACCGAACAGTTCCGCTACTAGAGCCTGCTGACGGTCCTCCCCCGCCCCGGCTCCCGGACCGGGCGCCGGACATACCGGCTCTCCGGTCAGGCCGGAGGATGATGCCGGGCAAGAGAAACCTGGAAATAGACTCAATTGTCGCCAATCCGGTTACGAAATCACAACTTAAGATCGGGTAAATTCGCGATGGCAGCAAACGCCGCCGCAGATGGGGTGTTCTGCGCACGGAAGACGCAAGACAGCCGGAAATCGGCGGGAACTGGGACGGTTAACATGCGGATTGCCCATCTTCTCAATTCAATGTCGCGGGTCGGCGGCGTCCAGACCAATACAGTCCGCGACCTGACCGCCCATCAGTCGCGCATTGCCGGCAACGAGTTGGCGGTCTTTGCCTTCCAGGACGCCTATTGCGCCGACGACGCTGCAATATGGGGCGATCTGCCGGTAACGGCGTGCAGCGCAAAAAGCGGCGTCGGCTTTCGCAGCGCGCCGCAAATGAAAGCCTCGGTGCTGGAGTTCGATCCCGACATCGTCCACGTTCATGGTTTCGACGATGTCCTGACCAGGACCGGCGCCGCGGTCCACAAGGACAGCGGCGCGCGTTTTATCATCACCCCGCACGGCGCGCTGAACGATAGTGCGCGAAAGTCCAGCGCGCTTCGTATGTTCGAAGACCGGGCGGCGCGGACGGCGGCATGCCTGCACGTTTTGAGCACCGGCGAAGCCAAGGCCATCCGGTCCGCCGGCTTTCAGACGCCGATTTGCATTATTCCTCACGGCGTGGCCGAGCCGCCACAGAATATTGAACTGATGGAGCGTCCGTGGAGCGTTGTGCGCGAGGGCGAACGCACGCTGCTGTTCCTGGGTGGCCTGCGGCCCGGCCGCGGGCTTGAAACGCTGATCGACGGCTGGGCGCAATTCCTGAGCCAGGGCGGCCACGAATTGAACTGGCGGTTCCAGATCGTCGGCTGGTCGCCGGACAATTATGTGGAATCCTTGCGCGCCAGAACCATCGAACGGTCGCTGGGCTACAGCGTCAGCTTTCCCGGGCCGCTGTTCGGCGATCTGCGCTGGGCGGCCTATCGGCATGCCGATGCCTTCATTCTGCCCTCCATGAACGAAGGACTGTCCGTCGCCGTACTGGAAGCCTGGGCCTGCGGATTGCCGGTAGTGATGTCGCCGCAATGCAATCTGCCCGACGGCTTCAATGCCGGCGCCGCGCTCGAAACCCAGCCCGATGCCACCTCGATCTGCCAGGCCATCGGGGAAATCACCACCTTGAGCGATGACGAGCGGGCCCGGATGGGCGCCAATGGCGTGGAGCTCTCCAGGTCCAGATATAATTGGCCAAAGGCGGTGGCCGATCTGGACGATGTCTATCGATGGATGTGCAATTGCGCGCCGCAGCCGGCTACGGTCGCCGACGATCATGACCTGATGATGCTGGATATCGTCGCGTAAGACCCGTTCCGGCTGTCCGCCAGGCTCGACACGCCCTGCCCGGCTCAGGCCGCGGCCATGACCTGCTTGACGTAACAGCGGGCGGCATCGCGTTTGGCCTCGGTGGCAAAGCGCCGCAGCAGACCGAGAATCTGTTCGATATTCTGGTCCCGATTGGCCTGGAAGCGGTTGAGGATGGCATCGATCAGGTGCGTCGCGCGGCGATAGTCGCTGCCGGCGTCCTCGCTGCCGTCGAACTGGCGGATGACATCGATCGCCGCAGCAAAAGCCGGATAGGTGGCAACCGGCAGTTTGGCCTTTTCCAGAAGCGCCTTGAGATTGGCCGCCCGCCCGGAAACCACCAGCGCCTCCACGCGGCCCGCCGGCACGCCGGAAAGCTGCGACAGGGCATGGATGAAGAACAGCGTCTGGCCGCCGGCGACGGCGCGCACCAAAAGGGCCGGCGTCAGTTCGTCCTCGCAGATCAGGCGTTTCACCAGCACCGGGATCTGCGCCGCCGGCGCTTCGAAAGCCATCGCCACCGTCGCCTTGTCGCGCGCCTCACGCGTCACCATCTCCGCCCGTTCCGCGCTCAGCCAGTTGCGGTCCGACAGCATCGTCTTCAACCGGTTGGTCAGGTGCCCGACCAGGGCCTGGCGCACGTCCAGTGGCAGATCGTTGCGCAACAACAGGGTTTCGCGCAGGTCCGGGTCGGCGCCATGACGGTCGACGATCCGGTCGAGCGAGAACCGCGCCAGCCGCGCGCCGCTGTTGCACAACAGTTCGACGCACGCTTCCGCGGAGCCCACTTCGGAAATGGCGGCGGCGACCGCGCGCGATATGACCGGCCGCCGGGCAATGGCGATCTGGACCACGTCCTCGCGGGTCGCCAGCAAATCGACAAGTTCCGAATCGAGCAGGATCGGCGAGCGTTCCCCGATAAGCGCCGCGATATGCGGCTGATCCTCCGACAGCGCCAGGATGATGTGGTGCGGAGCCTTGTCGCTGGCGGCGAGTGCATGGGCGAGCGCGAGCCGCACTTCCGGCGCCGGATCGTCGAGCAGAACTGTCATTGCCGCTTCCAGCCCGTCGCGCTCGTCGGGCGAAAGCGCGGAATAAAGATAAGAGCGCGCAAGCGCATGACAGGCCTCGGCGCGGCGTGCCACGGGTGCCGTGCGGATCCATTCAAGGAAGCGCTCAACTATCATCGGATCGCGTCATACCTGCAGCTACCATCAGCGTTAACGGATCGTGCATGGTTAGGATTAACGATTGGTTCACTACGATGGCGTTCCGGCGCGAAATTGACGATAAATCGGCGGGCGTTATCGTTTGCGGCCGGAAATCGGGAGATCGGAGCAATGCCGGGACTTTATTTTGAGGAACTCGATGTCGGCCGCAAGGTCGAGCATGAGCTGCGGCGCACCGTCACCGAAATGGACAATATGCTGTTCTCCAACATGACGCTGAACCCGCAGCCGCTGCATATCGACCGGCATTTCTGCGAGACCGAGACCGAATGGGGCCAGCCGCTGATGAATTCGCTGTTCACGCTCGGCCTGATGATCGGCATATCGGTATCGGAGACGACGATCGGCACCACGATCGCCAATCTCGGCATGACCGATGTGCGATTTCCCAATCCGCTGTTCCAGGGCGATACGGTGCATGTGACGACGGAAGTCATCGCCAAGCGCGATTCCAAATCGCGCCCTGACGCCGGCATTGTCGATTTCGAACACCAGGCCTTCAATCAGAACGGCGACCTGGTGGCGAGCTGCCGGCGCCAGGCCTTCATGCGCAAGAAACCGCAGGTCTGACCATGCGGTCCTGGCTGTTCGCGCCCGGCGACGATCCCAAGAAGCTCGCCAAGGCCCATGGCTGCGGCGCCGATATCGTCATTGTCGATCTTGAGGATTCCGTCGCCTCCGCCGGCAAGGCGGATGCGCGGCGCACTGCCCTGACGTTTTTGCAGGGGACCGGGCAGAACGCTTCAGGGCCACGCAGATATGTCCGCGTCAACGCCTTCGACACCGGCCTTGCCGATGCCGATCTCGACACCGTCATGACCGGCGCGCCGGACGGCATCCTCCTGCCGAAATCGGCTGGCGGCGCCGACATCATGGCGCTCGACGCCAAGATTGCTGTGCGCGAGGCGCTGCACGATCTTGCCGACGGTTCGACTCAGATCGCGGCAATCGCCACGGAGACCGCGGCGGCGATATTTGGCCTCGGCACCTATGCCGGCGCCAGCCCGCGCCTTGCCGCGCTGACATGGGGCGGCGAGGATCTGGCCACCGACATTGGCGCCGCAACAAACAAGGGCGAGGATGGTGAATGGACAGCCCCGTTTCAGCTTGCCCGTAATCTCTGTCTGTTCGGCAGCGCCGCCGCCGGCCTGCCCGCCATCGACACGGTCTTCACCAATTTCCGCGACGAAGCCGGCCTCGCCGCCGAATGCCAGGCCGCCGCGCGCGACGGCTTTGCCGGCAAGCTGGCTATCCATCCCGCCCAGGTGCCGGTCATCAATGCCGCCTTCACGCCCTCGCCCGAGACCGTGGCGCGCGCCAGGCGTATCGTCGAAGCCTTCGCCGCCGCTGGCGATGCCGGCGTCGTCGGACTGGATGGCGAAATGCTCGACCGCCCGCATCTGAAAGCCGCGCGGAACCTTCTGGCCCGCGCCGCATCGCCTGCCGGCGACGACAGCTAAACGCCTTCCGGCGTGCCTTTCGGCCGCGACATTTCGAACAGCTCGTCGACGACCGCATAATCGCGGTAGCCGCAGCGGGCGATGGTGCGGACATCGCTCATCACGAACCGGCCGTCGCGGATGTGTTTGTCGTCGATATAAACGCCGGTGACCTCGCCATAGACGATAACCGCGCCGGACCATTCACCTCTCAGGTCGGCGATCCGGTCGGACTTCAGATGCTGGCATTCCAGCGCCGCCACCGCCGCCGCCACCCGCGGCGCCTTGACCGTCCGGCTCGGCGCCATCTCCAGCCCGGCGGCGGAAAATTCGCTGACCCCATGCGGCAGCGAAGCAGACGTCTCGTTCATCGCCTCGCGCAGTTCCCAGGTCGCCAGATTGCAGACGAAATCGCCGGTCGCCTCAACATTGGTGGCGCTATCCTTTTCGCCGGCTGAGGAAAACATCACTATGTGCGGCTGTGTCGAAATGGCGTTGAAGAAGCTGTAGGGCGCCAGATTGGGCCGGCCCTCGGCATCGAGACTGGAAATCCAGCCGATGGGGCGCGGCGCGACAATCGCCTTGAACGGGTCGAACGGCAGGCCGTGATCGCCCTGCATGGGGTGATAGAACATGGGTGTCAGGCGTCCTCGGGCGGGTTCCAGTGGTTTGTCAGGGCTTCCACATCCGGCCGGTCGCGCTCCGCCGGCGGCATCGTTGGCGTACCGATATGGACAAAGCCGGCAATCTTCTCGCCGGCACCGACGCCAAGATAGGCCCGGGCCTCGCAGTCATAGGCATACCAGTCGGTCAGCCATTGCGCCGAAAAGCCGAAAGCGTGGGCGGCGTGAACCAGATTAAGGCAGACCGCAGCCGCTGAAAGCTGCTGTTCCCACATCGGGATCTTGGGGTGCTCGACCGGCGCGCTGACGACACCGACAACCAGCGGCGCATTGGTAAAGATCTGCGCCTTGTTGGCCCGTTTGGCGGCCTCCGAGGGATCGTCTTCCTGTGCCGCCCGTTTTTGCAGCCATGCGGCGGCGGCTTGCCGCGACGGTTTGTCGAACACGATGAACCGCCACGGCGACAGCTTGCCGTGGTCGGGCACGCGGGCGGCGATCTTCAGAAGCCGCGCCAGCGTTTTTGCATCCGGCCCCGGCTCGCCGAGCTGCGCCGAGGGCACCGTGCGCCGGCTTTCCAGATAGGCGACGAAATTCTCGTTCATGGAGCGATGCTGGATTTGGGTCTTGAAATTGCCATGCTCGTTCGATTAGCACGCATCATCCCGATTTGATAAGTCTGGCCTTGATGATCCTGCCGCTTCGATTCTTTGCGCTTGTTTTCCTCGCTGCCCTGCCGGTTTTGTGGACCGCGCCGGCCGGCGCCCAGGACAAGAGTGAACAGGACAGCGCCAGCGCAGTTCCACGTCCGCCGGCGCCCCGCCCCGATCCCAGGAAGGTGTTCAAGCAGGCCGGTAAGCGGATCAACGTCAGGGATACGCTGACACTGCCGGCGCCGGTCCAGCCACCGCTTTCGCCATTTGAGCTGCTTCAGGTCGGCGAATCGCAACTGACCCTGGACGCTCACCTTGCCGATGGCACGCCGCCGCTGGCACACGGCGTCACCTGGCGGGTTTTCGCCGCCCAGCCCGGCGCGGACGGCAGTTTGCCGCTGCTGGCCACGTCGATCGGCGGAACGACGACATTCCGGTTGCCGGGCGGCACCTATTATGTCCACGCCGCCTATGGACGGGCCGGCGCCGTCAAACGGGTCGACATGCGCGGCGAGCCGCGGGTCGAGCCGATCAACCTCGACGCCGGCGGCCTTCGCCTGACCGCCGTTATCGGCGAGGACAAGCCCGCCAGTACCGAGACGGTCACCTTCGAGATCTACAAGGACACCGACGACGGCGAGCGCGTCCGGCTTGTCGATGACGCCAGCGAGGACGTGGTTCTGCGCCTGAATGCCGGCACCTATCATGTCGTCAGCCGCTATGGCTCCGTCAATGCCATCGTCCGCGCCGACATCCAGGTCAATCCCGGCAAGACGACCGAGGCGACGATCCGCCACATGGGCGCGGAGGCCACGCTCAAGCTGGTCGAAACGGAAGGTGGCGAAGCCCTCGCCAACACCAAATGGACGGTCCTGACGCCGGCCGGCGACGTGCTGCACAACAGCGTCGGCGCCTTTCCCTCAATAATTCTGGCTGAGGGCACCTACACCGCTTTTGCCCGCCACGGCGACCAGAACTACAGCCGCGATTTCGAAATCGAAGCGGCGATCGACCGCGACGTCGAGGTCCGCCTTTCCGACCTCGACATCCAGTCGACCGGAATCCGTCTCAGCCGCTAGGGTGGTTTTCACGATAACCGTTTCAGATCCGGCGGCGTGGCCTCGTCGCAAATTTGCGCGACCGCTTCATCGAGGGCAAGCACACTCTGGTCCCTGGAGCCAAGCCGGCGCAGGGAAACAGTCTCCTCCTCCGCCTCACGCCGGCCAGCGACGACGATCACCGGTACCTTGGCGACGGAGTGCTCGCGGACCTTGTAGTTGATCTTCTCGTTGCGAAGATCGGCCTCCACCCGCAGTCCGGCGGCTTTCAACCTGTCACAAACTGCCTGGGCATAATCGTCGGCATCCGACGTAATCGTCGTCACCACGACCTGGACCGGCGCCAGCCACAATGGCAGCCGGCCGGCTGAATCCTCGATCAATATGCCGACGAACCGCTCGAACGAGCCCAGGATCGCCCGGTGCAGCATGACCGGCCGGTGCTTTTCGCCGTCCTCGCCGACATAATTGGCGTCCAGCCGTTCCGGTAGATTGAAGTCGCACTGAATCGTGCCTGTCTGCCATTCCCGCCCGATGGCGTCCTTGAGTACGAAGTCGAGCTTGGGCCCGTAAAAGGCGCCGTCGCCGGGATTGTAATCAAACGGCAGGCCGGTCGCTTCCGCCGCCTCGCGCAGCGACGCCTCGGCCTTGTCCCACACCGCGTCGGATCCGACACGCACGTCGGGCCGGTCGGCAAAACGCACCTGCACGTCGGTAAATCCAAGGTCGGTGTAAATCGATTGCAATAGGGCGCAGAAGTCCTTCACCTCGCCGGTGATTTGATCCTGCGTGCAAAAAATATGGGCATCATCCTGGGTAAAGCCGCGAACGCGCATGAGGCCGTGCAGCGCGCCGGACGGTTCATACCGATGACAGGAGCCAAATTCCGACATCCTTAAAGGAAGATCGCGGTAAGACTTAATCCCCTGGTTGAAGATTTGCACGTGACAGGGGCAGTTCATCGGCTTGAGCGCGGCGACCCGGTTTTCCTCGTGCCCCTCCTCCGCCACTTCGGCGATGAACATGTGCTCGCGGTATTTCTCCCAATGACCGGACGCTTCCCAGAATTTCCGGTCCATCAGTTGCGGCGTGCTGATCTCGCGATAATCTGCATCATCCAGCCGCCGGCGCATATAGTCCTGCAAAGCCCGGTAGAGCGTCCAGCCATTGGGATGCCAGAACACCATGCCCGGCGCCTCTTCCTGCAGGTGGAACAGGCTCATTTCCCGGCCAAGACGGCGGTGGTCGCGCTTTTCCGCCTCCTCCAGCATCCTCAGATACTGGTTGAGCTCTTTGTCGCTGCGCCACGCCGTACCGTAGATGCGCTGCAACTGCGGTCCCTTGGAATCGCCACGCCAATAGGCGCCGGCCAGCTTCATCAGCTTGAAGGCGCCGCCGATCCTGCCAGTTGAGGGCATATGCGGGCCGCGGCACAAGTCGAACCAGTCGCCCTGGGCATAGATCTTCAGATTCTCGCCATCGGGGATCGCATCGACCAGCTCGACCTTGAACTGCTCGCCCATATCTTCAAAGACCTGCCTGGCCTTGTCGCGCGGCCACACCGATTTCGTGAACGGCCGATCGCGCTCGATGATCTCGGCCATCTTGGCCTCGATCGCCGCAAAATCATCGGTGGAGAACGGTTCGTTGCGGAAGAAGTCGTAATAGAAGCCGTTTTCTATCACCGGGCCGATCGTCACCTGAGTGCCGGGATATAGCGCCTGCACCGCCTCAGCCATGACATGGGCGGCATCGTGCCGGATCAAATCCAGCGCCTGCGGATCGTCGCGGGTGACGATGGTGATCGCCGCGTCGGCGGCGATCGGATCGGACAGATCCGCCAGCGTGCCGTCAAGGGTCATCGCAACGGCCTTCTTGGCCAGCGACCTGGCGATCGATTCCGCAACCTCGGCGCCGGTCACACCGGCATCGAACTGGCGTTTTGAGCCATCGGGGAAAGTCAGTTCAATCATCATGCGCCCGCATCGCAGCCGTATCGTGCCCGACGTGCCTGCCTTACTTCGTATCGGAAAATCTGTGTTCGATGTGCCGTCCGGTCCAGCGACCGTAGCGCCACGGCCTATACCAGCGCGCGCCGGCAGGCAAGGTGTCGGGAACCGGGTCGAAACCGTCGCTGCCAAGGGGATGACACCGCCCGAACCGCGCCAGCGCCATCCACAGGCCGGCCCACAGTCCGTGCCGGTCGATCGCTTCATCGGCGAATTCAGAACAGGTCGGCAGATGCCGGCAGGTGCGCCCGGTGAGCGAGGAAAGGGTGAGTTGATAGCCGCGGATCAAAACCCGCACGCCTTTCGCCCCCAATCCAGTTAGCCGCAATGCCAGTCCCTCGCCAGTCATGCCCACTTGCGCAGCGCCTGTGTCAGGCCGCGCCACTGCCGGTCTCGCCGCCCCTGGTCTCGCCTTCCTCGATCTGATTGACCGCATCGACCACCGCATCGAAGGTCAGCATCGTGGAGGCATGGCGGGCCTTATAGTCGCGCACCGGTTCAAGAAACTTCAGATCCGCCCAGCGCCCGTTCGGCGGCGGACCGTTTTCCTTCAGCATTTTCAGCATTGTCTGGCGGACGCCGCGCAATTCCTCCGGCGTCGATCCGATTATGGTCCGCGCCATGATCGACGACGAGGATTGTCCGAGCGCGCAGGCTTTGACCTCATGGGCAAAATCGGCGACCCGCCCGTTATCCATCTTGACGTCGACCGTCACCGTCGAACCGCAAAGGCGGGAATGGGCGCGCGCCGATGCATCGGGCTTCTCCAGCCGCCCGATACGGGGGATATTTCCCGCAAGCTCCAGGATTTTGGCGTTGTAAACATCGTCCAACATGGTTGTGCCCGTGCAAGTTGTGAGGCAAGGCCCTGTTCTATATATATCCGTTCCCTATATAGGCATTTGCGACGGCATCCCATAGTGTGATGGAACGGCGTTTTCACACGCCACGTGCGTAATATAAGTAACTCCGCCCCAAGGGGTTCGAGGGAGACAGTATGACGGGTGCTATTGTGAAGCCGCTGGTTTCAAACACCAATGCCGAAACCACCCAAAAACCGGCTCGCGAGGAGGCTGAAAAGGCAGTCCGCACCTTGATTGAGTGGATCGGCGACGACCCGGCGCGAGAGGGCCTGCTCGATACGCCCGGCCGCGTCGTCAGGGCGTTCACGGAGCTTTATTCCGGCTACGGTCAGGACGCCGGCGAGGTCCTGTCCACCACCTTCAACGACGTTGACGGCTACAAGGACATGGTGCTTGTCCGCGATATTCCCTTTACCTCCCATTGCGAGCACCACATGGTGCCGTTCATCGGCAGGGCTCACATCGCCTATTATCCGACCGATGGTGTTGTCGGCTTGTCCAAGCTTGCCCGCCTGGTCGATATTTATGCCAGGCGCCTGCAGACCCAGGAGACGCTGACCGCCCAGATCACCAAGGCGCTGGAGGATGAACTGGTCACACGCGGCCTCGCGGTGATGGTGGAAGCGGAACATATGTGCATGTCGATGCGCGGCGTGCAGAAACAGGGCACCTCGACGATGACCTCGCGTTTCACCGGCGTTTTCGAGGACGACGAGGTTGAGCGGCAAAAGTTCCTGCTGCTGGTGCGGCCCGACTACAGCCGCTGATCCGAACACGCGAAAGATGCCGCAAGACGACGATGCGATCGCGGCCGTAACCGGCGAAAACGGCGCCATCGAGGAGACCGGCCGGTTTCGGCCGCGCTTTGATGCGAACGGCCTGATGCCGTGCGTGACCGTCGATCATCAATCCGGTGCAGTGCTTATGCTGGCCTGGGTCAATGCACCGGCCCTGGAGGCGACCCTTTCGTCCGGCTTTGCCCATTACTGGAGCCGATCGCGAAGCCGGTTGTGGAAAAAAGGTGAGACGTCGGGAGCGCTGCAACGCGTCGTCGAAATTCGCACCGACTGCGATCAGGACACGCTGCTTTACCGGGTCGCCGTCGCCGACCCGGCCGGCACGTGCCACACCGGCCGCCCGACATGCTTCTACCGGACGGTGCCGCTTGGGCCCGGCGATCTGGGCCCGCCTACTAC
>CAJHXO010000362.1_pt1 | contig 11255 bp, 10 predicted proteins | sample 9198491 | NCBI WGS metagenome assembly CAJHXO01 (sample SAMEA7708296, study PRJEB35096) | sediment metagenome | biome: marine neritic benthic zone biome [ENVO:01000025]; feature: sediment [ENVO:00002007]; material: shallow marine sediment [ENVO:03000034] sea grass bed [ENVO_01000059] ...
ATGCCGGCGGCCCGCGCCTCCATCGGCGAGCGGTACTGGACGACCTCACCGTCCAGCTGGATCTCCCCCTCATCGGCAATAATTGCGCCCGAAATTGCCTTGATCATCGTGGTTTTGCCGGCGCCGTTGTCGCCGATCACGCCAAGGACTTCACCGGGATAGAGATCGAAGTCGGCGCTATCCAACGCGACGACCCGGCCGTAGCGCTTGACCAGGCCCCGCGCCGTCAAAATCGGTTCGCGGTTAGCGCTCATGCCGAAACCTTCCTGATCCATTGATCAAGCGCGACGGCGATGATGATCAGGCAGCCAATCGCAAAACGCTGCCACAGCACGTCAAGTCCGGCGAGTTTGAGCCCGGACGAAAATATGCCGACGATCAGCGCGCCAAACAGCGCGCCGAGAATCGATCCGCGCCCGCCAAACAGAGAGGTGCCGCCAATCACCACCGCGGTGATCGAATTGAGGTTGCCTTCGAAAAAACTTTGCGGGCTGACCGATCCGACCCGCCCAATCGCCACCCAGGCGCCGATGCCGCAGATCAAGCCGCCCAGGCCATAAACCTGGACCAGCAGGCGGTCGGTACGGATACCTGAGAGTTCCGCCGCTTCCTTGTCATCGCCGACCGCGTGAACATGCCGGCCCCAGGCGGTCTTGTTCAGGACGTACCAAAGCAAGATGAAAATCGCGATCATCAGGAATGAGCCATATGTGAATATGGCCCCGCCGATATTGACCCGTTGGCCGAAGAATTTGAGCATCGGCGCGAAGTTGTCGATGTCCTGGCTTCGGATCGACTGGGAACCGGAGTACCAGATATTCAGCGCAAAGAAGATGTTCCATGTGCCCAGCGTCACGATAAAGGGCGGCAGCCGAAGGCGGGTGACTAGCAAGCCGTTTATGACACCGCAGAGCGTGCCGAACAAAAATCCGGTCGGGATAGCGATGACGGGCGGAACGCCGAGCGTGACGGCCAACTTGCCCATGATGACAGAGCTCAGAACCATGATAGCCGCGACCGACAGATCGATCCCGGCGGTCAGAATGATCAGCGTCTGGGCGCTCGCCAGCACGCCGATTACGGTGACCTGCTGGATAATCAGCGAAAGATTGAACGCGGTAAAGAACCGCTCGCCGGAAACGACGCCGAAGGCCAGTACGGTCGCCACCATGATGATGACAGGCACCATCGCCGGATTGCCGTGCAGAAAATGCTGGGTCCTTTGCAGGATCGTCTTTTGCGGGGCTTCAAACGAAGCGACGCTCTGGTCGCCTTCGGGCACGGCGCCGTCAATCGTCCGGGAAACCTGAGAGGCACCGGGCATGTCGCTCATGTTCTTGTTCTCCCCCGCCGCAAACAGGGCGACCGAAGCCGCCCTGCAATTTTCAAGTATTCGGTACCAGGCTGATTAACTCAACCCCAGCACTTGGCCAGTCCCTCGTCGGTATTGATCGATTCAACGCCATCGACCGGATCGTCGGTAATCAGGGCCACGCCCGTGTGGTAAAAGTCGAGGCCGGGGGTCGGTTCCGGCTTCTTGCCGGTGTCCGCCCAGGTCTTGATCGCTTCCATTCCAAGCGAGGCCATCAAAAGCGGATATTGCTGCGAGGTCGCACCGATCACCCCACCCTTGATGTCCTGGACGCCCGGGCAACCGCCATCGACAGACGTGATCAGGACATCTTTCTCGCGGCCCACGGCCTTCAGCGCTTCGTAAGCGCCGGCGGCTGCCGGTTCGTTGATTGTATAAATGAGATTGATTCCGGGTTCCTTTTGAAGAAGGTTTTCCATCGCGGTACGGCCGCCTTCTTCATTGCCCAGTGTCACGTCCTGCCCGGCGATGCGCGGATCGTCCTCGTCGCCCCATTTGTTGATATCCTTGGTGTCGATGCCAAAGCCGGTCATGAAACCCTGATTGCGCAAGACACCGACGGTCGGCTGAAAGTCCGCGATGTTGAGGAAGGCGATCTTCGCGTCCGCCGCCTTGTCGCCCAACTGCGCCTTGGCCCAGGCGCCGATCAGCTCGCCGGCCTTGAAGTTGTCGGTGGCGAAGGTGGCGTCGGCGGCATCGATCGGGTCCAGAGGCGTATCAAGTGCGATGACCAGGAGCCCGGCGTCGCGGGCCTGTTTCAGCACGGGTCCGATCGCTTTGGTATCCGACGCCGTGATCAATATGCCCTTCGCTCCCGAAGCTATGCATGTTTCGACCGCCTGGACCTGCCCCTCGTGATCGCCCTCCACCTTGCCGGCGAACGACAGGAAGGTCATGCCGAGTTCCTTGGCCTTGGCCGCCGCACCTTCCTTCATCTTGACGAAGAACGGATTGATTTCGGTTTTGGTGATCAGACACGCCCCGGTCTGGGCGAGGGCCGAGCCGGCGGTCATCGCAGCGACTGCCACAAAGGCGGCAGCGGAAATTGCAAGTGTGGATTTCAGCTTCATTCTTTCCTCCCTGAACTGCAACAGATTGACGATTCCAGACCGTCTCCGCGACTCCGCCCACGGCGCGGCCCGGCTATCGGTCAACTGGATGTAACCACAGGTGCCGAAAGCCTGTCAATAAATAAGTCCATTTGATTTACTAATTGACTATGGCAGGCGCCTAGCCCATCATTTAGCGATGAAACCGGGCAAAAATCTGGACGGGACATGACGCAATCCGACGCCAAGTTTGTTGATTCAACGGATGACGATACGCTGGCGTCCGGCGATGATCGCGCCCGCCTGCAGGACCGCCACCGCGGTTCCAGTCAGCTTGGCATGCGCCTTTACAATGAGCGCCTGGCCTTATCGCTGATCCGCCAGCAGGGCAGCCTGCCGAAATCGGAAATTGCCCGGCAGACCGGCCTCACCGCCCAGACGATCTCGGTCATATTGAAGCAACTGGAAGCCGACGGGCTGGTGCGCAAGGAAAAGCCCCTGCGTGGTCGGGTTGGGCAGCCACGCGTGCCGATTTCGCTCAATCCCGACGGCGCCTATTCGCTTGGATTGAAAATCGGACGGCGTTCAAGCGACTTGGTTCTCATGGACTTTGTCGGCAATGTGAAACGGTCCATTCACGAGACATTTGCCTATCCGACTCCGGAAGGTCTGAAGACCTTCGTGCGCGACGGGGTCGCGTCGATGACCGGGTCTCTCTCTCAGACGCAGGAAACGCGCCTGTCCGGCATTGGTATTGCCACGCCCTTTGAACTGTGGAGTTGGGTGGAGGAAGTCGGCGCGCCAAGCCAAGTGATGGACCAGTGGCGAACCTTCGATACAAGGCGGGAGATAGAGGACCTGACCGGCTTGAAGACCGAGCTTTACAACGATGCGACGGCGGCCTGCGCGGCGGAACTGTTTTTCGGCAATCCCGCTCGGTATCAGGACTTTTTGTATGTCTATATCGGCTCCTTTGTCGGTGGCGGCGTCGTACTCGGCGGCAATCTGTTTGCCGGCCCGACCGGCAATGCCGGGGCAATCGGCTCCATGCCGGTCCCGGCCGGCAACGGTACGGCCGGCACCCGGCAGCTGATTACGGCGGCTTCGAACTATTCCCTCGAAAAACGTCTGCTTGCCGCCGGCAGCGACCCGTCGGTCATATGGCGTTCTCCGGACGATTGGGGCGACTTGGGAACGATCCTGGATGGCTGGATCGATGAAGTCTCCGACGCGCTTGCCTTTGCCGTTGTCTCGGCAATCTCCGTGATCGATTTCGCTGCGGTATTGATTGACGGCGCTTTCCCGGCTTCAGTCAGGCATCGCATCGTTTCGCGAACCGGCGAGGCGATCGGGTATCTGGACCGGCAGGGCCTGTCGCCGGTCGAAATTGCCGAAGGCACGCTTGGCGGCAATGCCCGCGCGGTTGGCGGCGCAAGCCTGCCGCTGTTGGCTAATTTCGCGCCCGACAGCGAAGTCTTGCTGAAGGGGGCGAAATGATCCTGTGTTGCGGCGAGGCGCTTATCGACATGCTGCCATGCGATCTTGCCCCAGGTGGTCGGGGCTTTGCGCCGCATTCGGGTGGATCGGTGTTCAATACGGCGATCGCCCTTGGCCGCCTCGGCACGCAGACCGGGTTCGTCTCGGGCATTTCTACCGACATGTTTGGCGAACAGTTGACCGCCAGCCTTACGGCGTCGAATGTCGACACTTCGCTTTGCGTCCGTTCGAACCGGCCGACGACCCTGGCCTTTGTCAAACTCACCGGCGGCGAGGCGGAATATGCGTTTTTTGACGAAAACTCGGCCGGGCGGATGTTTAGCGAAGGCGACTTGCCCGATCTGGACCCCGCCGTGGCCGCCCTGCATTTCGGCGCCATCAGCCTGATCACTGAGCCCTGCGGTTCGGCCTATGAGGCGCTGATGCGTCGTGAACACGCTTCGCGCGTCATATCCCTGGACCCCAATATCCGGCCGGGCTTCATCGCCGACCGGCAGGCCCATCTGGCGCGGATGCAGCGGATGATCGCCATGAGCGACATCGTGAAACTGTCCGACGCGGATCTGGCATGGTTTGATGAGAACCGGTCCTTTGGCGACCAGGCGCGCGATTGGCTGGGGCAGGGCGCAAAACTGATCGTTCTGACGCGCGGGGCGAAAGGCGCGACCGGCATGACGCAGGACTGTATTGTCGACATTCCCGCCATGCCGGTCGACATTGTCGATTCCGTCGGCGCCGGCGACACCTTCAACGCCGGGCTGTTATCGGCGCTTGAGCGCGGCGGATATCTGACAAAGGACCGGCTCGGCCTGCTCAATGACAAGACCCTTGCGGAAATCCTGTCATTCGCCGCAAAGGCGGCCGCCATCACCGTCTCGCGTGCCGGTGCCGACCCGCCGTGGGCGCACGAGGTTAATGGGTGCGGAACCAGAATGTCGGGGAGCGATGCGGAATCACGATGAGAAAATCTCCTCCAGCGTCCGGCGCATCACCGATGCGTCGACGTCGACGCCCGTCCAGTATTTGATGCCGATGACGCCCTGGTTGACGAGCATGCCCAGGCCGTCAAGCGCCCGGCAACCGCGCGCCTCGGCGTCGCGGATCAGCCTGGTTTTCGGCGGATTGGGGATGGCGTCGGCGACGACCATGTCCGGCGACAGGGACGCAATGTCGAGATCAAGCCGGCCGTCGATATCCGGGTAAAGGCCGATGGACGTGGCGTTGATGACCATATCAGCATCTTTTGGTACGGAAAACGTGCCGCCCCACACGACCTGATCGGCCGAGACCGGTGTTCGCTCATTCAGGAGACTTGCCAGCGCGCGGCCGCGCTCGTTGCTGCGGTTGACAACGAGAATATGCCTGGCCCCGGCCAAGGCAAGCTCGACGCCCACCGCTCGCGCCGCGCCGCCGGCGCCGAACAGGACCACGGATTTGCCGTTCGGTTCGATTGCCTCGCGCAGCGCCTGAACAAAGCCCTTGCCGTCAGTGTTCTCGCCGATAAAGCGCTCGCCGCGCCGGACGACCGTATTGACGGCTTCCATGACCTCAGCCGATTCACCCAACCCGTCCAGATGTTCGATAACGGCGACCTTGTGCGGGATCGAGCAGTTGAAACCGGCCCAGCCCATGGCTCTGGCACCGCGCACGGCATCGCCAAGCAAGGCCGGCGGGACTTCGCAATTGATGTAGCGCCAATCAAGTTTGTGATGGCGATAGGCCGCCTCGACCATCGCCACCGTCGGGTTCTCTGCCGCCGGCAGCGCAAATGACCCGGTGAGCTGGCTCAGGAAATTTGGTGCATCAGCGATCGGTCCGTCTCCTCGTGAAATTATTGTACACTCACAATTCTGCCCGTTCCTGCCGTTGACGTCGGCCTGATCATCAATCCTCGCCAATCCGGTAAAACCTGGCGGCCGTCAGGCCGAACACCGCCTCATGGGCGTCTTGCGGGACAAGTTCATGGGCGGCCTGGAACCACTTTTCATAAGAACCGTTCAACCGCAGCACCGGCCAGTCCGAACCCCACATGATGCGGTCCGGCCCGAATACCGAAAGCACATGCTCCACATAAGGCCGCAGGGTCTCCACCGTCCAGTCGGGGCGCGATTCCGTCGCCAGGCCCGAGAGCTTGCAGAAGACCGGTACCGATTGCGCGATGCGCTCCATTTTCTCCGCCCAGCCATCGAACGCATCATCGCGGATCTGCGGCTTCATGCAATGGTCGACGACAATTCGCATGGCCGGATAGCGATCGAAGAGCTTCAGGAAATTGTCGAGATGGACCGGAAAGCCGAGCGCGTCGAAGGTGAGATCGAGATCGATGATCGCCTCAAAGCCCCATTGCACATCTGCCCTGTGCATCCAGTCAACATCGGCGATGTCCTGAATCATCGGCCGGACACCTGAAAATTTCGGGTGCCGGGAGAGCCGTTCCAGTTGGACGCGGTCGTCCGGATTTTCAAAATCCACCCAGCCGACAACCTTTGCGACCCAGTCGGTGGCATCTGCGATGCCGAGCAGATAATGCGTTTCGGCAAGGCTCGCGGCGGCCTGGACGAGCACGGTCTTGTCGATCGAAAAAGCCCGACGATGGACTTCCAGATCCGCCGGAGCGAAATCGCGGCGGATCGGCGTCACCGCCTCGTTGTCATCCATCCAGCCGTAATCGCTGCGCGCAACCGCCCAGAAATGCTGGTGCGCGTCTATTATCACCGGTCCTGCCTCATGATGGCCCGCTTACCGGCCGCCGAGCGCACGGTAGATTTTCGTGCCCGGCCTTCCGGTTTGCGGCATGCCGAATTTTGCCTCCGCCTTCTTGATCGCGGCGCGCGTGACGGGGCCGATCTTGCCGTCCGCCTCGCCGATGTCATAGCCGGCGGCGATCAGCAGCTTCTGCAGGTGCAGCCGCTGGGCGCGCGACAATCCCGGATCGCTGGTCGGCCACGGCGTTGCAATCGGCTTGCCGCGCTTGAGCCGGTCGGACAAATGGCCGATGGCGAGCGCGTAGGATTCAGCGTTATTGTAGGAATAGAGCGCGTTAAAATTGGAAAACACAAGGAAGGCGGGACCCTTTAGCCCGGCCGGCGCAATGAGACCGGCGCTCGCCTTTCCGCGCGGTTTCTTGCCGTTAATGCCGGTAACGCCGCGGCTTGCCCAGGTGGCGGCGGAGGCGCGTTTCTTGCGCCCCGTCGGACCCTTGTAGCCGCGCGGCAGGCGCACTTCGTAGCCCCAGGCCTGGCCGCTGCGCCATCCCGCCCGTTTCAGATAATTGGCGGTGGAGGCAAGCGCATCGGGCACCGAATGGACCAGGTCGCGGCGCCCGTCGCCATCGAAATCGACAGCCAGGCGCTGGTAGGTGGAGGGTATGAACTGCGTCTGGCCGAAAGCTCCGGCCCATGATCCGCGCAGGTCAGAAAGCTTGAGATCGCCGCGCGAGACCAGCTTGAGCGCCTGGATCAGTTCCTTGCGAAAGAAATCCGGCTTGCGCCCGGCGCAGACGACATTGGCCAGAGCATGAGGAATATAGAAATCGCCCTGGTCCTGGCCGTAATTGCTCTCAATCCCCCACAGGGCGGTGATCACATGGCGATCGACGCCATAGGCCTTTTCCACCGCGCGCAGGACACGGTTGTGCTTTTTCAACATTGCGCGGCCGGTATCGATCCGGTCCTTGTCGATCAGGAACGCCATATAGTCCCAGATCGGCGTGCGGTATTCCGGCTGGCTGCGCGAAAAGCGTACGGCCTTTTCATCGAACTTGACACCGGTTAGCGCTTTCTTGGCGACGGAGCGGCTGACGCCGGCCTTGATCGCCGAATTGCGGATGCCGGCAACGCAGGAATCCAGCGATGCCGCCGCCGCCGGAGGACCGGCAAGTGCGCCGATGGCGAAGACCAGGCACACAAAGCGCGTCAGTAACCGGCCGATCATTTCCATTGTGGGCCTTTTCATTGCGGTTTCGACAGCTGATTGAAGCGCAGCCGCCACACCGGCTCAAGAAAATTCGAACGATCCGGGCGCCCGCAATTGCCGGCGCCGCCCGGACCGGCCTATCGCCAGTACAACAGCGGATCAGCCCCGAACAGCCAGACATGGCCGCCAGCGAGCAAGGCTGCCGATACAATCGCGGAGACGGCTATGCCGGCAACTAGCGGCCGGTCAATGACTGGCCGCGTCCGGCCGTGAACAACCGCCTGAAAAGGTACGTTCGACGTATTTGCCGCCAGTTCCCGCCATTCCGCTTCCCCCATTTGACGCTTCTTGCGCCGGTCCAGGGTCACCGTGCCGAGCAGTGCGAAAAAGATCAGCGCTCCAAACAGGATGATGCTGACAACATCGCCGTTGGCGGCAAGATGCGCGCCGCCCCAAAGACCGAAGCCCCATAACACCGGATGGCGGGTGATGGCGAGAAGCCCGGGCCGGGCCGGGTCGTAGCCACCGGCCAAAAGAGTAACGGAAAGCGGATTGGGCTTGCTCAGGCCGGCAACGACCAGAGCCAGGGCAATCGGCACCGCGACCAGCGCCAGATGGGCCTGCCACGGGGCCTGGCCCCACACGACGATGTCGGGCGCGCGGATGGCGGCACTGATCAGCCAGACAAGAAGCGCCAGCGAGAGCGCGGAATAAAGCGTCAGATAAACCTTGCGGCCAAGCGCACCGACAAGCCGGTCACGCAAAGCTGGCCGGGCCGGCACAGCATGGGTCAGCACGAAGGCGGCAAGCGCGGCGAGAAATTCCGGCATGCATTAACCCCTTGTGCGCGGCCGTGCCGGCATTGACAGATATCGTTGGCAGATTGCCGGGACATTTGGCATGATCGGTTCGATAATCAAGGCGAAACACAATGGCAATCGGACTTCGCGACGGCGACAGGGAGCTGATCGGCTCAACAGCGATATTTTCCGGCCTGTCGCAGGAAACGCTGGAGCAACTGCTCAGCGACGCCAGCGTGCAGCTGCATGAGCGCTCGCAGGTGCTGTTCATGCAAGGCGATCTGGCGATTGCCTTTTATGTCGTGCTTGACGGCTGGGTGAAGGTTTACCGGATGACGCCGGCCGGCGAAGAGGCCGTTGTCGGGGTCTTCACCCGCGGCCAGAGCTTTGCCGAGGCTGCCGCCTTTACCGGCGGTGAGTATCCCGCCAGCGGCGAGACGGTGACGGAATGCCGGACCCTGATCGTCCCGGCACGGCGGTTGTTTGAGCGCATCCGGCAATCGCCGGAAATCGGCTTGGCCATGCTCGCCTCCACCTCGCACCACCTGCACAACCTGGTCCAGCAGATCGAACAGCTCAAGGCCCATACCGGCGCCCAGCGCATCGCCGAATTCCTGATATCGCTGGCGCCGGTCGACCACGGTCCGTGCACCATCGCCCTGCCCTATGACAAGGTGCTTATCGCCGGCCGGCTCGGCATGAAGCCGGAAAGCCTGTCGCGCGCCTTCCAGCGCCTGCGCGGCGTCGGCGTGCAAATCAGGCAGAACATGGCCTCGATCGCCGATGTCCAGACGCTCGACGACTTCGTCAACAAGGAAAGGGCCGAAATCATGCGCCCGCACGGCGCCCAGCGTCATTAACCGGCTAATCAATGCGAAAGGATAACCGCCAGAGCTGGCGGGCGAGCCGGCTATGCCGCCGGGTCAGCGGCAAAGACCTCGTCGGGCACCGGCTCGAGCCATTCGACATGAACGCCATCGAGGCTCTCGTGAAAGGCCAGATGCACCATGCCGGTTTCCGGCGCCGCGCCGTGCCAGTGCTTTTCGCCGGGCCCGATCCAGACCGTATCGCCCGGCCGGATCTCGCGGACCGATTCGTTCCAGCTCTGCACGCGGCCGACGCCGGCCACGACATGCAGCGTCTGGCCGAGCGGATGGGTGTGCCACACGGTCCGCGCGCCCGGCTCGAAGCTGACGCGAACGGCCTTTATCCTGGCCGGCGCGGGCGCGTCGATAATCGGGTCCTGCCAGACCGTTCCGGTGAACCATTCAGCATTGCCGCGGCGGGTCGGGCTGGCGGCGGCGGCGTTGATTTCCATGTCGGCCTCCGTATCGGCGAGCGCGGTGTGCCAGCCTGTCATCGGCCGACATACAGCCGATATTCGCCTGATGGGCAAGGAATAAACGCGGCCGGGTCTGTATGAAGTCCGGCGCCGCTACCGGCGCCCGCCGGTCATCGCCAATCCGGCGGCCCGGCCCTAGACACAGGAATGGGCGTGGCCCTGGCCATCGTTGCCGCCGTTGCAAGAATGGTTCGCCACGGCCGTGCTGCCGCGGACCAGAACCGTCATGGCCGGCGTGACATAGGCAGCATACTTGCCGATGGAGATCAGCGCATTTCGCCGGTTGACGTCAATTGCCGACCGATCACCGGTTCGTAGCTGCCGCGCCGATGCCGCCGTGGCGTTCTTGCATTGCAATGTTATCGATCCCGCCGCGAATCAATTCGCGGACAGAATCGCATGCTCGATTCACGGCGACAAGTCGGGCCTGCTGAGGATTGTTACCGGCCGGCGAGTTCTTTCCACCTCAGGCAGGCGACATGTACCTCGGGACCGGCGTCTTCGAGTTCCGGCGCTGTTTTTCGGCAGTCATCCGTCGCAGCCGGACAGCGGGTGTTGAACTTGCATCCTTTCGGCGGATTGAGCGGACTGGGGATCTCGCCCTCGAGCTGCTGCGCCTTGCCGTCATGATCGGGGTCCAGAGACGGGATCGCCGACAAGAGCGCCTGCGTATAGGGGTGCTTAGGATCTGCAAACAGCTCTCGCGACGGCGCCGATTCCACGATCGATCCCAGATACATGACCGCGACATGGTCGCAGACATGGGCGACGACACTGAGATCGTGGCTGATGAACAGGAAGGTGAGATGCAGTTCCTCCTGCAGCGATTTCAGCAGATTGAGGATGTCGGCCTGGATGGAGACATCGAGCGCGGCGACGCTTTCATCGGCGACCACGAATTGCGGGCTGCAGACCAGCGCACGGGCGATCGAAATGCGTTGTCGCTGACCGCCGGAAAATGCATGCGGAAAACGCCGCAGATGTTCCAGGTTCAGCCGGCACTTCGCGGCGATCTCGCGCACGCGTTCGTCGGTCTCCTCGCGCGACGACGTCAGCCCCATGACTTCCAGCGGTTCGGCAATGATGTCGCGCACGGTCATCCGCGGACTCAACGCCGCGTAGGGATCCTGAAAGATCAACTGTGAGCGCTTGCGATAATCCTTGAGTTCCGGACCCTGCAAACTGCCGAGGTCGTAGGTGACTTCGTCGTCCGAGAAAATGACTTCGCCGTGGCTGATTGGCGCCGCCTTTAACATCGCCCGGCCCAACGTGGTTTTACC
>CAJHXO010000418.1_pt1 | contig 10823 bp, 10 predicted proteins | sample 9198491 | NCBI WGS metagenome assembly CAJHXO01 (sample SAMEA7708296, study PRJEB35096) | sediment metagenome | biome: marine neritic benthic zone biome [ENVO:01000025]; feature: sediment [ENVO:00002007]; material: shallow marine sediment [ENVO:03000034] sea grass bed [ENVO_01000059] ...
CGCGCCACGGAAGGCGAATCGGGCGAATGGCAGGATTGGCTGGCCGACGAGTCCGAGGACCAGGAATCGCTGCTTGCCGAACAGGACGAGCTGGATCAGCGCCGCGCCATGCTGGGCGAGGCGCTCGGCGTTCTCGACGAGCGCGAGAAGCGTATTTTCCAGGCGCGTCGGCTGTCTGAAGATCCCCTGACGCTGGAGCAATTGTCCGGCGAGTTCGGGGTCAGCCGCGAGCGCGTCCGGCAACTGGAAGTGCGCGCCTTTGAAAAGGTGCAGAAGGCCGTGACCAAAGCGGCAAGGGAGCGCGACAGCAACCGCACCCAGCTTCTGGAGGCCAGCCCGGCCTGATTCGCCAAGCCTGATTTGGCCTAGTTTGCCGGCGCGCGGCGCAATCGGCGCAGTACCCGTCCATCGATCGTCATCAGCCCGGCCGATATCAGCGCCATGCCGCCAAGGTCGGCCGGGCTCACCGTCTCGCCCAGAAAAGCAATGCCAAGGGCCACCGCGCTGACCGGGATGAGCAGGGTCACCAGCATGACATTGGTGCCGCCGGCGCGCATGATGATGCGGAAAAACAGGATATAGGCCAGCGCCGTCGACAACAGCGCAAATCCCAGCGTCGCCAGAATTGCCGGCAAGCCCGGCATCGCCAGCCGCCACGGGGTTTCCACAACGATCGCCAGCGGCGCCAGCATCAGCGTTGAAGCGGTGAGCTGGCAGGCGGAGGAGACGACCGGGTCGATGTTCCGGAAGCCGCGCCCGCGACCACGCCGGAAAATCCGTAAGCCAGCGTCGCCCCGAGCATGGCCAGCACGGCAAGCGCCTCACCCGACAGCCCGCCCAGGCTTTTCGGGCCGATCATCACGACGACCCCGGCAAAACCGAGCGCGATGCCGCCGGCCTTACCCGCCGTGATCTTTTCATCCGCCGTCAGGATATGGGCGACGATCAGCGTGAAGATCGGCGTCATCGCATTGAGAATTGAGGCCGCCCCGGCGCCGATCCTCGGTGTCGCGTAGACAATCAGGATGAAGGGGATGGCATTGTTCAAAAGCCCCATCAGGGCATAGCGGCCATAGATCGCCCGTCCGGCGGGATAGGCGCGCCCGGTCATGACGATAACGGCGTGCAGCGCCAGCGCCGCCAGCCCGACCCGGGCGAGAACGAGCGTGAAGATTGGGATATCCACGGCGGCGACCTTGATGAAGACGAACGACGCGCCCCACAGCAGCGACAAGCCGATCAGCAGCGCCCAGACAGTCCCGTCGAGTGTCGGGGCGGCCGGCTGGATCGGCAGTCGGTTGGCGGGTTCGGCTGGCATGAAGCTGCTCTAGGCGTCCGGTGCCGGCGGCGCCACCCGATTCTTGCTGCTCTCGCCCGCTTTGCGGCTGGCCAGCACGATGCCGCCGAATATCAGCGCCGCCCCGGCCAGATGGAAGACCGCCAGCCTCTCGCCCAGAAAAAAGATCGCCATGAAGGTGCCGAACAGCGGCACCAGGTGGAAAAACGGTCCGGCACGGTTCGGTCCGATCAGTTCCACGCCGCGATTGAAGCAGATAAAGGCGAACAGCGAGGGAAACAGCGCGACATAAGCGAGCGCCAGCAGGGACTGGATTGTCAGAGCCACCCGCGCTCCCGATGCCCATTCCAGGGCCGACACGGGCAACAGCATAATCGCACCCCAGGCGAAAGTGACGGCCAGCAGGCTGAGCCAGTGAATGGCCGGCCGTCTCTTCAAAAGCGCCGAATAGAACGCATAGATAACAAATGCGGCAAGCAGCAGCAGATCGCCGATATTGAACGACAGGCCGGTCAGCGTGCCCAGATCGCCTCTGCTGACGATAATCACGACGCCGACAAGCGAGACGGCAACGCCGGCAATCTGGGCAGCACTCAGACGGTCGCGGTATAGCGCAAAGGCGCAAGCCGCGATCAGCAGCGGCATGATCGGCTGCAGGAGAACCGAATTGAGCGCCGTGGTGTAGTTGAGCGCCGTATATTGCAGGCCGTTGAAGGCAGCCATGCCGGTCAGCCCGAATACCATCATCAAGCCCATGGCCGGCCGGATCACCGGCCAGTCGCGGCGCACATGCCGCCATGCAAACGGCAATACGATCAAAAAGGCGGCGAGCCAGCGCAACTGCGACAGCGCCATCGGCGGAAACGCGCCGGCGACAGCGCGCCCGACAATCGCATTGCCGGCCCAAAAAAGCGCCGTCAGCGCCAACAGGATGTAGGGCCGGTGCCAGAGCCAGGCGAAGAACTGCGTACGCATCCCGACCGCTTAGAGGCTTTTCGTTGCGGATGGAACCATTCGGACGGGCGAAATTGCGCCTGAGGAAAACAACGGCTGGCCTTGCCGCGCGCCCGCCGACGCGCTAGCTAGATCGCGTCCGAGGGGCGCGCGGCCGCAACCGCGCTGAGATGGCCTGACAGGCGGGCCGAACCCTTTGAACCTGATCCGGGTCATGCCGGCGAAGGAACGGAGTCTTGCTTCCCTTCCCGCGCTGACCGCAACTGGAGAACCGGCTTGTCCGCAACCGTTCGCCGTTTGCTGAGTGCTGGCGCCGCTATTGCCGGCATCCTCGTCCTTTGGGAATTTCTGGTTCGCCTGACCGGCACGCCGGCTTTCATCCTGCCGCCGCCGAGCCGCGTCGGCGCGGCGTTTCTGGCCCGCCCGGATTATTATCTTGGCCACGCCGCGATCACGGCATCGGAAATTATCATCGGACTTGTCACCGGTACGCTGCTGGGCATGGCGACGGCGCTCGTCATCGCCGCCTCGCCGCGGCTGGAGCGCCTTGTCGGTCCGGCGCTTGTCGCCAGCCAGGCCCTGCCGGTCTTCGCCATTGCGCCGCTGCTGGTGATCTGGCTTGGCTTCGGACTGGCCTCCAAGATCGCCATGGCGGCATTGATCATCTATTTCCCGGTCGCCACGGCCTTTGCCGACGGCCTGCGGCGCACCGATCCCGGACTGCTCGACCTGGCCCGGCTCGGCGGCGCCGGCCGCGGCGCGACGCTGGGACTGATCCGCATACCGGCCGCCCTGCCCGCGCTCGGCTCCGGCCTGCGCGTTGCCGCCGGCATTGCCCCGATCGGCGCCGTTGTCGGCGAATGGGTCGGCGCCTCCGCCGGCCTTGGCTTCATCATGCTGCATGCCAATGCCCGCATGCAGACCGACCGCGTCTTTGTCGCCCTGGTCATTCTTGCCGTGATGGCCGTCGCCCTGCGCATCGCCGTCGACCGGGCCGTCCGCGCCTGGCTGCATTGGGTGCCGGGCGAAACCGCCGAACACACATGATTTGAACCGTCGAGGAACGCTATCATGCGCCTGCTTATTGCCCTGACCTTCCTTTTCGCCGGCTTCAGCCCGGCCGTTGCCGCCGACAAGCTGACAATTCTACTCGACTGGTTCGTCAACCCAGACCACGCGCCGCTGATCGTGGCGCAGGAAAAGGGCTATTTCGCCGATGCCGGGCTCGACGTGACGCTCGTCGCCCCGGCCGATCCGAGCGCGCCGCCGCGTCTTGTCGCCGCCGGCAAAGGCGATGTCGCCATTTCCTACCAGCCCAATCTCTACCTTCAGGCGGCGGAAAACCTGCCGCTTGTCCGTTTCGGCACACTCGTCGCGACCCCGCTCAACTCGCTGGTCGTGCTCGCCGACAGCCAGATCAAGACCATTGCCGATCTGAAAGGCAAGAAGGTCGGCTTTTCCGTCGGCGGTTTTGAGGACGCGCTTTTGAAGAAAATGCTTGCCGGCGCCGGGTTGAGCCTTGCCGATATCAAACTCGTCAATGTCAATTTCGCGCTGACGCCGGCCCTGATCAGCGGCCAGGTCGATGCCGTTATCGGCGCATTCCGCAATTTCGAGCTGACCCAGCTTGACCTGGAAGGCAGCGCCGGCCTAGCCTTTTATCCGGAGGAGCACGGCGTTCCGGCCTATGACGAACTGATCCTGCTCGCCCGCCGCGACACGATCGGCGACGACCGGCTGAAACGGTTCCTGGCGGCGATCGAGAAGGCTACCCTGTTCCTGACCAACCATCCCGACGAGGCATTCGCGCTCTTCATCAAGGCCCATCCGGATCTGGACGACGAACTCAACCGGCGTGCTTTTGCCGATACCCTGCCACGCTTTTCAAAAAGCCCGGCGGCGCTGGATGCCGGCCGCTACGCCCGCTTTGGCGTTTTCATGGCTGAGCAGGGTCTGATCACCGCGCCGCCGGCCGTCGCCGATATAGCGGTCACGCTGCAATAGACTGGAAAGGGCTACTGGCCGGCTTCGGCCTTTTCCCAGGCGGCCAGGACAGCCTCGAATATCTGGTCGCCGGGAATGCCCTTTTCGAAGTTGACCAGGGCGCCGCGTCCATTCTTGAACAGCATCGGCATGCCGAACCAGTCACCCTCGCGCAACAGGGCAACATTGCGGCTGACCTGATCGCCCTGATCTGAAAGTGCGATCCAGTAGAGATTTTCCGTCACCGGAACGGCTTCGCCAGTCAGGCGCTGGCCGCGGCTCTGCGCGGTCTTTTTCAGGAAAAGCGCAGGAACCCGCTCAAGCGGGCTTTCGATGAGCCCGTCGGCGCCGCGAAACTCGATCTCGATGAGATGGCTGGCCGGCAAGGCCTGGTCGGTATTCTTGGTTATCGTCAGCGACATTGCCGCATTGCGGTCCGGCAGTTCAATGACACCGACAATCGCCGGCAGGCCGCCCTCCTTGGTCTTCTGCGACCAGGCGACGACACCGGCGACGGATTTGCCCGGCGCGCCCTCTGCGCCCTGCTCCTCGAAGATCGCGCGCTGGCCAACGAGACCCTGTGGCACAGCATCAACCGTTTCGGTTCCCGCTGGCAGCTGCGCGGCCGGCGGTTCAGTGACCGGTGATTCGCTCGCAGCCGTTTCGGTTCCCGTCGGCGCCACCGGCACCACAGGTTCAGGCGCCGGTATCTCTGCTGCGGGCGTTTCGCCAGCCGCCGTCTGTGATCCGCCGGAGTCACCGGGAGCCGGCACCGTGGGTTGGCCGGCCATTTCGCTCGCGCCGCTATCCGCCGGCGCTTGGCCCGCCGCATCGCCGGACGGCGACGTTACTTGTGCGCCGTCCAGCGGCGCTGGAATGCCTTCAAGCAGGCGGTCTTCCGATTTTGGAGCAACGGCCAATTCGTTGCCGTCGGCGGCTGCAGGCTGCTCGCCGTCTTCGCCTGCCGGTGCCTCAACGGCCATTTGCTTGCCGGTCAAATCGTCAATGAACGCCTGAACCGATTCCCACTGCGTAAAGGCGAAAACTGCCGCACCGATGGCGATCAATCCAAACAGCAAGGCCATGATCAAGGCCGGTGCGTGCGAAACCTTTGGCTGCTCCCACCTTTTGTTTGACGGCTCAGGTTCGAACTCCGCCCCCTCCGGGGCTGTGTCGTCGGTTTCCGGTATGTCCGGATCCACGCCTTGCGATGGTTCGCCTGAATAGGCCAGCGTATCGGCCAGCTCCTGCTCGTAGCCGCCGGCCAGTTCCGTTTCGGTCGGAACTCCGCTGTATTCGACAGCCTCGCCCGATTCCATACCGCCGCCGGCGTCAGGCGGAGAAAAGTCCGCTTCCACAGCCAGAATCGCCTCTTCCAGATGCTGATGCTGCGATTCGATCGATTCCGGACTGAGCGGCGGATCGACGGATGTGAGCTGACGCGCCAGCGCCGCCCGCGCCCGCTCATAGACGGCCTGACGCATGTCCGGCGTCTTTTCCGGTAGCGTTTCGATCGACCGTTCAAGAATGGATGCGTAATCCGGCATGACAGACTGGTAGCGAATTTCCACTGCTGCGGAAAGAATTAATCCTCAAACGGGTCGCGGACAAGGATCGTGTCGTCCCGTTCCGGACTTGTCGATAATAGCGCGACCGGCGCTTCGATCAATTCCTCCACATGACGGACATATTTGACCGCCTGCGCCGGCAGGTCGGCCCACGACCGCGCGCCCTCCGTCGATGTCTTCCAGCCTTCCAGGGTTTCATAGATCGGCTTGACCCGCGTCTGCGCCGATTGGCTGGCCGGCAGCCGGTCGAATTTTTTGCCGTCAAGCTCATAGGCGACGCAGATCCTGATCTCATCCAGGCCGTCCAGAACATCCAGTTTGGTCAGCGCGACGCCGTTGATTCCCGAGACCTTGACGGTCTGGCGCACCAATACGGCGTCGAACCAGCCGCAGCGGCGCTTGCGGCCGGTGACCGTTCCGAATTCATGGCCGCGCTCGCCGAGAAACTGGCCGATCTCGTTGTCCTGTTCGGCCGGAAACGGCCCCTCGCCGACCCGCGTCGTATAGGCCTTGGTGATGCCCAGCACGTAGCCGACTGCGCCCGGGCCGATGCCTGATCCGGCCGCCGCCTGGCCGGCCACCGTGTTTGACGAGGTCACGAACGGATAGGTGCCGTGATCGATATCGAGCAATGCCCCTTGCGCGCCCTCAAACAGGATCCGCGCGCCGTCCCGCCGGCGGCGGTCCAGGAGCGCCCAGACGGTATCCATGTATGGCAGCACGCGCTCGGCGACACTTGTCAGTTCCTCAATCAGCGTCTCCGCCGCCACCTCCGCCTCCCCAAGACCGCGGCGTAGCGCATTGTGGTGAAGCAGCAGCCGGTCGATCTTGCCCGGCAATGTCGACGGATTCGACAAATCCATCACCCGGATGGCGCGGCGGCCGACCTTGTCTTCATAGGCCGGGCCGATACCGCGCCGGGTCGTGCCGATCCTGGTGCCCACTGCGGCGGCGTTTTCGCGGATTGCGTCCAGATCACGATGCACCGACAGAATCAGAGCGGCATTGTCGGCGATTCGCAGATTGTCGCGGGACACGACGACGCCCTGCTCCTTAAGCCGGTCGATTTCGGCAATCAGGGCATGCGGGTCGAGCACCACGCCATTGCCGATGACGGCCAGTCTTCCCGGCCGCACGACGCCTGAGGGCAACAGGCTCAGCTTGTCGGTGACGCCGTCGATGACGAGCGTGTGGCCGGCATTGTGGCCGCCCTGGAACCGCACGACGACATCGGCTCTCTCCGACAGCCAGTCGACAATCTTTCCCTTGCCCTCATCACCCCATTGCGAGCCGACGACAACGACATTGGCCATGGGTACCCCCTAAAACGCCTTTGGCAGGCCGGCCTGTTTCAATACGGCGTTTGCTGTATGACGGGATTTGATATGCCCGTCGACCGTGACCCGGCGACCGTCACTACTATTCCACCAGATTTCATGATCACCGCGACCTTGCCGCAGCCGTTCCCACCCCGCATCGAGTAAGTGCCGTTTGACGTCGCATGTATAGTCCGCCATTGCGCTTCCAATATTTCGTTCAAGCGCAGTCTAGCCGGCAGGGCAACGTGTCAATGGTGAAGCCAAAATCCTATTCCGCCGCCTGAAGCGGAATCGTATCATCGGTCTCTGCGATAATGTGAAGCCTTGAATCCGAAGGAATATCATTATCCAGCAGGTCGGGAATCATCGTCAGCAAACGGTCCCGAAGCCGCTCGAGGCTATCGGCCTCCGTCACCAGACCGTCAACACTGGTCTCCGCAGTGTACCAGACATCAGCGTCGGCATCCCATTTGGCCCAGACATAGAATGTGCGTGCCATAGCGTTTCTCGCAAATTTCTCAAATGAACCCCTAGCGTGAATTTGTTTCCAGTTCAAAACTTCAATGCCTTGACCTGAATGAAATTCGGCAGCGCCTGGAGTTCCTTCAACAAGGCGTCGGGAAGCGGCTGGTCGATCGAAACGAGCGCGATGGCGTTGCCGCCTTCAAAGTCACGGCCGAGTTGCATGCGGGCGATGTTGACGCCGGCCTTGCCGAGCGTCGTACCCAGATCGCCGACAAAGCCCGGCCGGTCCGGATTGGTGACATACAGCATCGTTTCGGCCAGTTCCGCCTCCATATTGATGCCCTTGATCTGGATGATCCGCGGCTTGCCGTCGGAAAACACGGTCCCGGCCACCGACCGTTCCTGTTTGTCGGTGAAGACAGTCAGGCGTACATAGGTCTCATAGGCGCCGCTTTGCTCGCGGCGGATTTCTTCTACCTTGATGCCGCGTTCGCGGGCTCGCGCCGGGGCGGAAACCATGTTGACCGTCTGCAACAGGGGTTGCAGCAGGCCGGTCAGCGCCGCCGCCGTCAGCGCCTTGGTGTTCATATCCGCCACCAGGCCCTCATATTCCAGGCAGACCTTGCGCACGCCGGTCTCCGTCAATTGCCCGGCAAACGAGCCAAGCTGTTCGGCAAGCCGGACAAACGGCGTCAGCCGCGGCGCTTCCTCGGCGGAGATCGACGGCATGTTCAGCGCATTGGCGACGGCGCCGGTATTCAGGAAATCGGCCATCTGCTCGGCCACCTGGATAGCGACATTCTCCTGCGCCTCCCCGGTCGCCGCGCCCAGATGCGGCGTGCAGATGACATTCGGCGCGCCAAACAGGATGTTGTCAGTGGCCGGCTCTTCGGAAAAGACGTCAATGGCCGCGCCGGCGACCTTGCCGCTCTCCAGGCCGTCGCGCAGCGCCTCCTCGACGACCAGCCCGCCGCGCGCGCAATTGATGATCCGCACGCCTTCCTTCATCTTCTCGATCGCCGCCGCGTCGATGATGTTCCGCGTCTTGTCCGTCAGCGGCGTATGCAGGGTGATGAAATCGGCACGGTCGAACAACGTGTCGAGATCGACTTTTTCCACGCCAAGTTCGCCGGCCCGGTCCTCCGACAGGAACGGGTCATAGGCGATGACGCGCATGGCAAGCCCGATGCCGCGCGCCGCGACGACCGAGCCGATATTGCCGCAGCCGATCACGCCGAGCGTCTTGCCGGTGATTTCAACGCCCATATATTTCGATTTTTCCCACTTGCCGGCCTGGGTCGAGGCGTCGGCCGCCGGTATCTGCCTGGCTGAGGCGAGAAGCATTGCGATGGCGTGTTCGGCTGTCGTGATGGAATTGCCGAACGGCGTATTCATCACGATCACGCCTCTTGCCGTCGCCGCTTTCAGGTCGATATTGTCAACGCCGATGCCGGCCCGGCCGATGACTTTCAGCTTGTCGGCTGCCGCGATCACCTTCTCGCTCACCTTTGTCGCCGATCGTATGGCAAGACCTTCATAGGCGCCGATCGCCGCAATCAGCCGGTCCTTGTCCTTGCCCAGATCGGGCTGGAAATCGACCTCCACGCCGCGATCGGCAAACACCTGGACGGCACTGGGAGACAATTTGTCGGAAATCAGAACTCGCGGAGCCATGGATTGGTTTCCTCTTTCAAAGACCGCGCCGGCGTGGCGCGTAATCGCCTGTGGTGGCAAAAATGCCTGCTGGAAATAGTGATGGGATCGCGCGCGCCGGCTCAGGCGGTAACCGTCAAATCCGCCTTCTGCGCAGCGAACGCCCAGTCGAGCCAGGGCACGAGCGCTTCCAGGTCGGAGGTTTCCACGGTGCCGCCGCACCAAATCCGCAGCCCCGGCGGCGCATCGCGATAGGCCCCGATATCGAAGGCCACGCCCTCTGTCTCCAGCGCGCTGGCCATCCTCTTGGCGAAAGCGGCCTGACCGGACCTGTCCAGAACCGACACCGCCGGATCGACAATGACGAGGCAAACCGACGTGTTCGACCGGACCGCCGGGTCGGCAGCGAGGAAATCGACCCACGGCGTGCGCGTGACCCAATCGGCAATGGCGGCGGCATTGCGGTCCGCCCGGCCGGTCAGCCCGTCAAGACCGCCAACCGATCGGCCCCAGGTGAGCGCGTCGAGGTAGTCCTCAACGCACAGCATGGAGGGCGTGTTGATCGTCGCGCCCTCGAAGATCCCGGAGATCAGCGTGCCGCCCTTGGTCAGCCTGAAAATCTTCGGCAGCGGCCAGGCAGGCGCATAGGTTTCAAGCCGCTCGACCGCGCGCGGGCTCAGCACCAGCATGCCATGCGCCGCCTCGCCGCCGAGCACCTTCTGCCAGGAATAGGTGACGACATCGAGCTTGTCGAAGGGCAGCGGCTGGGCGAAGGCGGCGCTGGTCGCATCGCAGATCGTCAGGCCGGTCCGGTCCGCGGCGATCCAGTCTCCGTCCGGCACTTTTACGCCGGATGTCGTTCCGTTCCAGGTGAAGACCACATCACGGGAAAAATCGACCTGCCGCAGGTCCGGCAGAGCGCCGTAATCGGCTTCAAACAGCCGTACATCGTCAAGTTTCAGCTGCCCGGCAATATCGCTCACCCACCCCTTGCCGAAGCTCTCCCAGGCAAGACAGTCGACGCCGCGCGCACCCAGCAGCGACCACAACGCCATCTCCACGGCGCCGGTATCGGATGCCGGCACGATGCCGACGCGATAATCGGCCGGAACGCCGAGCAGATCGCGGGTCTCATCGATTGCCCGGCGCAGCTTGGCCTTGCCGGGCGCCGAACGATGCGAGCGGCCGAGAAATGCGTCTTGGAGGTTTTGCAGGTTCCAGCCCGGGCGCTTGGCTGTGGGGCCGGATGAAAAAAGCGGATTGGCCGGCCGGCTGGCCGGCGCGTCGGGTGCCGTCATTGCTCTACCCTTCCAGATAGCAGCCCCTCGTTGGGGAGGGGTGTCCCACTGTGGGCGGTAGCAGAAAACCTGGAAAAGTCCAGAGTTTCGGCGGTTTTAATGGCCGGCCTATCTCGTAGAAACGCGCAGAAACTTACCGGAAGATGCAGAACGGTGCAGGAACACGCATATGCGTGTGTCACAAATCTGGCACAACCTTGGCACGGTCTGTTCGCAAGGCGTTCCGATTGATCGAGTGCCCCAAACCAGATCCAGTTTCAAGACAACCTGGATCATCGCAAGCAGC
>CAJHXO010000345.1_pt1 | contig 10818 bp, 9 predicted proteins | sample 9198491 | NCBI WGS metagenome assembly CAJHXO01 (sample SAMEA7708296, study PRJEB35096) | sediment metagenome | biome: marine neritic benthic zone biome [ENVO:01000025]; feature: sediment [ENVO:00002007]; material: shallow marine sediment [ENVO:03000034] sea grass bed [ENVO_01000059] ...
GCAAGGCGCGCGGCAAGAACCGCATGGGTCTGCGTATCGCGGGCAACGATCAGCCAATGCCGGCAGCCATGCGCGTGGTGCCAGTATTCTTCGTGGGGCCCGCGCGGATTGGCACGGTCATAGACGGCCGCCGCCCACGCCGCTTCGTCGGCATCATCGAAGGCCGGCCGGACGATGCTGGCATCGCCGCCGGTGGTGAATTCGCCGGCATCGCGAAGGCCGCAAACGGGGCAGGGGATCAACATTGTCCCGGTCCTCCTAGTGCAGCCGCGGCGCTGCGCCGGCGCCTTTTTCATCGATCACCGTACCGGCATGGAAGCGCTCAAGGGTGAAGGCGGCATTGCGCGCATGCGGCTCGTCATGGGCGATCGTCCAGGCAAAGCACCAGCCCGAGCCCGGCGTCGCCTTGAAGCCGCCATAGCACCAGCCGCAATTGAGGAAGAGGCCGGGCAGCGGCCCGGTAGCGATGATCGGGCTGCCGTCCATCGACATGTCCATGACGCCGCCCCAGGAGCGCAGCAGCTTCAGCCTGCCGGCGTTGGGAAACACCGCCAGCAACTCCGCGGCAACTTCCTGTACGGTGGGCAGATTGCCGCGTTGGGCATAGGAATTATAGTAGTCCAGGTTGCCCCCGAAAACGAGGCCGCCCTTGTCGGACTGCGAGACATACATGTGGCCGGCGCCGAAAGTGACCACCGTGTCGATCAGCGGCTTGACCGGCTCTGAGGCGAAGGCCTGCAGGATGTGGCTTTCGATCGGCAGGTTCTCCACGCCGGCCTTGCGCATCACCTCAGACGTCATGCCGGCGACGGCGACGCCGACTTTCGGCGCGCGGATTTCGCCGCGGCTGGTCTCGACCCCGGCGATGGCGTCGCCGTCCCAAATGAAGCCAATAACCTCGCAATTCTCCACAATATCAACGCCCATGCGGTCGGCGGCGTGAGCGTAGCCCCACGCGACGGCATCGTGCCGCGCCGTCCCGCCCCGCGGCTGGAACAGGCCGCCCTCGATCGGAAACCGCGCATCCGGCGAAAGATCGATGCCAGGGCAGAGCCTGGCGACGTCATCACGGTCAAAGAGTTCTGCGTCGATGCTGCCCAGCCGCATGGCGTTGCCGCGCTGGGCATATTGATCGAGCTGCGATGGCGTATGCGCCAGATTGAGGACGCCGCGCTGGGAAAACATGACGTTGTAGTTGAGATCCTGGCTCAGCCCCTCCCACAGCTTCAGGCTCCATTCATAGAAACGCCAGTTTTCCGGCAGCAGGTAATTAGAGCGCACGATCGTCGTGTTGCGGCCGACATTGCCTTGACCGATCAGGCCGCGCTCCACCAGTGCGACATTGGTGATGCCGTGCTCCCTGGCAAGGTAATAGGCCGTCGCAAGCCCGTGGCCGCCGCCGCCCACGATGATGACATCATAGGACGCCTTGGGCGCCGCCTTTCGCCAGGCCGGCTTCCAGCTCTTGTTGCCGGTCAGGCCGTTCCTGACGACCGACCACAGGGAATAATCTGCCATCGCTCCTCGCTCCCTTGCCCGATCCTTGTCCGACAAGGCGAATAATCAGAATAGATAATTGCGTGTATGATAACCATTCCGAAAGCGCCTTCAGGCTTAGTGTCGGCGACGGACGGACGTTTGAGGGGAAAATGGCTCTGCTCGACACTGCGGATATGGCCGGCGAGGCGATTGGCCCGGACGCGCTGGAATTCATTCTCGAACTGCGCTGGGAAGATGTGCCCGCTCATGTGCGCCGCCATGCCCAGCGTTCGCTTCTCGACCTGATCGGCGTGGCCGCCGGCGGCCGCAAGACGGTCAATGCGCGCATCCTGTATGACTATGTTTCGACCCATTCGATCCCCCGCGACAGGGGCGCGAGGCTGCTTTTCGATGGCCGGCGGATTTCCGTTCCCGGCGCTGCGATGGCCAATGCCGCGGCGATCGACGCCCTGGACGCCCATGACGGCCACAGATCGGCCAAGGGCCATGCCGGCGTCGTCGTCCTGCCGGCGCTTCTGGCGCTCTCAGACGAACTCGCGCCGTGCAGCGGTTCTGAATTCATGACCCGTTTCGTGATCGGTTACGAGATCGCGATCCGCGCCGGCATCACGCTGCACGCCAGCGCCGGCGATTATCACACCTCCGGCGCCTGGAATGCGCTGGGCGCGGCGGCGATTGGCGCCCGGGCTCTGGGTCTTGATCGCGACGGAACGGCCCATGCGCTGGGTACTGCGGAATATTACGGCCCGCGCAGCCCGATGATGCGCTGCATCGATTTCCCGACAATGGTCAAGGACGGCGCGACCTATGGCGCCCATGCCGGCGTCACCGCGGCCCTGCTTGCCGGTTCCGGATTTACCGGCGCGCCGGCGTCCTTGCTCGACGATCACACCGGGACCGATATCTGGGGCGACCTGGGCGGCACCTGGCGAATGGCCGAGCAATATCTCAAAACCTGGCCGGTCTGCCGCTGGGCTCAGCCGGCAATTGCGGCGGCGGCGCAGATCCGGGACCTGATCGCTGGCGGCAAGATCGATCGTCTGGTCGTGGAGACCTTCCATGAGGCGGCGCGCCTGACGACGACGCACCCGGAAACCTCCGAGCTGGCGCAATATTCACTGCCGTTTCCGGTGGCGGCCATGCTCGTTCACGGCAAGGTCGATGCGCAGACCGTCACCACCGGTCTGCTCGACAAGGCGGTGACCGATCTCGCCGAACGCATTGAGCTTGAGATCAGCCCGTCGCTATCGGCGGCATTCCCGGCCAAGCGGGCGGCGCGCATCGTCGCTGTCCTGCACAGCGGGGAAGTCTTCGAAACGCCGGTCATCGAGGCGCCGGGCGATCCCGAAACGCCGTTGCCGGACGACGATCTGGTCAACAAGTTCGTCGAACTGACCGAACCGTTGACCGGGCAGGCAAAGGCCGTTTCGATCGCCGAATTGGCGGCGACCCTGGAGGAGCGGGAAACAGTCGGTCCGCTGATCGACGCGATCTGCGAATTTCCCGAAGGTTTGAGCTAGGGCGGATCCCGCCGGCCGGCGCTGCGCTTAGATGCGCGTATGATGCTTGGTAAATGGCATCGCCGCGCCATAGTCGTCGACGAACACCTGATGGGTGACAAATCCGGCCTCCGCCGACCAGTGGTGCAACAGATAGGCCGGCGGCTCCAGGATCCAGCTTGAGGGCGCATCGGCAATCAGGTTGAAGCCGACATGATGCGCCACGCCGGGGCCCACGACCACCGGGACAGAGCCCATCCGGCTGACGATCATCCGGTGGACATGCCCGCAGGCAATCAGTTTGACATGGCCATGCTTGCCGATCACCGCGGCCAGCGCTTCGCCATCGTCGAGACCGATTTTGTCCATGAAACCGATACCGGTTGCAAATGGCGGGTGATGGAGGAACACCAAAGTGGGGCTGTCTGGATCGGCCGCGAGCTGGTCATCGAGCCAAGCCAGTTGGTCGCCGCCGAGATGACCGTGTTCGTAACCTTCGACGAGAGTGTCGAGGCCGATCAGCCGAACCGGACCGGCTTCGGCGGTAAAACGGATCGGTCCGTCCTTTGGCATTACACCGGTGAAAGCCAGCGCCCTGCGGGTAAGTTCCCGGCCATCATGATTGCCCGGAATGGAGAAAACCGGTGCTGAGAGCCTCTGCAGCAGGCCAGTCAGTGCGGCGTAATCTTCCGCCTCGCCGTCATGGACCAGATCGCCTGTGAAAATCACCGCGTCCGGACCCGGGTCCTCGGCATTGAGACGATCGATGGCGCGTTGCAGCGCGCCGAATGTGTCGACAGAGCCGAATAGCCGCGTGCCTTCTACACGAAGATGCGAATCTGTGATTTGGGCAATCAGCATGGAACCCTCCAGGTGGAAGCCAGTTCAGTCCGGTTCCGGGACAGCGTCAACTGTTTGCGGACCACGGAAATGGCAAGGTTGCCGGATTGGATGCTAAACATTCAAATGCCGTAATCTGCAGTTCCGCCGAAGGGTGATGCCATAAACGAGTTGGACGAAAATCCGCTGCTGTCGCTGCACGGCATCGACAAGACGTTTCCCAATGGCGCGGTGGCGCTGCACGGCTTGTCCCTGTCGGTCGCAAAGGGTGATTTTGTCAGCCTGCTGGGTCCCTCCGGTTGCGGCAAGACGACCGCGCTCAGGATCGTTGCCGGCCTGACCGGCGCCACCGGCGGCCGGGTCGAATGGGCCGGCGGCCCGCCGTCGGCCGGCGAAATCGGCTATGTCTTTCAGGAACCGACCCTGATGCCGTGGGCGACGAGTTTTGAGAACATCTGGCTGCCGCTGCGCCTGAAAGGCGTTTCGCGCCGCCAGGCTCGCGACCGGGTTATGGATGCGCTCAACCGCGTCCATCTGGGAGGTCATGAAAGCAGCTATCCGCGCGAACTTTCCGGTGGCATGAGGATGCGGATTGCGATCGCCCGCGCGCTGGTTACCCGCCCGCGTGTGCTGTTGATGGACGAGCCGTTTGCCGCCCTTGACGAGATTACCCGCTTCGCGCTCAACAACGATCTTCTGGAACTCTGGGCGGCCTATGGCTGTACGGTGATTTTTGTCACCCACAGCGTTTTTGAATCGGTGTTTTTGTCGCAGCGCGTGATCGTCATGACGGCCGGGCCTGGCAGGGTTTCTGAGGAACTGAGCGTCGCCGAGCCCTATCCGCGCCACGAGGCCTACCGGACCTCGGAGAGCTACGCCCATGATTGCCGGCACATTTCGCACAGCCTGCACAACGCCATGGCAGCGGGCCCGGCGGCGGCATGACCGTCGACAGAAAATCTCCGCGCCGCCTTATCGATCAGAAGCGGAAAGCTGTGTCGTAGGCCTTTGAAAACACTTCGGCATTGGCCTGGACATTGGCTGCCGACATGCCGGTTTCGTAAAGCCCCGAGCCAAGGCCGAAGCCGCCACAGCCAGCCGCCGCATAGGTCGAAATATCTGCTGCCTCAACGCCGCCGATGGCCCAAAGCGGGACCATTGGCGGCAGCACCGCCTTAAGGGCCCTGATACCGGCGGCACCAAGGAGGGACGCCGGGTAAAGGTTCAGGGCGGTGGCGCCGGCTTCGATCGCCGAAAACGCTTCCGTCGCGGTGAATACGCCGGGATAGGTTTGCAGATGTCGCGTTCGGGCGATCTCAATCACGTAGTTATCGGCATTCGGCGCAACGGCAAAGGCTCCCCCGGCATCGATAAGATCGGCGATCTGGTCGATACCGGTGACCGTGCCGCCGCCGATCTCGGCCCGCCCGGCCAGTGCCTTTGACAGCCGGGAAATACTGTCAAATGCATCCGTGAAATTAAGCGGCACCGCGATCAGACCGATGCCGCCGGAGACCAGGGCTTCGCCGATTTCAACCACTTCGCTCGGTTTGACGCCGCGCAGGATCGCCATCAGATTGCGCCGTTTGTTGCCAGGCGTTTCGCTCATGCCTCTGCCTTTCAGATATGCGCCGCGAGCAGCGCCTTGCGATTTGATTTCCGGTCCTTGCGGCCCTAACTGTCGTCGATCAACGCAGTGCCGATCCTGCGCATTTTAATGCCAACAACGGGGAAACGAAACATGACAACACGCGCGACCTATCCCGACCTGGAAGGACAGACGGTACTCGTCACCGGCGGCGCCTCCGGTATCGGCGAATCGATCGTCCGGCATTTTTCTGATCAGGGTTCGAAAGTCGGGTTCATCGATCTCGATGCCGATGCCGGTGGGGCTCTCGCCAAAGATCTTGCCGGTTCCGCCGGCATATCGTTTCAGCACTGCGACCTGCGCGATGTTGACGCCCTTCGTCAGGCTGTCGCGGCAATCCGGCAGGCGCTGGGGCCGATCACCATCCTCGTCAACAACGCCGCCCGCGACGACCGGCACGCCATTGAGGATGTGACATCGGATTATTGGGACGACCGGATTGCCACCAATCTCAAGCACCAGTTTTTCGCCGCCCAGGCGGTCTACGCCGATATGGCGGCCGCCGGTGGCGGCGCGATCGTCAATATGGGGTCCACGTCGTGGATGCTGGGCCAGGGCGGCATGCCCTGCTACACGACGGCGAAGTCGGCGGTGCAGGGGCTGACCCGTTCTCTGGCGCGTGATTTCGGACCGATGAATATCCGCGTCAACTCCGTGCTGCCGGGCTGGATCATGACGCCGCGGCAAATCGAAATGTGGCTGACGCCCGAAAGCGAGTCGGGCTTGATGGAAAAGCAGTGCCTGAAGCGCAAACTTGTGCCGGAAGACATTGCCCGCGCCGTGCTGTTCTTCGCGTCCGGCGAGGCTTCCGCCTGCACCAGTCAAAGCTATATCGTCGATGGCGGCTGGCTCTAGCCAGCCTTGAGCGGCGGGAATATCTGACTTTCGCAACCGGGCCTGTCTCCAGTCCGCCAAACTGACACGCCATCCGGTCCCCTTTGCCGCCACCGATGGCGGAAATGCCGCATTTCCGGACCCGATCCGGCCGGAAGCAGGGGCCAGTGAATTGCTGGCGTGACATAAAATAAGCATTGTGGTACTTAAATAAGACAAGGCCATGTTTTTTGACGGCGGGACACGTCGATGAAACGGATCATTCGCCTGACAGTCAACGGACGCGACCGTGAGGACGCGGTCTCCGACAACGCCCTGCTGATCGATTATCTGCGTGAGACGGCGATTGCCACCAGCGTCAAGCAGGGCTGCGATGGCGGCGAGTGCGGCGCCTGCACCGTGCTGGTTGACGGCAAGGCGCGGCCCGCCTGCATCACGCTTGCCGCCGCCTGCGACGGCCGCGTGGTGGAAACGGTCGAGGGGCTGGCTGAAAATGGCCGCCTGTCGACTCTACAGCGCGCCTTTCATGAGCGGCTCGGAGTCCAGTGCGGCTTCTGCACGCCCGGCATGATCATGGCGGCCGAAGCCTTGCTGCGCGACAATCCGCAGCCCGACGAAGCGGCGATCCGGCAGGCGCTGTCGGGTAATCTGTGCCGCTGCACCGGATATGTGAAGATCATCGAGGCCGTCCAGGTGGCCGCGGAGGCCCGGCCATGAGTGGTGCCGCGAGCAAGGTCGCGAGCGCAGCCGGAACGCGCCTGCCGCTGATCGACGGTGTGGAAAAGGTCACCGGCGCGGCTGAGTACACTGCTGACCTGCCGGCCCGCGATGCGCTTGTCGGCCGCATCCTGCGCAGCCCCGTTGCCCATGGCGAGATCGTCCGGCTCGATGCCACGAAAGCGCTGGCGCTGGACGGCGTGCCGGCGGTCGTCACCGGCGCCGACTGTGCCCATACCTACGGCATCCTGCCGATCGCCATGAACGAGTTTCCGATGGCGCGCGACAAGGTGCGCTATTGTGGCGAACCGGTCGCGGCGGTTGCGGCAATCGACGCGGCGACGGCGAAACAAGCGCTGGCGCTGATTGAGCTGGAGATCCGCGAACTACCGGCCTATTTCACCGCCGCCGACGCGCTTGCCGCCGATGCGGTCCTGATCCACGACGACAAGCCCGGCAATCTGGAGCGCCACGTGCACGACAGTTTCGGCGACATCGCGGCCGGCTTTGCCGCAGCCGATCTCGTCCGCGAGGAGACTTTCCAGTGCGCCGAGGTCACCCACGCCATGATGGAGCCGCACGCCGCATTGGCCGATTATAACGGCGAGCACGACCGGCTGACGCTGCACACCGTCTCGCAGGTTCCTTACTATGTCCATCTCATGCTGGCGCGCTGCCTGGAGATGGAGGCGGCGCGAATCCGCGTCATCAAGCCGTTTGTCGGCGGCGGTTTCGGGGCACGCACCGAGGCGCTGAATTTCGAGCTGATCGTCGCGCTTCTGGCGCGCAAGGCCTGCGGCAAGGTGATGATGACCTTGAGCCGGGAAGAGACCTTCCTTACCCATCGCGGACGGCCACAGACCGACGTCCGGCTCAAGCTCGGCATGACGCGGGACGGGCGGCTGACCGCCGCAGACTGCGAAGTCACCCAGCGCGGCGGCGCCTATGCCGGCTATGGCATCGTCACCATCCTTTATGCCGGTTCGCTCCTGCATGGGCTCTACGATATTCCGGCCACACACTATGAGGGCCGCCGGGTCTACGCCAATCTGCCGCCCTGCGGCGCCATGCGCGGCCACGGCACGGTCGATGTCCGGCACGCCTTCGAGTGCCTGCTCGATCGCATGGCGCGCGAACTGGACCTCGAACCTTTCGCCGTACGGCGGCAGAATCTGCTCGCCGCGCCGATGCGCACGCTCAACGATCTGATGGTCAACAGCTACGGTCTTGACGAGTGCCTGGAGCGCGTCGAGCAGGCCAGCGGCTGGGCAGAGCGCAAGGGCAGGTTACCGCCGGGCCGTGGCCTGGGTCTGGCCTGCTCGCACTATGTCAGCGGCGCCGCAAAGGCCGTGCACCGCACCGGCGAGCCGCATGCCGTCGTCACGCTCAAGCTCGATTTCGATGCCGGTGTCACCGCATTCACCGGCGCGCCCGATGTCGGCCAGGGCTCCAACACGCTGGTCGCGCTCGCCGTCGCGGAAATCCTTGGCATAGATGTCGGCCGTGTCCGCGTCGTCGCCAATGACAGCGCCGTCACGCCCAAGGACAATGGCGCCTATTCCTCGCGCGTCACCTTCATGGTCGGCAATGCGGCGATCGAGGCCGCCAAAAACCTGAAGCAGATTTTGATCGAAGCCGCCGCCGGCAAGCTCGACGCCCCGGCCGCCGAGATCGATTGCATCGGCGAGACGTTCCGCGTCGATGGCGGCGCGCAATCGGAACTGTCCTTCGCCGAAGTGACCGCCGCGGCGCTGGTCGACACCGGAACGATCACCGCCAAGGGTACCTTCACCTGCCCGCCCGAGGCGCAGGGCGGCAAGCACCGCGGCGGCGCCGTCGGCTCGACCATGGGCTTTTCCTATGCCGCGCAGGTCGTCGAGGTCAGCGTCGATGAAGACCTTGGCACCGTGCGCATCGAAAAGGTCTGGGCGGCGCATGATTGCGGCTTCGCCATCAATCCGCTGGCGGTCGAGGGTCAGGTCCAGGGCTCCGTATGGATGGGCATGGGCCAGGCGCTGAGCGAAGAAACACGGTTTGCCGGCGGCCTGCCGGTCCACGCCAACATGCTCGACTATGGCGTTCCCACGATCATGGAATCCCCGGACATTCACGTCGATATTGTCGAAAGCCTGGATCCGCTCGGTCCCTTTGGCGCCAAGGAGGCGGGCGAGGGCGCGCTGTCCGGCTTCCCGCCGGCCATGGTCAACGCCATCGCTGACGCCATCGGCATCGATGTGAACATGCTGCCGGTGACTCCGGACCGGCTGGTCGAGGCACTCACCAAAAAACGCCGGGCCGAGAAGCGCCAGGCCGCGAAGGCGGCGAAGGCGGCAAAGGAGGCCGTGTCATGAGCGCCGTGCTGCCGGATTTCTCCCTTGCCCAGCCTGAAAGCGCTGAAGACGCGGTTGCTGCGCGACTTGCCGTGCCTGACGCCCGTTATCTTGCCGGCGGCACCGACCTGATCGTCAATATGCGCCGCGGCCTTGTCGATGCCGGTTTGCTGATCGACTTGTCTGGCATTGAGGAACTGGCAAATTTGACGGCAGACGAGACCGGCTTGCATATCGGCGCCGGCGTGACATTGGCCGCGCTTGCCGCCCATCGCGCGCTCAAGGATTATCCGGCAATCGCCCAGGCCGCCGCCGCTATCGCCGCTCCCGGCCACCGCTCCGCCGCGACGCTCGGCGGCAATCTGTGCCTCGATACCCGCTGTATTTTTTACAACCAGGGTGAATGGTGGCGGCGTTCCAACGACTATTGCCTGAAATACAAGGGCGACGTTTGTCATGTCGCGCCGACCGGCGACAAGTGCCGCGCCGCCTTTTCCGGCGACCTGGCGCCGGCATTCCTGGTCCACGGCGCCGAGGTCGAAATCGCCGGTCCGGACGGCCGCCGGCGGCTGCCGCTCGCCGGCCTGTACCGCGACGACGGCGCGGCGCATCTGACGCTGGCGCCGCAAGAGCTTGTCGTTGCCGTTCATCTGCCGGCCGGCCCGATGCGCTCGGCCTATGAAAAAATCCGCCTGCGCGGCGCCATCGATTTCCCGCTCGCCGGCGTCGCCGTTGCCATTACGCAGGAGGCCGCGCCGGCCCGCCTGAAAATCGCCGTTACCGGAACCAATTCCCGGCCTTTGCTGATCGAAGACCTTGACGATCTCGATGCCGGGCAGCTCGGCGAGGCCGAACTCGTTCGTATCGACAAGGCCGTGCAGAGCCAGGTTTCCCCGCTCCGCACGACAATGGTGGCAGGCCACTATCGGCGCCTCGCCGCGGCAACCCTGGCCCGGCGCCTGGCGGCGGACTTGGCCGGGGCGTAGCACCCCTCACAATGCAGGAGAGGGGGCGGGATGATTTTGTTACCTACCCGGCAATGGCGACCGAAAACCGCCCTATTGCCAACCAAAAATCTGGCGCTGGCTCAGGTGTCGGGTTACAAGACCACGAAACAGCAACGTGGGTCGCTGCCCAATTTATTAGCAGATGGCCAAATGGACGCGAATTGGATTGGGGAACAGGATGCGAAATTCATTAAGAGGCAGTGTCGCGGTTGCCGTAATTGCGATTGCATTTTCAGGCGGCGCCTTCCTTCCGGACGCGATATCGCAGTTGGACGCGGGTCAGGCGTTTGCTGCTAACGCTAGCAGCGAAGGCAGAGGCAGAAGCGGCGACAACAACGGCAATGGCGGCAGAAGCGCCGATGCCGGATCGGGTTCGGGCAGCGCATCATCGAGCGCTGGCCCCACTTCGGGCCAAGGTCAGGGCGGCGGATTGCTGCGCCTGC
>CAJHXO010000502.1_pt1 | contig 10816 bp, 8 predicted proteins | sample 9198491 | NCBI WGS metagenome assembly CAJHXO01 (sample SAMEA7708296, study PRJEB35096) | sediment metagenome | biome: marine neritic benthic zone biome [ENVO:01000025]; feature: sediment [ENVO:00002007]; material: shallow marine sediment [ENVO:03000034] sea grass bed [ENVO_01000059] ...
CCGAGATCGGCCAGCACGTCGGTCATCGACATGACCTCCGGCCGCAGCGTCTGGCGCCTTGAAAACGCCAGCAGCTGGCGCACCAGATTGGCCGCCCGGTTGGCGTTCTGCTTGATGTTCATGATGTCCTGGAACGACGGATCGGTCGCCCGGTGCCGCGCCAGCAGGAGATCGGAAAAGCCGATGATGGCGGTCAGGACATTGTTGAAATCATGCGCCACGCCGCCGGCCAGCTGGCCGACCGCCTGCATTTTCTGGCTTTGCGCAAATTGCGCCTCCAGCGCCCGCTGCTCGGTCGTTTCCATAGCATAGACGACAGCCGCCTCATTCTCCGCGTCGCCCTCTAGGATCGGGCTGACGAAGAACCGGGCGCTGCGGTCCGGATCGTCGGCGAATGCGATATCCACGGCAGGAATGTTGTCTTGCCCGGCGGCCGATGCATCGATGGCCGCCGCAAGCGCCGGCTGGTCTGAGGCCTGCGCCACATCGACAAGGCGCCGCACCTTGCCGTCCTGGCGGCCAGACCCGAACAGCATGGAGAACCGGGCATTGGTGATGCCCAGCTGGCCCTGATTGTCGACCGAGGCGATCGCCATCGGCGTGTTGTTGAAAAACCGGCTGAAGCGCAGTTCGGCGAGCCGCCCGGCTTCCGCATCGGCGCCGGCCGAACGGTCCAGCACCAGCGTTCGCGAGGCGCCGATCGTTCCATCGGCCGACACCGGCACCCGGTGCAGGAGTTGCACCGGCAGCCGCGTCCCGTCGGCGCGCACGAGGTCGACATCGAGGCGCTCCGTCGCCGCCTCGCCGTTCGCCGGCAGGCTGGCTTTTATCAGCGAGTGGCTCTCCACGCTGACATGGTTGCGGATATGCGCCGCGCCCGGCTCGAACTCCGCCAGATCGATACCGAGCCATTCGGCAAGCGTCGCGTTGATGTAGCGAATGCGGCCGTCCGGCTCCAGCGAGAAAAAACCGGCCGGCGCATGATCGAGATAGTCGATGGCATTCTGCAATTCCTGGAAGATGTTTTCCTGGTGCTCGCGCTCGCGGGTGATATCAGTGATCAGCCAAGAGACATGCGTGTTGCCGACCGGATTGACCCGCACACGATACCAGCGCGCGCTGCCCGATTGGCCGCCGACACCGCCGGGCATGCGGATTTCCTCGCTTGCCCGCCGGCCCTGTTCGGCCGCATTGGCAAGCCGGTAGACGGCCTCCGAAGCATCGGGATTGTCTGAAAACAGTCTTTCCACCGACCTGAGGCCGGTTTCCGATTCCGCGCCCGACAGGCGCATGAAGGCTGGGTTGACGGCAACCGGATCGCCATTGCGGCTGCTGATCAACGCTCCGTCGGCAAGAGCGTTGAAAAATGTCTCGGCGACTTCTTCCTCGTCGTCGTCTTCATCGCCGGCCGCACCCGATATCCGGGTGACGCCGGCGGCCATGGCGAACAGCGCGACCACACCGACCGTCGCCAGCAAGGCCAGTCCGGCCAGCATGACGATGCTGGCGACATTGGCTGGCAGGAACAGCGTTGCGGCGGCGAGCGCGACAAGCGCAAGCGCCAAAAGCAGAACAAGCCCGAACCGCCGGCGGCCACCGGTGTTATGCGCCTGATCGTCGCGGGCCTGATCCCGTGTGATTTGATATTGCGTCATCGCGCCCTGTTCCCCGGATCAAGACTTAGCCGATTCGGCGCTGCAAACCCCTATCTTCTTCGCCGATTGAGGCCGCACCGCCAATCTTCCCCCAGGCCGCAAATACCGGTCATACCATTGGATTTCCCGAAACGTTTGAATTGTCACGATTATCCGTCTAACCTCCAGGTTGCGACTCGATGGCTGCGGCCAGTGTGGATACCAGCGTGGATATAAGGAGGCGTCCATGCGCGGTTGGTTTGAAAGCACCTTCGGGGCGGGGGCACTGGCAGCACAATTCGTTGTTGCACTTATCGTCGTCATCGTCCTGTTTGGAATCATTGCGGTGTTTGCGCGCCGCCGGAACAGGAATGCCGGCCCGGCAAAGGGGCGCGGCCGCCAACCCCGTTTGGCGGTCATGGACATGGCCGTTGTCGATGAGCGGCGAAAGCTTCTGCTGATCCGGCGCGACAATGTCGAACATCTGATCATGATCGGTGGTCCGAGCGACGTGGTCGTTGAAAGCGCCATCATACGCAACCGGCCGGCACCGCATCTGGCCGCCGCGCAGGCCGGTGAACGCGTCCCCGACCGCACCATGGCCGGGCTTGCCGGTCAGGTCCAGTCACGAGCGCCGTTACGCGCCAAGGCCATCCCGGCTGCCGGCGCTGAAGCGGCAGCCGTCGATGCGGCGGGCAAAGCCGCCGCCAACGGCTCCGGTGAAGGCCACACGCCGCCGCCTGTCCGCAGCACGCAATTCGTCAATCCCTACAAGACGCCGGAACCGGCACTTGAAGAAAAGAGCCCCGATGCGGCTGCCACTGTCGGCCAGACGGGTCCGGCGGCAACACAATCCGCATCTCCGGCATCCAGCCCGGCAGCGGTTGCCGGCCTTGCAGCAGGCGCCGCCGCATTGACGGCCGCAGCCGCAACTGTCAAGCGCCGCGAGCCCGATCCGGAACCGAAAGCACCGCCGGAAAATACCGCCGGGGAGTCCTCCGCAAAGCCCGGCGAGCCGGCGCCCGCGCAACCCGCCGGCTTTAATGGCGGCGAAAGCGTCAGCGCCCCCGACCCGCAAACTGAGGCGCCGGAACCGGCGGCGACGAAGCCGGCCACAGATGAAGCTGTAGCCAACGACGCGGTAAATCAGGATGCCGAAGCGACCGCAGAGCTGGTTACCGAACCGGCTGGCACGGCCGACGTGACCAATGGCGCAACGCCACCTGCTGTTACAAATGCCGACACAAAGGCGGACACGGACAGTGAAGACACGGTTGCAGACGAGATGCCGGCTGCCAAAATTGTTGCCGAACCAGCCGAAGCCGCTGAACCGGCGCTAGCCGAAAGCAAGGACGAGGCCGGCCAGGCAAGCGCTGATGACAGCACTGATGAAAAACCTGCCGAAAGCCAGTCAGAAGATACCGCGGCGGCGGATGCCGTGGCCGACACAAGTGTCGGGAGCGATATTGAGGCTGCGCTTGCCGAAGCGCTTGCGCCGGTTCAGGACCAGGCCGCTGAAACAGCCGGCACATCAGCGGAAACTGCCGCGGATTTGACCGGTGCGGCAAGCGATGGTGCGGCAAGCGATAGTGAAGCCGAAGCCGTAACCACAGCGCCAGCCGATGCGGCGGCAGCGGCGGCAAAGCCGGCGCCCGCCAAGTCGTTTGAGGAAATCATGGCGGAAAACGCCCCGAGTACCGATTCAGGCGTTGCCGCCTTGCCGCAGCCCGTGGCGCCGGCCGCAGCCGCTCCCCAGACGGCGGCGACCGGCGAAGCAGAAGCACAAACCGCCGGCGATACGGCAGGGCCGGCAGCCAAATCGCCCGGCGCCATCAGCCCATTTCCAACAATTCCGGAAGATGTGCGGCGATCCGTGCTTGAAGCCGCCCGCCGGGCGGAGGGATTGCCGGATGCCGATTCGGCAGTATCCGATGGCGACACAAAGACGACACTCGGCGACCTGGCCGAGCGTCTTGAACAGGCGCTGGCGGAGCAGGCCTCCACACTGTCAGGGCAGTTGCAGCCCGGCGACGACGCCAAGCCGGCGCCCGGCCCTGAACCTTCCGCCGCCCAAGAACCGGCGACCAGCGTCGAGGCATGGGAAAGCGGTGAATTGGCCGCCTCCGGCCCGCAGGCGGCCGCCGTCAAGCCTGACGTTACGCCCGCGCAGCCGGCCCCATCCGAATCGACACCTGAGTCGGAGCCAAGACAATCCCAGGCGATGCTGGAAGATGAAACGGATTCCGGAGTGATCGACTTCAGCGACCGGAAGAAGGCATCGCCGGAAACCAAGACCTCCGATACACTCGAAGATGAAATGGCGCGGCTGCTCGGCGAACTGACCGGCGGATCCTCCGGCCGCTAGCTGCCGGCCGCCAGTCGGCGAACGACCCGATTGTGACCATCGCCCCTATTCGTCGCGATAGACGCGTTCGCGCCTTTCGTGCCGCTCCTGCGCTTCGATCGACAAGGTGGCAATGGGCCGGGCATCAAGCCGGCGTAGGTTGATCGGCTCGCCGGTCTCCTCGCAATAGCCATAGGTACCGTCATCGATTCGCCTGAGTGCCGCATCGATTTTGGCAATCAGCTTGCGTTGCCGGTCGCGGGCCCGCAGTTCGATCGACCGTCCGGTTTCCGACGTTGCGCGATCGGCCAGATCGGCATGGTTCTCGCTTTGGTTCTGCAAGGTCTCCAGCGTTTCCCGGCTTTCCGCGATAATGTCGTCACGCCAGACCATAAGCCTGTTGCGGAAATATTCCCGTTGCCGTTCGTTCATGAACGGTTCGTCGTCGGTCGGCGAATATGCCTCGTCCAATTTTTTCAGCATGAGCGTTTCAGATCATCTCGCCTGGTTCAACGTGCGAGCGCATATACGGAGAACGCAGCCGTCGCGCAAGCGTCTGGGCATGACCATTTTGTGAAAAACCGACACGCGGCGAGTTTCTTGGCAATTCCCCCGCACTAACGGGGTCTTAACCGGCACCCGGTAATTTTAACGGCTACCGTCAATAATACCCGTAGTTGAGCGTAAAATGACCGATCCGTTGATCTCCGCTGCCCGTACGCGCCTTGACCACCTTGTTTGCGCCATGGAGTCGGCCGAACAGGTGATTGTCTCCTTGCTGGCGCGCGAACGCGAAGCCTTGCGCGCCGGCTGCCGGCTGGCGGCGAATGCCGTTCATATCCGGGTCAACGAGGCCGCGCAGCTTTATCTCAGCGCCGTCGCCGCGGCCAAGGCCAGCCTGTCGGCGATTGAGCCGATTCTGCCTGAAGCGCCGCAGGTGCTGGAGGATCGCCGGACCGCATTCGGTGCCATATTGCGCATTGAGCTGGCGACCCTGGCGGCCATCCGCATGGACGCCGATTTTACCGTTACCGGCCCGGCCGACGACGAGGGCGTAGCGCCGATCGCATTCGCCCTTTAGGCAGTATCGACGCCGGCTACTCGGCGGTTGTCGGCCAATCGCAGCGCACATGGCCCGGGCACAGCCGCCTGCCCGCCACCGGGCTTGCGGCTTTCGATCGCGATCCGTAGTTTCGCGCCGGTACATTCCGACGATTTTTCAGGATCCGCCCCATGCGCTTTGCCGGAACCAAATCCTATGTCGCGACCGATGACCTCGCGGTCGCCGTCAATGCGGCAATCGCCCTTGAACGCCCGCTTCTGGTCAAAGGCGAGCCCGGCACCGGAAAGACCGAACTGGCGCGCGAGATCGCCGCGACGCTCGACGCTTCGCTGATCGAATGGCACATCAAGTCGACCACCAAGGCGGCGCAGGGCCTATATGAATATGACGCCGTGTCGCGGCTGCGCGACAGCCAACTCGGCGATCCGCGCGTTTCCGACATCGCCAATTACATCCGCCGCGGCAAATTGTGGGAGGCCTTTACGGCCGGAACACGCCCGGTCCTGTTGATCGACGAGATCGATAAGGCCGATATCGAATTTCCCAACGACCTCTTGCTGGAACTCGACCGGATGGAGTTCCACGTCTACGAGACCGGCGAGACCATCGCCGCGCAAAGCCGCCCAGTCGTCGTCATCACCTCCAACAACGAAAAGGACTTGCCCGACGCCTTTCTGCGCCGGTGCTTCTTCCACTACATCGCCTTCCCGGACCGGAAGACGATGGAGGCGATCGTCGCGGTACATTTTCCGGAATTGAAGGCGAGATTGCTCCGCGAGGCGCTGACGGCTTTTTACGAGATCCGCGACGTCACCGGCATGAAGAAGAAGCCGTCGACATCGGAACTGCTTGACTGGATCAAGCTGCTGGTCAATGACGACATCGACCCGGCGACAATCCGCGAAAAGAACGCGGCCAAGGCGATCCCGCCGCTTTATGGCGCGCTGCTGAAGAACGAGCAGGACGTCCAGCTTTTCGAAAAGCTTGCCTTCATGGCCCGGCATCAGGGCTGAGATTCGCGCCGGTGGAAGACCAAGCGACGCTGGCGGCTTATTCACGCGAAGCTCTAGCCTACGCTGAACAAGCAAACGGCGACGGTGACCGGGCACTGATGAGCCGTTTCATCGCGCGCCTGCCTGTCGGCTCCGCTGTGCTGGACCTCGGCTGTGGTCCGGGACGATCGTCGGCATGGTTTGCAGAGCGTGGTTTCGTCGTGACCTCGGTTGATGGATCGTCTGGGATGGCCGCAGAAGCGGCGCGGCGGTTTGGTCTGCAAGTGCGTGTTCTGACCTTCAACGCGCTCGACTATGAAGCGGCGTTCGACGGCGTCTGGGCGGCGTGGTCATTGCACCACGCACCGCATGATCAGATCGCCGGGATCATGGGCAAGGTGGCCCGGTCGCTGCGTGCCGGCGGCGTCTTGTCGATGGCGGTCAAGTCCGGCAGCGGCGAGCGTCGTGATGGGCTCGACCGCTTTTACGCCTATTACGACGAGCCGCTCATCCGCCGGACATTGGACGATGCCGGCTTTGACGTTGAGCATTTGGAGAGCGGCGGCGGCGTCGGCTTCGATGGAGAGCCCTGTGGCACATTGGCAGTGATTGCACGGCTGATAGGCTGAAACCTATTGCTCTTCCCACCAATCATGCGCCTGCATGCCCCAATAGACAAGCTGGGCCGCCGCCCGGCCGATAATGTTGCGGCCGCCGATCGTCCGATCGATGAAGCCGGGATGCCAGGGTTCGAACAGCCGCCAGGAATCGTCGTTTCCGGCAATGGCACCGGCGATGAGGTCGCCGCCCATAGCCGTGGTGTTCATGCCATGGCCGCCGAAAGCCGTCAGCGCCCACAGACCGGCATCACGCGCCCCGCCGATCAGGCCGATCACCGGCATCTTGCTGCGTGAATAGCCCATCAGCCCGGACCAGGCGGTATCAATCCTGACATCGCCGAGCTGCGGATAAACCGCCGCGATATCGGCCTTCAGCATGGCCGCCAGGCGCGCCGGCTCGCTTTGCCGGGTGGTGATGCGGCCGCCCCACAACAATCGTCGGTCATCGCCTGCCCCGACGATCCTGTAATAGTCGCCGGCCCTTCGCGTATCGGCGATACAGCCGGCAAAACGGATCGCCGTATCGAGTTTTTCGCCAAGCGGCTTTGTGGTGACGACATGGGTCGCGACCGGCAGCACCGCCCGCTCCAGACCGGGCCACAGCGCCGGTCCGTCAAGTCCCTGATAGGCGCTGCCGGCTAGCACGGCATGCCGCGCCTTGATCGTCGCTGGACCCTCAGCGCCGGATGTCCGGACCCGCCAGCCCCCGCCTATCCGCTCCAGCGCCACCGCCTGCGTGCCGTCATGAAGGACTGCGCCCTGGCGCTGCGCATCGTCGGCCAGTGCCACGGCATAAGCGAGCGGATCGAAGTGAAAGGGTTCGGGATCATGCAGGGCGCCGAAATAACGCGCGCTCACCAGCGTCTCGCGAACCGCATCGCGCGGCCACAGCGCCAGATCGACGCGATAGTCGCGCGTCATCCGCGCTACCCGTTCCTCAAGCCCGCTTGTATCCGGATGACGCACGACCTTCAGCCAGCCATGGCCACCGATCAGGCCCGTCATGTCGAGGCCAGCAAGCCGCTCATGGACAAAGCGCGTGCCGGCGCGCGAAAGGTCGTAGAGCCGCCGGGCGTGTTGCTTGCCGACCTGTTTTTCGACGGCGAAGATGCTTTCGGCAAACCCCGGCGACACAAATCCGCCATTGCGCCCCGATGCCCCCCAGCCGACGCGATTGGCTTCCACGAGGATGACGTTGCGGCCGGCGGCCGCCAGATGCCAGGCGGTGGTCAGGCCGGCAAGGCCGCCGCCGATGATTGCGGTTTCGGTGTCGGTTTCGCCTGCCAAAGGCGGCCGCGGCGATTCCCCGCTCCGATCGGCCGCATACCAGCTGGCAGCATGCGGTTTGGCGTGGTGATTGGCCATTGCAAAGCGGTTCCCGGAATCAGCAAAACGAGCCGCTTCTATAGCGCTGCTTCGCCGGCGCCGCGAGCCGCGGCGTCATCAACATGCTTGCCTGAACGGCGCCAAGCCGCTAGCTCAGACCAATGCACCGCCTGTGTCTCTTGCGTCATGCCAAATCCGACTGGTTCGCCGGCGCCTCCGGCGACTTCGACCGGCCGATCAGCCCGCGCGGCGAACGCGACACGCCGCTTGTCAGCGCCCATCTGGTCGCAAGGAAATGGCAACCCGACCGGATCCTGTGCTCGCCATCCAATCGCACGCGTCGGACCCTTGAGATACTCACCGGGTTTCTGGATGGCAGCACGGATCTGAGTTTTTTGCCCGAACTGTATGACGCCTCCGGCGCCGACTATGCCGGTCTGATCCGCGTCCATGGCGGCGATGCGCAAACCCTGATGATCATCGGTCACAATCCGATGGTCCACGAGACGGCACTGCGCCTGGCCATTCCGGCAATCTCGCCGGCGGCAAACGAACTTGCCCGGAAGTTTCCCACCTGCACGCTTGCCGTGCTTGAATTCGACGCCGGCTGGGCCGACCTGGCCGATCACTCGGGAAAGCTTGTTGCCTTCGTCAAACCAGCCGATCTCAGGGGGTAGTTGTCGCCTGCCGGTTTGCGCCACCGCCGCGGCAGGCCCATATAGCGCATCAACCTTTCGTGAAAGCCGCAATCCGGTCCCGCCTTGGTCTCATTGTCCACATTCACCGACGAAGCCCGGATCGCCATCGACAATATCGCCGATACGCTTCGCTCTGGCGGCACGCCGGCTATCCGGCTCGGTGTCACCGGCCTGTCGCGGTCCGGCAAGACTGTCTTCATCTCCGCCCTTGTCCACAATCTAATCCACGGCGGCCGCCTTCCGCTGTTTGACGCCTATGCCGGCGGCCGGTTGAGCGGCGCCAGATTGCAGCCGCAGCCCGACGACGCCGTGCCCCGTTTTGACTACGAGGCGCATATTCGCGATCTGGTAGAACAGCGCGTCTGGCCGCAATCGACTCGCCGGATAAGCCAGTTGCGGGTAACGATCGATTATGAATCCGCCGCCGGATGGAAGCGTACCTTCGGCCGTGGCCGGCTGCATCTCGACATCGTCGACTATCCCGGCGAATGGCTGCTGGATTTGGCGCTGCTCGGCAAATCCTACGCCGCGTGGTCACGCGAGGCGCTCGCCGCCTCGCACGAGCCGCACCGGGCCGCGCTGGCCGGCGCCTGGCATGACGAATTGAGCAACAGTGACCCAGCAGCAGCAGCCGACGAGGACGCCGCCCGGCGCCTCGCCGCCGCCTTCACCGACTATCTGCGCGCCGCCCGCGCCGACGAACATGCGCTCTCCATGCTGCCGCCCGGCCGGTTCCTGATGCCCGGCGACCTCGACGGTTCGCCGGCCCTGACCTTTGCGCCGCTCGATCTTGCGCCCGATGCGGCAATCGCCAGGGACAGTCTGGCGGCAATGATGGAGCGCCGCTACGAGGCCTATCTGAGCCACGTCGTCAAACCGTTCTTCCGCGATCATTTCGCCCGCCTCGACCGGCAGATCGTACTGGTCGACACGCTCGCCGCGCTCAATGCCGGCCCGGCCGCTGTCCATGATCTGGAGATCGCCCTGGCCGACGTGCTGGCCTGTTTCCGCCCGGGTCGCGCAAGTTGGCTTGCCGGCATTCTAGGCCGCCGCATCGACCGCATCCTGTTCGCCGCCACCAAGGCCGATCATGTCCATCATTCCGATCACGACAATCTCGCCCGGCTTCTGCGGCGGCTGGTGCGCAAGGCTGCCAATCGCGCCGCCTTTTCCGGCGCCGCCGTCAAGGTCGTGGCAATGGCCGCCGTTCGCGCCACCCGCGAAATGACCGTCACAAAAGATGGCCAGAGTCTCCCTGCGATTGCCGGCATCCCGATGCAGGGCGAAACCGTTCAGACCGGCGGCGGAAAAGCCGAAATCTATGACGGTGCAACAGAAATCGCCTTGTTTCCCGGTGACTTGCCGGATGATCCGGATTCAATATTTGAACTTGAGCCGCCATCGGCCGTTGCACCGGAGACCGGCGCCAGGGCCCACGAGAACGACGCTCTGGCGTTGCGATTCCTGCGCTTTCGGCCGCCGAAGCTGGAAAGGACGGCTGAAGGGCTAACCTTGTCGCTGCCCCATATCCGCCTCGACCAGGCTCTCGACTATCTGATCGGAGATCGTCTGAAATGAACCGGCCTCAGCGCGAACCCGCCGCATTCAAGCTCGATGATCCAGCAATCGATGCCCTCGACGATACCGCAATCGATCACCTCGAACCGCCTGCCGATGACGCCCACCAGGCCGTTGAAACGATCATCCACCCGCCACAACGCGGCATACGCTGGGCGGCGCTGGCGGCGTGGAGCGGCGGCGCGCTGGTGTCATTGGCCGTCGGCCTGGCGATCGACGGTCTGATCCGCGATCTGTTTGCCCGCAATGACTGGCTCGGCTGGGCCGGGCTCGGCCTGCTCGGTCTGTTCGCCCTGGCGCTTGTCGTCCTGATCGGCCGCGAACTCGCCGGCCTGTTGCGGCTGAAAAAGGTTGCCCGGCTGCGCCTTGAGGCCGATCAAGCGGCGGCGGACAACCTGCAAAACGAGGCCCGCAAGGTCGTCGGCGATCTGGCCGCGCTCTATCGCAGCCGTCCCGACACGGCGCAGGGCCGCGCGGCGCTCGGCGCCCATGCCGGCGAAATCATCGATGGCCGCGATCTGATCATGCTGGCCGAACGCGATCTGGTTTCCGGTCTGGACC
>CAJHXO010000213.1_pt1 | contig 10732 bp, 7 predicted proteins | sample 9198491 | NCBI WGS metagenome assembly CAJHXO01 (sample SAMEA7708296, study PRJEB35096) | sediment metagenome | biome: marine neritic benthic zone biome [ENVO:01000025]; feature: sediment [ENVO:00002007]; material: shallow marine sediment [ENVO:03000034] sea grass bed [ENVO_01000059] ...
GCGCCGGCCGTCCGAATCGCCGGCCAGGATCATCTCGCGGACGGTCTGGATCCGGTCGCCCTCAAAGAACATATGCTCCGTGCGGCAAAGACCGATCCCGTCGGTGCCGAATTCCAGCGCCGTCTTGGCTTCCATCGGCGTCTCGGCATTGGTGCGCACCTCCATGCGCCGCGTCGCGTCGGCCCATCCCATCAGCGTTGCGAAGTCGCCGCTCAACTCGGCCTGGATCATCGCCACTTCGCCGTCCAGAACCTCGCCGGTGCCGCCGTCAATGGTAATCACGTCGCCGGCCTTCCAGGTCCGGTCAAGCACGGTCATGGTGCCTTCCCTGGCATCGATCTTCAGCAGCCCGGCGCCGCTGACGCAGGGCGTGCCCATGCCGCGTGCGACAACCGCTGCATGGCTGGTCATGCCGCCGCGCGCCGTCAATATGCCGCGCGCCGCGACCATGCCGTGGATGTCTTCCGGGCTGGTTTCCTGGCGTACCAGAAGTACGGCGTGGCCGTCCTTGCCGCGCCGTTCGGCGTCCTCGGCGGTGAACACGATCTCGCCGGTGGCGGCACCTGGCGAGGCCGGCAGGCCTTTGGCGATCACCGACTTTTCCGCCTCCGGATCGAGCGTGGGATGCAGCAATTGATCGAGCGATACCGGATCGATGCGGCGCACAGCCTCGTCTTCGCCGATCAGGCCTTCGCGCGCCATATCCACAGCGATCTTGATCGCCGCCGCCGCCGTGCGCTTGCCGGACCGGGTCTGCAGCATCCACAATTTGCCACGCTCGACTGTGAATTCCAGATCCTGCATTTCGCGGTAATGGCTTTCCAGCCGTTCCGCGATTCCCTGGAACTCCGAAAACGCCTCCGGCATCAGGGTCTCCAGCGACGGCGCCTCAGATCCCGTCGTCTTGCGGGCCGCCTCCGTCAGTTCCTGCGGTGTGCGAATGCCGGCGACGACATCCTCGCCCTGGGCGTTGACGAGGAACTCGCCATAGAGCGCCTTTTCGCCGGTCGACGGATTGCGGGTAAAGGCGACCCCGGTGGACGAGGTGTCGCCCATATTGCCGAAAACCATCGCCTGGACATTGACCGCCGTGCCCCAGTCGGCGGGAATGTCGTGCAGATTGCGATAGGTGATGGCCCGGGCGGTCATCCACGAATCGAAGACCGCCGAGATGGCTCCCCACAATTGCTCACGCGGATCCTGCGGAAACGGCGTCTCCAGCGCTTCTTTCACCAGCGCCTTGTATTTGTCGACAATGTCCTTCCAGTCATCGGCGGTCAGGTCGGTGTCCTGCGCCGCGTCGCGCTTTTCGCGTTCGATCTCCAGGATCGATTCAAAATCATGATGATCGACGCCCAGAACGACGTCGCCGTACATCTGGATGAATCGGCGGTAGGAATCATAGGCAAAGCGCTCGCCCGACATTTTCGCGACCGCTTCGACGGTCTCGTCGTTGAGGCCGAGATTAAGCACGGTGTCCATCATGCCGGGCATGGAAGCGCGGGCGCCCGAACGCACCGATACGAGCAGCGGGTCGCCGTTATCGCCGAACCGCTTGCCGACCGTGCGCGCCATGGCGTCCAGCGCCCCGTCGATCTGCGTTTCCAATCCCTCAGGATAGGTTTTGCCGTTGCCGTAATAGGCCGTGCAGACTTCGGTGGTGATCGTGAAGCCGGGTGGTACCGGCAGGTCAAGGCTTGCCATTTCGGCCAGGTTTGCGCCCTTGCCGCCAAGCAAATCGCGCATTTCCGCCGAGCCCTCAGCGCTGCCATCTCCGAAGCTGTAGACCCATTTGGCCATGCCGCCCCCAATCCTCGTCAGGCGGTATCCCGTTCCGCGTCCGGCCGCCGATTGTCGCTTGCGGCACTTTGCTACCGCCAATTGATGCGATGCACAACGGGGCTTTGCCCAATCCCGCCAAAAGTTTTGGAAAATCCGGATTTGGAGACGGAAATCCGCCTGATTGCCGGCTCAATCAGTGCTTGATGTCGATATCTAGGCCGAGATCGAGAATCGGTGCGGAATGGGTGATCCAGCCCGACGAGATGTAATCGACGCCGGTTGCAGCGATTGCCGCAACGGTCTCCAGCGTAACATTGCCCGATGCCTCCAGCACGGCACGCCTGGCATTGAGGGCGACAGCCTGGGAAAGCTGGTCGGCCGGCATGTTGTCGAGCAGCACGACGTCGGCGCCGGCATCAAGCGCCTCGCGCAACTGATCCAGCGTATCGACTTCGATCTCGATCTTCACCAGGATCCCGGCAAAGGCCCTGGCCCGTTCGATTGCCGCGGTCACGCCGCCGGCGACGGCAATGTGGTTGTCCTTGATCAGGATCGCGTCGTCGAGGCCGAAGCGGTGGTTGGAACCGCCGCCGCAGCGCACGGCGTATTTCTCCAACGCCCTGAGGCCCGGCGTCGTCTTGCGTGTGCAGATGATTCGGGCGCCGCTGCCGGATATCGCATCGGCGAATTGCCGCGTCGCGCTTGCCACGCCCGACAGATGGCCGAGGAAATTGAGCGCCACCCGCTCCGCCGACAGGATCGCCCGCGCCGGCCCTGATATCGAAGCGATGGTGCTGCCGGCGGTCACGGCGTCGCCGTCGGAGACTTCTGCCTGGAAGCGGATATCGGCGCTCAACTGCGCGAAAGCCGTGTGCGCCAGGTTTAGCCCGGCGACGACGCCGGCTTTGCGTGCGGCGATCACGGCGCTCGCCATCGCCTGCGGAGGAATGGTTGCGGCGCTGGTAATGTCGCCGGCGCGGCCGAGATCTTCCGCCAGCGCGGCGCGGACCGCATCCTCCACAAGCGGCATCGGCAGTTCGGCGGGCAGTGGCTTTGTCATGTCGGGAACCGTTCTAGGCGGCCGGCGCATGCGCCATCGGCGCCGGCGGGGTGGCCAGCGCGGCGATGCGGTCGCATTGTTCCAGTGTCGTGAACGTTCGCTTGGCCAGCGCCGGGTCGGTTTTGGGGAAATCGGAACGTTCATGGCCGCCGCGGCTTTCCTCGCGCGCCAGCGCGGTGGCGGCAATCATTCTGGCTGCGATGAGCGCATTTCTGAGCTGCGGGTCGCGGGCATCGGCCTCAAGCCCGGCGAAGGTCTGCAGGGCTTCGCACAGGCCGTCCGCACTACGCACGACGCCGACATGGCGGCTCATGGTTTGCCTGAGCCGCGTCATCAGCGCCGATTGCCCTTCGCCGTCTTCAAGTCCGTCATCCGCATCCTCGCCCGACCACGCCACGACCTTGTGGTTCGGCAATAGCCCCTGGATGTCGTCGGCAATCCGGGCGGCGAAGACGACCGCTTCCAGCAGTGAATTGGAGGCCAGCCGGTTGGCGCCGTGAGCACCGGTCGCTGCAACTTCGCCGCACGCCCACAGCCCGTCGAGCGAGGAGCGGCCGGAGCCGTCCACAAGGATGCCGCCCATGTGATAATGCGCCGCCGGCGCGATCGGAATCCGCTGGGAGACCGGGTCGATACCGGCCTGAATACAGCTTGCATAGACGGTCGGGAACTTTTCCGGAAATTCGGCGCCGATGGCCTTGGTGCAGTCGAGAAAGGCGCCGCGGCCGGAATTGCGCGCCTCGTGCACGCCGCGCGCCACAATGTCGCGCGGCGCCAGTTCGCCGTCGGGATGGAGGTCCAGCAAGAAGCGTTTGCCGGCCTTGTCGACAATGATTGCGCCGTCGCCGCGCAGGGCTTCGGTGGCCAGCGGCGCCGGGTCGAGGCCGGCATCGACGGCGGTCGGGTGGAACTGCACGAATTCCGCATCGGCGATCAGCGCACCGGCGCGCGCTGCCATGGCCATGCCCTCGCCGCGCGCCTCGGGCGGATTCGTGGTGACCTCGTAAAGACTGCCGACGCCGCCGGCCGCCAGTACCACAGCGCGGGTCGTCAGCAGCATGCGCGCTGAAAGCCCGCCGCGCCGGTCGCGTATCACGATGCCGGTGACATAGCGGCCATCGGAGCGCAGCTGTTCCGCGACATAGCCTTCCAGGATGCGGATCGATGGCGTCTTGCGCACCGCCGCCACCAGCGCGGCCATGATCGCCGTGCCGGCCATGTCGCCGCCCACGCGCACGATCCGGCGCTCCGAATGGGCCGCCTCGCGCGACAGTTTCAGTGCCCCGTCAAGATCGCGATCGAACGGCACGCCATAGTCGAGAAGATCGTGGATGCGCTCGGCGGCTTCGCCGACCATCTGCTCGGCGACCTTGACGTCGACCAGGCCGTCGCCGGCGGCGATGGTGTCGGCAAGATGCGACTGGACAGTGTCGCCCGGGCCGATGGCCGCCGCGATGCCGCCCTGCGCCCAGGCCGACGAGGCGCCTTCGCCGATCGGCGCGCCGGTCACCACCGTCACCGGCCGGGGCGCCAGTTTCAGCGCGCAGAACAGACCGGCCAGCCCACCGCCGACGATGATGACATCATCGATGCCGCGCCAGGTGGTCGGCGGAAAGGGGGAAGCAGAAGTTCCAGACATGACATCTCCCGGGACACTTCGCTGGCGCGGACCGCATGGATCGGGGAAAGGCCGGAAAGCTGCCTGCTGCCCGGCGTTTTGAAATCAGCTTTTCAGATTGACCATGCGTTCCACCGAGGCCCGCGCCTTTTCCGCCATCAGCGGATCGATGGTCACTTCCTCGGTGAGATAGACCAGGCTGTCGAGGATTTTCGGCAACTGGATGCGCTTCATGTGCGGACACAAATTGCACGGTTTGACGAAATTCACATCCGGCGTCTCGCTGGCAACATTGTCGGCCATGGAGCATTCCGTCACCATCAGCACCTTGGGCGGCCTGTTGTCCTTGACCCAGCCGATCATCTTGGCGGTCGAGCCGGTAAAGTCGGCCTCCGCGATGACGTCCTGCGGGCATTCGGGATGGGCGATGATGCGGATCGACGGATCGGCCTGCCGGTAGGCGCGCAGTTCCTCGCCGGTGAAGCGCTCATGCACTTCGCAGGCGCCGTGCCAGGCGATAATCTCCACATCGGTCTGCGAGGCGACCCATTGCGCCAGGTAGCGGTCCGGCAGGAAGATCACCTTCCTGGCGTTGAGGCTTTCCACGATCTCCACGGCGTTCGACGACGTGCAGCAGATATCGGTCTCGGCCTTGACGTCGGCTGACGTGTTGACATAGGCGACCACCGGCACGCCGGGATAGGTCTCGCGCAGCCGCCGCACATCCTCGCCGGTGATCGAGGCGGCCAGCGAGCAGCCGGCCTTCATGTCGGGGATCAGCACCGTCTTGTCCGGGCACAGCAGCTTCGACGTCTCGGCCATGAAATGCACGCCGCACTGCACGATGATGTCCGCGTCCGACCTGGCCGCCTCCTGGGCGAGCTGCAGGGAATCGCCGACAATGTCGGCAACGCCGAAATAAATCTCCGGTGTCTGGTAATTGTGCGCCAGGATGACGGCGTTGCGGGCCTTTTTCAGCCGGTTGATATGGAAGACATAGGGCGCATGCACCGGCCACTCGATCGCCGGAATGACATCGCTGACCTTGTCGTAAAGGTGCTGTGTCGCGGCGGCGATCTCCGGTGTGTAGTCCAGATCCGGATAGGGCAGGACGCCCATCCGCCGGGCGGCATCGGACGTCGCCATCGACGCGCCGTTCATGCCGGTGTCGGTATGCCGGGCCAAGCCGCCCGGAATTTCCGCTGCCGGTCCGGTATTTGCAGCCGTTTGTGGAGTGAAAGTCTCGCTCATGCCGCCCTCCCATCAATTATGCTCATATTGAGCATAAGAAGGTCAAAATAAAGCCCGGCAAAGGCCGGTAACAGTAAAATAAGGCTTTGAGTGCGGATTTTCAAGCCCGAAACGCCGTATTGCGGTTGCTCGGCACTTTGAACGAGAAAAGACCCGCCTTGGCGGCGGGTCCCGTGTCATTGCCGGTGTGCGGCGGCTCAGTTGTGCTTCTTGTTGTAAATCCGCACGTCCTGCCTGGTCTGCATCAGGAACAGTTTTGCACGTTCGGCAGGCGTAACCACGCCGTCGCTCTTGAACTGCTGTTCTTTGTTGTAAACCCGAGCCTGCCCACGAAGCAGCTTGCCGGTCTCGCGAAACGTCAACTCTCCGTTCTGAACGCCGTTATAGATCCGATGCGCCTGGCCGTTCTGGCGCTCGTCAACCAAAGGCGTTCCTGCCATCGCTGTGCCTGCAACAAACACCGAAGCCATGGCTGCCAAGATAATCGTCTTCATGTCGGTTCTCCTTCAGACTACCGCGGCATCTCCGCCTGCGGGATTTTGCCGCCCACGAACCGACAATATGATTGTGCCCGTGTATCGCTGTTGAACGCCCCGTTCAGCAATGGTTCACGCGTCAGCGCCCCGCCTCGGCGTCTCCAAATGTCAGCGAAACCGTCCCCAGATCGCCGAAATCGCCGGTGATCGTCGCACCCGGTTTCGGTATGACGATGCCGAGCGCCGTGCCGGTGCTGACGATATCGCCCGCATGCAGCCTGCCGCCGTCTGCGGCCAGCGTCTCGGCCAACCAGGCCAGGGCATTGAGCGGATGGCCGAGAACGGCCGCTCCGGACCCTTCATTGGTCACTTCACCGTTGATTGATCCCCTCACGGTCACCTCCGCCAGATCGATCTCCGCCCAGTTCGCCACGCCGGGTCCGGCAACGAAGGCGCAATGGGCGGCGAAGTCGGCGATGATGCCGGGAAATTGCGGCATGCCCTCGCCGGCGGTCCGCCGTCCGACCACCTCAAGGGCGATGAAACAATCGGCCACCGCCGCCTTGATGCTTTGCGCATCGGCTGGCTCGCCCGGCGCCGGATAGTCCTGCGCCATTGTGAAGGCGAATTCGCACTCCACGCCCCGATAGTGATCCATCCACGCCACGGTGCCGCCATCGAAATGGGAATCGCTCGACGACATCGGCCCGTAGAACGGTCCGTCGCAGCCGACCAGGCGCTGCGCAGCCTGGCTGGTGGCGCCGATCTTGTAGCCGATATGCCGCCCGCCATAGGCGGATACGGCGGCCGCCTGCACGGCCATGGCCGAAGCGTTGTCGGTCACGCCGGTCCAGTCGATATCCGCATAGGTGCCATCCCGCCTTGCCGCGGCCAGTGCATCGCCCAGTTCTTTTGCCGTCATGGTCGCCCCTTGCATCGAAATCCGTGATGAACCGGATCAGATTAATTTGATTTTGTTTGCGTGTTCCGCCGACTATGTTGCGCGGTCTTGAAAGGAAGTCCATGACCGCCCAAGCCACGCCTGCCGCTACAGCCGCCAGGTTCAGGCGGAATTTTCCGCTACCGCTGATCATCGCCGCCGGCTGCCTGATCGCCATGCTGACATTTGGGCCGCGCTCCGCCATGGGCTTTTTCCAGATCCCGCTTCTGGAGGAAAAAGGCTGGGACCGCACCACATTCGGCCTGGCCATGGCAATCCAGAACCTGCTCTGGGGTTTGGGCCAGCCGTTTTTCGGGGCCATCGCCGACAAGTTCGGCACCGCCCGGGTCCTTGTGGCAAGTGCCGTATTCTACGCTGCCGGCCTTTTTGTCATGGCGATTGCGCCAAGCCCGTTCTGGCTGCATTTTGGCGGCGGCGTGCTGGTCGGCCTTGGTATCGCGGCCGGGTCATTCGGCATCATCCTTGCTGCCTTCGCCCGCAATGTTTCTGCCGACAAGCGCTCCATCGTCTTCGGGCTCGGCACCGCCGCCGGCTCGTCCGGCATGTTCTTCTTCGCGCCGATTTCGCGCACCATGATCGATACGCTCGGCTGGTCCGATACGCTGATCGGCATGGCCATTATGATGGCCATCATCCCGGTTGCCGCTGTCGTCTTACGCGGCAAACCGGAAACCAAAGGCGAGCGGGATGCGGTCGACCAATCGATTCGCGAAGCCCTCAGCCAGGCCTTTGGCCATGGAAGCTACCTGCTCCTGGTCGCCGGCTTTTTCGTCTGCGGCTTTCACGTTGCCTTCATCACAGCGCATTTCCCGGCCTATATCAGCGATCTCGGCCTTGCCGAGCGCTGGGCCGTTGTCGCCATCGCCAACATCGGCTTTTTCAATATCATCGGATCGCTGGCGTCGGGCTTCATCGGCCAGCGTTACTCCAAACCGATTTTCCTGGCGCTTTTATACATTGGCCGGTCGATCGCCGTGACGATCTTCATCCTGATCCCGGCTACACCGGTGACAGTCACCGTCTTTTCCGTCGTTATGGGCCTGATGTGGTTGTCCACGGTTGCGCCGACCAATGCGCTTGTCGCCGTCATGTTCGGCACGCGCTATCTTGGCATGCTCGGCGGCATTGTTTTCTTCTCCCACCAAGTCGGCTCGTTCCTCGGCGTCTGGTTGGGCGGCTATCTCTATGATGTCTACGGAACCTACGATCCGGTCTGGTGGCTTGGCGTGGCGCTCGGTGTTTTCGCGGCGATAGTCCACTGGCCGATCCGCGAGGAATTGGCGCCGCCGGTGCAACTGGCCGCTATTAGTCCTTGACCACAGAAATATCCGGCGCATCGACCGCCTTCATGCCGACGATGTGATAGCCGGCATCGACATGGTGCACTTCGCCGGTCACGGCGCGTCCCATGTCGGAGATGAGATAGAGCGCCGACTGTCCAACCTCATCGGTCGAGACGGTCCGCCTGAGCGGCGCGTTGTATTCGTTCCATTTCAGGATGTAGCGGAAATCACCTATGCCGGCCGCCGCCAGCGTCTTGATCGGACCGGCCGATATGGCATTGACGCGAATGCCCGACGGGCCGAGATCAGCGGCCAGATAGCGCACCGAGGCTTCCAGCGCGGCCTTGGCGACACCCATGACATTATAATGCGGCATGACCCGTTCGGCGCCGTAATAGGTCAGCGTCAGGATCGACCCGCCGCCATCCATCAGCGGTTCCGCGCGTCGCGCCAGTGCCGTCAGCGAATAGCAGGAGATCTGCATCGTCCGGGTAAAGTTGTCTTCGCTGGTATCGACATAACGCCCGGTCAGTTCGTCCTTGTCGGAAAAGGCAATGGCATGGACGAGAAAGTCGATGCCGCCCCATTTTTCCTTAAGGAGGGCAAAAACGGCATCCATGCTGGCCGGGTCGGTCACATCGCAATGGCCGGCGACCAGCCCGCCCAGTTTTTCAGCCAGCGGCTCGACGCGTTTCTTCAGCGCATCGCCCTGATAGGTCAGGGCGATCTCCGCGCCCGCATCGGCGGCGGCCTTGGCGATGCCCAAGGCGATCGAACGGTTGTTGGCGACGCCCATAATCAGACCGCGCTTGCCCTGCATGATCGGAGTTGCAGTACTCATGTCGTTACCCTGTCCTGCCGCCGATATGACGCGCCATGTAATCGCTTGCGGTAATGGCACGTGGTTTCGGGGCCTTCAAGCGTTCGCCGCGGCTTTCTTCCGGGCAGGCGGGCGGGTTCTCTCGACGAGCCGCCATGCGCCGCTTAAAAGGGCGGCATGAAAACCGACAGCCTGCTCGCCCGGTTTGCCGCCATCGTCGGCGAAGCCAATATTCTGACGGGCGAACACGACAAGATGCCATACACGCGCGAGCGGCGAGATCTGTTTCACGGCCGCTGCCTGGCCGTTTTGCGGCCCGAATCGGCCGATGAGGTTGCGGCGATCGTCGAACTGGCCGCCACCGAGCGCCAGCCGATCGTTCCCCAAGGCGGCAATACCGGCCTGGTCGGCGCCCAGGTTCCGGACGAGAGCGGCCGAGAAATCGTCCTGTCGTTGGAGCGGATGAACAAAATCCGGTCGATCGATCACGATGGCGAGACCATGACGGTGGAGGCCGGTGCCATACTGGAAACCATTCACCAGGCGGCGGCCGATGAAGGCTTGATGTTCCCGCTGACGCTTGCCGCCATGGGTTCGTGCCGGATCGGCGGCAATATCTCCACCAATGCCGGCGGCACCAATGTGCTGGCCTACGGCAACGCCCGCGAATTGGTGCTCGGCCTGGAGGTGGTTCTTGCCGATGGCCGGATCTGGAACGGTCTGCGGCGGCTGAAGAAGGACAATACCGGCTACGACCTCAAACAGCTTTTCATCGGCGGCGAGGGTACGCTCGGTATCGTCACCGCTGCGGTTCTCAAGCTTTTTCCGCAGCCCAAGGGCCAGGCCGTCGCTTATGCCGGGCTGCAATCGCCGAAGGCCGCGCTGCGATTGCTGCATGCCATGCGCGATGCGGCCGGAACGGCGTTGACCGGGTTTGAGATCATGCCGCGGCTTGGCCTGGAATTCGTGCTTAAGCATCGGCCCGGCAGCCGCGACCCGCTGGCCGGTCCGCATCCGTGGTATGTCCTGGCCGAGGTCTCGTCTTCGCGGTCGCAGGCCGATGCCGCGCAATTGCTGGAAGCCGGTTTTGCAACGCCGTTTGAAGAGGGGACTATAGCCGATGCCGCCGTCGCCGCTTCCCTGGAGCAGGCCGGGGCATTCTGGGCGTTGAGGCACGATCTGAGCGAAGTACAACGGCTTGAAGGCGGATCGATCAAGCACGATGTTTCCGTGCCGGTGGCGAGCGTGCCGGATTTCATCGATCGCGCCGCCGTCGCCGTCCTCCAGGCCATACCCGGCTGCCGTCCCGTGCCGTTCGGCCATCTCGGCGACGGCAATATCCATTTCAATATCTCTCAGCCGCAGGATATGGACAAACAGGCGTTCATCGCGCGCTGGGATGAGCTCAATACGGTCGTCCACGCCGTCGTTGTGGACCTTGGCGGCTCGATCTCGGCCGAACACGGCATCGGCCTGCTGAA